>Ga0075120_10000669_pt1 | contig 28260 bp, 13 predicted proteins | sample AntAceMetag02UKL_FD_69792 | JGI IMG/M metagenome (GOLD analysis project Ga0075120, IMG submission 69792) | Saline lake microbial communities from Ace Lake, Antarctica - Antarctic Ace Lake Metagenome 02UKL | ecosystem: Environmental > Aquatic > Non-marine Saline and Alkaline > Saline | place...
TCAGATAAATCGAGATTAATAGTAGAGATAATGTGACAGATACGAATCTGTCCCTTATATGGTTACTAAATTTACTATTTCAGCAATAAACATTTTCTCACTTTCGCAACCTTATCATTCATAGCTAACTGGTAAAAATAAATTCCCGAACCCGCCTGATTACCAAGCTCATCATCCCCGTACCATACCACAGAATGTTTTCCAGTACTAAGTTTATCATCAAGCAAAGTCTTTACCTTTTGTCCTTTAATATTGTATATACTCACATTCACTTCACTGGCTTCAGGTATTGAGAACGAAATAGTTGTCTCAGGATTAAAAGGATTAGGGTAATTACTATACAATAAAGCAGATTCCGGGATTATATCTTCAGAAGGAATGTTATAATTGTAATCAGCAGGATTTTCCAAAAGACCGGCTAACAACTCTTCCTGAGTTTGATAAAATACATTCCATGATGTTGGCTTCAATTCAGTCATATTTCCAATAAAACCGGATCTAACTTCATTTTCTTCCATTATAAGGTAAGTATATCCTAAATCTATTATTGCCAATACTGAATCTATTTCGCTGGGAGGATTCGAGATGACTTCCTCAAAATTAAGAATCGCTTCTTCATAATTCTCCAGTTTTATATTACAGTAATTAGCAAGATAATCGGCATATTTTTCGGAATTTTCATCATAGCGAAGATTCGATTCCGTTTCATAGTAATCCTGCAATACTTCATAATCGTCGTTAACCTCGATTAATCGCTTTGCTGCTGCTGACGAAAATGCTGTCTCAGGATACTCATCAATAACCTGCCTGAATAACTGGTCAGCAAGAACATAATCGTTATCAGAAAATGCTGAATCAGCTTCGAGATACAATGTTTCAGCAAGTGTCTTTTCACCCTCTCTGGGTTGACCAGGATCCCAAACCGGTGATAACAGATAACCTGTTTCACCCGGGTCAGGATCAATCACTGAAAGATAAAACCTCTCTTCAGGTGGCACTATCGCATTACCATGAATATCGTAATTTCCCCAGAAATTCTTGCGCCATACCTGATTATGATCCATATCAGGACAACGAACAAGATACCGGTCATAACTTTCTACCTGATAATCATTATCTACGATCTTATTCCGATTACAATCCATTATAACCGTACAATCATCAAAGAATAGAATCTCTTCATAATCATTATTAGCTATCACGCTGTCATCTATCCAGGAACCACTGTTTGGGTCTTTCAGGATTTCTACGATGCTGCCATGAAAACAAAGTATTCCTCTGTGATTATTATAAATATTACAGCTTTCTACGGTGCCTTTTGAAGCATAAAAATAAAGTCCATTATTACCGTTATTATAAATATCGGTCAGAGATATCTCATTCACTCCTGTATATGTATCAACTAAATATATCCCATAGGCAACATTATCATAAACTTCACATTCGGTAATTGTGTAATTTGAACAACCGGATAACTTGATTCCGTAATTGTAATTATGAATATCGCTATCTATCATATTGACTTGTGGACAGTCATAACAATATATTCCTGTTCCAAAATCAGAACCTTCCAAACTGCATCCATCCAAGCCAAGAGTTGTAGTATAACAAGAAAGACGTGACATAGTAAAATCTGTTCCGCTTAATTGTATCTCACCATATTTGCTTTGCAGTCCGCAATGGTTGAAAAGCCCATCCGTTATTGGAACATTCTGATCCCCCAGTAAATACAAGCCATCCCAATATTCATCCTCTTCTACGGTAAATTCTACTCCTGTACCAATAGTAACATTACCATAAATCTCTATCCTGTTTCCTGGTATTGTTTCCGGGATAATTGGTGGCTCTGCAGGAATTGTAGTCGTTTCACCCAAAAATGTAACATTATTCTCAATAGTTATTGACGCATTTTCTTGAACTGATAGTTGTGCACGATTCAAAAGGTAGAATCTTGTGTTCTCAGTTATCTCAACAGTTGCATTATTGGTAATAATAGTCCCATCTTCAAATATATAGTTACCTTCCTTAAGCTCTCGATCTGATGAAATTAATTCGGAAACACCCAGTGCCCGATCTGCATCTAGTTTTCCATAACCTACTTCATTATTCCATGTTCCATATTCTTCATCTTCATTAAAAACATAATGTGATAATTTTTCAGTAGTTAAACAAATCAATCTTGCAATGTCCTGGTTTGTAAAATCCGGATGAAGAGAAGCAATTAATCCCGCTACTCCTGCAACTTGTGGAGAGGCAAACGATGTACCTCCACCGCTTGCATAAGTATTATTTAGTCGTGTACTTAGTATATCTACACCAGGTGCAACTACCATTAAACCTTCACCATAATTTGATCCCCAGTTATAACCATCTTCTGGGCTTACTCTTCTCTTTTCTTGATGACTTGCACCAACTGCAAAGACATATTCATTATTAGCTGGAAAAGGAAGATAATCATGATTGTAATTTCCTGAAGCGCAATCCACAAAACAAGCATAATTATTATAAGCGACTTCTAACGCTTCCTCGATCGCAGATGTTTCACCTACGGTAAGACTTAAGGTAATAACTCTAACACCGTTTAGTGCAGCATATAGTATTGCATCATCGAGAATATCTCCTATAGGAGCATTATCTCCTACAGCAGCAATAAGCATACTACATCCTGGATTCTCTTCACCCCATCCACCGGCAACACCTGCAACTCCAGTATTATTATTTGTAACAGCACCTGCAATACCTGCTACATGCGTACCATGATAGGCATTACTTTCGACATTATTGTTATTATGACCAAAATCCCAACCTACAAGATCATCTATATATCCATTACCATCATCATCTATACCATTTATGTCGTCCATATCCCAGACAACTCCATCTTCATCTAAATCTTCACCGGGATTTACCCAGATATTTCCTTCCAAATCTTCATGAAGTATATCGGTTCCACTATCCAATATCCCGATTATTACACCAGGAACTCCAGTCTCCTTATCCCATGCTTTGTAACTGTCAATTCCTCCAACACTTTCATCATGATGGAACCATTGATCATTATAATTAGGATCATTAGGAACTTCTAAATATTCTCCAATAGTGTTCGGTTCTACGACATTAACTAGTTCACTTTTAAGATAATTCTGAACAATTTCCAATGGGTCACTGTTTTTAGGTATCTCAAGGTCATAATAACCAAGAATATTACTTCTGATTACATCACATTCATTAACTGCATTTAAAGAATCTATTTGAGATTGAGTTACATTTACTTGAAATTTCACAGTAATTACAGAATTACTTACTTGATATTGATAGTTATTTTCAATCTGATACCATTGTCCATCAATCTTATCATATTGACGGTTGTTCAGATAGATTGTTTCCGCACTTGCTACAGCAGTGAAAGATAGCAAAATAAATACTATTATTGCTATTTTTTGATTAAATGATTTCATGTTTCCTCCTTATTTCTTATTATGGAATCATTATCCTTTTATCAACATTCTTTGAATTAGGGCATTATCTAACCTCTTTTTTACATTATTGTCAAATGTCCCAATAATTTAACCTTTGCGAAATTCAGGAAAAGATTAATACTTTTAAACACTGCGGAAGGTCAAGAAAAGCTAGAAGTTCTGAAACCATTCCGAAAGTAACTACTTTACCATCAACATTTTCCTGGAGATAGACTTATCTCCTACCTGTAATGTGTATAAATAAACATTAGTACTCACCTCCTTTCCATTATAATTTTTTCCATTCCAATTTACAGAATGGCTTCCTTTTTGAAATGTTTCATTATCAATTAGTTTTATAACTAATTGTCCTTTAATATTATAAACCGATAAACTTATTTTACCTGATTGGGATAAATTGAAGTTTATGTTTGTTCGCGGATTAAACGGATTCGGGTAATTACTAATTTTACATTTTACATTTTCAATTTCACATTCTTCATCTGTACTTACAGATATATTTTCACCAATCCAGACACCATCTCCATGGGAAGCGATATAAACTTTATTTTCCTCTAAAAAAGGGATAAAATCCGATGTGCGTTTTTCATAAGTACCTTCTAATACAGACCAGTTTTCTCCTGCATCAATGCTGTAATGAATTCCATTATTAGGAGTACAGTAAAACATTTTATCGGAATCATGTCTGTCAAAAACTAAATTGCCTATTGCCGGAACAGGGGTTGTCCAATTCTGGTACGTATCAAGGTCATGAAAAGTTTCACCCCAATCATACGATACTATAAGTGTATTTCTATCTGAATAGTAAATTGTATTTGAATTCTGGGGATGTATGTTTACGACTTCACCAGGAGTTAATGATAAATATTCCCAGGTGCTTCCACCATCAGTACTTCGATAATCAGAGAAATATAATGTATCAGGATAATTGGAATCAATCGTAACCTTTGGATAATTTGCACTTTCCACTGAAAAGATTAAATCCCAATTGATTCCGTAATCATCTGTCTTATAAACCAGATAATCATAATAAACAGTCACTATATATACAATATTATTATAGTTATGATTAATGGAAATATCAACTATTATTCCATTTATGTTATGGCTGATATCGGTAAAAGATATTCCATTATCGAAACTACGCATTAAATTTTGTCCACCGTAGTATAATGTATCCGGGTGCTGATAATCATATTTTATTACATTAACATATTCTTCATTTACTTGATTCCATGAATCTCCTCCATCAATGCTTTTCCATAATCCCTGAAATCCGCCGGCATAAACAATATCAGAATCATCAGGATGTAATTCTATCTCTTTTATATATGAATTGGGTAAATTTGAATTTTTCAACAAGCAGGTTGATCCTCCGTTATCGGATCTATATATACCACAATATGTCCCAAAATAAATCTTATTGACATTCTCTCTATTCTCTTCGCAACGATTCCGAAGGTTTATTCCTCTTCCTGCACACATAGTATCAATATTTGTCCATGTATTACCATTATCACTACTTTTTTTTACATTACCATACATTGATGTACCGCCCTCAGCAACATATAGATTGTACTCACTATCAGCATACATACTAGTACACCATATTTCAGGATTCCAATCAGGATAAGGTGTCCAGTTATAACCGCCGTCTGTTGAAAAAGCCAATAACCAGTCCATGTATCCTGTGTATATTATACTCCACATATTCTGATTATTAGCTGGATTTATTGAAAGATCATAAAATGTAAAAACATCATTAATTATTTGCCACTCATTTCCGCCATCAATACTTTCCATAAGTCCCCATGAAAAACCGGGTTCACCTCCACTGCTAATTCCCGTATAAAGATGTTCTTCATTTCCAGGCTCGTTACAAATACCAGTTATATGATAATAGTCTCCATGTGGGACGTTTTCTATTAATGACCAGTTATTTCCTCCATCAATAGTATGATACAAACCACCATTTTCCAATGGTAAATACCCATAGTTATGGTTTCCCGCTCCAATAAAAAGTTCATCAGGATTATTTTCATTTATATGAATATAATCAACATCAAGAGAATCGGGCAAAGTTTCACTTGCCTGTTGCCAGCTATTTCCTCCATCGTTGCTATCAAAGAGTCCTTTCCCGCTGGTTCCAATCCAGAGATGTTCAGCGTTTATCGGATCAATTGAAATCGCTTGAACAGGATAATAATCACCATACCACCAGCAAGGTACGCTTGGAGAATTATCAAGGGAATCTTCCCAGACAGGTAAACTCTCAATCGAACAATGAATCCAGTTTTCTGCTCCGTCTATACTTTTATAAACTCCATCACAATAAGTTCCAGCATAAATAACACTTGTATCTGAAGGTGCTATTGCAAGTGAAATAACATGTGCAGAAAATGGACCGTTTCTACTCCATTCCTGGGAAAATATCAGGGAAAAGGTTAATAAAATCAAACTCAATAATGCTTTCTTCATCTTTTTCCTCCTTCATTAATCTGTGTAAATATACTTTTCACATGCTATGGAATTATAATGCAATTCTTCATAAGGATCAATATCCCTAATATCTGCGGAAGCTGGTCAATCTTGTATAATATTATTCAAAAGTAGAAAATCCAGTAAAGATGATTATTTTCCCTAAAACCCTTCAATCATGTTCATAATCATCAATTTTTCCACTGATATTTGCATTCAATACATAAGTTATGTATTTTATAGTGATTTTATATTGTCAAGAAAAAATATAATTTTAGTATATTATTATCAAGTAACTGGTCAGATTTCCCCAGCAAAATCCTTTCAAATGGTTTCAGAGGAGTCAATTTCAGTTTTATAAGTCATCAATCAGGTTATGTGCACTTTTTGCTAAAAATTGCTACTCCCTTTAATTTTCCAATGAGTTAGTTTGATCAGTCTCAACGTACGGCACTGTCCGAATTATTTTAATGCATGTTAAAAAATAATAATAAATTTTCCCCTGTACTATTTATGCTTTAATCTACATTAATATTTCCAATTTATAATCTACTGGCAGCCCCAGAGAGTTGTTTCTCGTTAGGGGTACTTTGTATTTCATAAGAAGTAAAAAGGGGTATTGAGAATGCTTAATAGGGTAATCTGTTTGACATTTTGCTGAATATTTGAGGAGTTAGGAATTAGCTTAGGGTTCAGGGAATCAGAATAATTTCCTCGGTTTCGATTTTAGTAGCTGATATCTCATAGGCAGCTTTGATGCGTTTTACTGCTGCTTCTCCAGCAGATTTATCATTGCAATACACTTTTCCCAGAATTTGTTGCTTATCAAGTTTTGCTCCGATTTTGTGAGGCAGCCAGGCACCTGCTGACATATCAAGTATAGATTTAAGGGTTTTACGTCCCGCACCAATACTCACCAGGGCATAGCCTATCTGACGGCTGTTAATTGATTTTATCCAGCCCTCTTGTGAGGAGATCACCGGTAGTTCATATTTTGCTGTAGGTAATATATCATATTTATCGATAACATTCACATTGCCTTCCTGCTGGCGTATCATGGCAATAAGCTTCTCCAAGGCAGCACCTGAGCTGATAACCTGATCAATCTTAGTCTCAGCAGCCTGAGGATCAGAATAAACTCCAGTGAGCAGGAGCATTTCTTTTGCCAGCCTGCGGGTGATAATATCAATATCAGGGGCGGTTTCACCTTTCAGATAATCAATAGCTTCTCTGGTTTCCAGAGCATTACCGCAGTAAAATCCCAGAGGTGAGTTCATATTAGTATAGGTAACTTTCACTTTTTGTCCAAATGCAATGCCAGTGGAAGTTAGTAATTCACCTAATTTCTGAGCCTTTTCAAGATCTCTCATAAAGGCACCACTTCCTACTTTAAGATCGATCACCAGGTTATGAGCACCTTCGGCAATTTTTTTGCCCATTATACTGGCAGTGATCAAGGGCAGGCTTTCCACTGTACCGGTAGTATCACGCAAGGCATAGATGAGTCTATCTGCAGGGACAAGTTTTTCGCTCTGGCTGATGATTGCCAAGCCGGAAGTATTCACAAATTTGATAAAATCAGATTGCGCGAAATCAGTTCTGAAACCCGGGATAGCTTCAAGTTTATCCAGAGTTCCGCCAGTATGCCCCAGTCCCCTGCCAGAGATCATGGGAACCGGTACTCCGCAGGCAGCAACGATAGGCGCCAGCATCAGGCTGATCTTATCACCCACACCACCAGTGGAATGTTTATCTACTGTGGGCATATCAGGTGGAAATTCTATTCTGCTGCCGGAATTTATATAGATATCAGTAAGATTTCGTGTTTCAGAATTGGTCATTCCCTTAAAATATATAGCCATCAGCAGTGCTGTCATCTGGCTGGCATCAATATTCCCTTCTATATAATCCGTAATAAAATGTTTCATTTCGGCTGGCAGTAATTCACCACCATCCCTTTTTCGGATAATGAGCTCCACAGGATTCATGTATTAATCTCCTTGAATTTGCACAGGGTCTAATGGTGCAGTTTCTGCTGGGTAAACCAGTTTGAAACCCGTGATATCGTTTCTTCCGGGCTGCGGACAAAAATTGTTTGAGCGGGGATCACCTGCATGAAATATTTACCATAGCGATCATGCTTTCTGGCAATCCGGTTATCCAGCACGATGATAACCCCAGTATCTTTAGTTGATCTGATCAGTCTGCCATAGCCCTGTCTGTATTTAAGCAGAGCTTCCGGCAGGGTGTAATATTCAAAGGGTGGCTTTTGATCGCGAGCTAATTTCTTGGTATATGCTTCCACTATCGGGTCACCTGGAGAGGGGAAGGGCAGCTTATAGATTATTATCTGAGAAAGCGCTTCTCCGGGAACATCTACACCTTCCCAAAATGAGCTTGTTCCAAGTAATATACCTTTGCCATCATCACTGAACTGCTTAAGCAGTGAAGTGCGTGAACTTGTGCGTGACTGGATCATAAGGGCAATATCAGCAGGTAAAATTTCTGCCAGCTTTTTATAGGCATTATCCATATCCTGATAAGAAGTGAAAAGCACAAGAGTACCTCCGGGAACTCTCTGGCTTGCCTGAGCGATCAAATCCATTGACTGCATAAAGAAGTAAGGATCAGAATATAAGGGCAGATATACAGTGTTCAATACTACGGATTGTTGATTATAATCAAAAGGTGAGTCCACTATCTCCAGACGAACCTTATCATTCTCAGTAAGGGGCAGACCCATGCGACGCTCATAATATTTAAATATCCCCCGGATGGCTAAAGTGGCTGAAGTAAATATAATTGATTCTTTATTATCATAAAAATATTCACTCATCTGAGAGGAGATATCCAAAGGAACAACATTTATTACTCCGGCAGGATATTCAGAATCTGCCACATTTAAAATAGAGAACCAGTAGGCACTAGCATCATAATCTGGCTGAAGGATTGCTTCCAGATTTTCCTGGAAATCAGATATCCGCTGTTGTATGCGCTCAGTGCTTTCCAGATGCTGATCATAATTATTCAACCTGCTGCCATCTATTCCGCCCAGGTTCATGCTCAGGGTTTTTACTGATTTCATGATCGCAGTAAGGCAATTCATCAGATCTGGAACCTGATCAATGAAGCTGAAGTCGGGCAGTTTATTTAATCTGGCATTCTTATATTCATCAGGGTCTTTGAAGTAACTTAATTTGCCATATTTTGTGCATGTTTTAACCGTTTCACCCATCTCCCAGAAAAAGGATGTAAATACTTCCTGACATTCATTAATGATATTTATCAGGCTTTCAATTATATTGATTACCGTGTCTTTGGTGGAATTATCCAGATTGCTGGATTGCAGGTCTCTTTTCAATGAGATCAGTTCCCCACTTTGATAATCTTTGCGGATATGGAAAAGCTGCATAAAAAAGCCATTAAAATCCGGCCAGCCAAGACTAAATCCCAGCTCGGTGTGGGCAGTGTTCGGCAGATTATGAGCTTCATCAATGATGAGTCTTTCATATTCTCCCAGCACGGAATTTTCTGACACGGCATCAGCAAGCAGCAAATGATGATTGATAACCACAATATTGGCATTATCAGCCAGTACACGTTTCTGCATGAAATGGCATGATCCTGCGGAGCTGCAGCGTCTGCCACGGCAGAAATGACGATCAGCAACCACTTTTTTCCAGGTGGAACTCATTTTGCCCGGATTGAAGGAATTATTTTCTACAATATCGCCAGTTTTAGTGAATTTTTTCCAGACAATCAGTTTCATCAAGTCGCGAATTTCCCAGGCAGCAGCAGCTCTTTTCCAGCTACGCATCACTTCCTGCCATTTCTTCTCACAGATATAATTACCTCTTCCTTTTAAAAGCACAGCTTCAAAGGGGATTTTCAGGCATTTCTTAAGTAAAGGCAGATCCTTTGTGAATATCTGCTCCTGCAGGTTTTTGGTATTTGTAGATATGATCACCCGGCTCTCATGTTTCCAGCTATATTGCACTGCCGGAACCAGGTAAGCAAGAGATTTTCCTACTCCAGTACCAGCTTCCACCAGGAGATGCTTTTTATCTTCAAAAGCAGATTTTATGCTTTCCGCCATTTGAAGCTGACCGGCACGGAATTCGTAATCTTTATATATTTCAGCAAGTGAACCTTTTATTTCAAAAATGTCAGCAAGTGGCTGGTCAATTTTATCTTCAGTGATATTTTTTACATAAGTAAGATCAGGAAGCTTATAATCAGGGGTCTGAGTATATGTTAGAGCTGTCTTTTTCTGGTGATCTACAATAACATTTAATAAATTATCAGTATCAGAAAATTCCTGAGCAGTTTGAGCCATTTCAGCAAGCAGGTTGTTAGTTTTCAAGTCTATGTTTCTGGTGATAAAATCTATTTCTTTGAGCAGCAGCCAGCCAGTAGCTTCAGCATCATTGATCGCCCGGTGTGCACCTTCCAGCTTCAGGTCAAAATATTCCGTGAGAGTAGTGAGTTTGTGATTATTAGCATCAGGCAGATATATTCTCGCCAGGGTAAGAGTATCCCAGGTGATATTAGCCAAAGATGATAAACCTTCAAATCTCAGCTTGGTATTGATGAATTCGATATCAAACTGGGTATTATGGCAGACCAGGGGCTTATTTCCTATAAATTCCTTAAGCTTATCAAGAGCAGAATAGATACCTATCCCGGTTGCCAGCATTTCATCTGTTATATGAGTGAGTTTTTTGATAAAGGCAGGTGCGGGTTTATAAGGTTTTACAAAAGTGGAAAATCTGTCTTTGATCTCACCATTTTGAAAGTGCAGAGCAGCTATTTCAATGATCTCATTCTTCTCAAAATCCAGTCCGGTAGTTTCGATATCAAGTACAATAAAATCAAGCTGGTTACTAAGATGTACGATATCAGATTTATTTTTGTTAGTTGTCATCACTTTTATTAGCGCTATAGCGCTGGATTTTTTTGATCAGTCCCTGCCGGCTCATACCCAGTTTCTTGGCTGCCTGCGTTTGGTTACCACCAGTCTCGTCCAGTGCTTGAGTGATAACTACACGCTCAAGCCTTTCTACCTGGGCTTTCAGGGAGTTGTCTTCCAGCAGATTAAGAGTTTCTGCGTTTTCCTGAAAATGGTAAACTTCCGGTGAAAGATCAGTGGAATTGATCAGGGAATCTTCTTCCGCAAGGGTAACAGCTCTTTCTATCTCATTTTCAAGCTGGCGGATATTTCCGGGCCAGTTATATAGTGATAAATAACGCAATGCCTCATCAGAAATGCCGTTCATCTGTTTACCGATCTTTTTGCAGTATTTATCCAGAAAATGTACACTCAAAAGCGGAATATCACTTTTGCGTTCCCGCAATGATGGAACTTGTATCCTGATCACATGTAAACGGTAATAAAGATCCTGGCGAAATTCACCAGATTTTACGCGATCCAGAAGGCTGACATTAGTTGCGCAAACCACGCGTACATCTATTTTCTCAGTGATTGTGGAGCCTACCCTTTTGATCTCACCTTCCTGCAAAAAACGAAGAAGTTTTGCCTGTGTAGATAAACTGATATCAGCAATCTCATCCAGGAAAAAAGTTCCGCCATTTGCAATTTCAAAGAGACCTTTTTTATCATAACTGGCACCAGTAAATGATCCTTTCACGTGCCCAAAGAGTTCACTTTCCAATAATGTTTCGGTTAAGGCACCGCAATATTGAGCAACAAAGCATTTATTTCTGCGATTACTGCTGAAATGGACTGCCCTGGCAATAAGTTCCTTTCCTGTTCCGCTATCACCTTCCAGTAATACCGTTGTGGGAGTATCTTTAATTTTATCTATCATCCTGAAAATCTTCATGATACTCTCACTCTTTCCGATTATCTCTGGGAATTCACTGTTTTGAGCCAGTTCTTCCCGAATGGATGCATGTGACCGTTGCAGGTTTGCAATAGATATATTCTCTACTATCACAACAATCTGATTGCAGAGTGCAGATACCAGATTGACCATTTTTTCACTGAAATAGCGTGTTTCATATCGAGTAAAAAGCAGGATCACCCCTTTACGTTCATTACGCACTGTCAATGGGTATGAGATTATATTATTATAACTTGGTGCAAAATGAGGTTGCTTGTGATTCATCCCTTCATTCAAATCATAAGTTCCATTGATCACTTCCATTAAAATGTCATGATCTTTATCATTTGCAGAATAACCGTTATAATACAGGTAATCCCAGTTATTCTTTACCCGTTGATTATAATAAAAAGCTAGAATCCCACCATCAGCTTCAGCAAACTCAACAATTTTATTAATTGCCATCTGTAAAACGGTTTCAATATTATGGATGCTATTCAGACTCTGGGTTATTTCATAGAACTGGTTAAGAAGGGTTTCCTGCTGTTTGGATTCCTGCATCTGGTTCTTAAATTTACCTCTGATCTCCTGAATTAAAATATCATTTTCTTCCAGGAATTTGATAGCACCAAACTTTTTGACCATGCTTTTATTTTCTTCCAGGATCTGCAAAGCCTGTTCCCATTCTCCTTTAGCTGCTATCAATCGGGCATATTCAAAATTCGCCTGGGTCAATTCAAAATTCTTATTTTTCATACGGAACAATTCCAGTGCTTTACTCAGTTCCTGTCTCGCTACCTCTGGATCGTTTTCATGCAGTGCTGCCATGCGGTAATAGCATTGTCCCATCCGAAATTCATCATCCAGCTCTTTTGCCAGGTTCATGGCATATTCCACATAATATTCAGCACTTTCCTGATTACTGGTGCGAATAAAATAAAGGGCATGCCCCAAAGCACCTTCAATTATCTTATCCTTTTGATTAATTGTTTTAAAAAATTCATAACTTTGAACCAGATAGCTGTATGCTTCGCTGAATTTATTCAGCATAGTGAGAGCCTGTCCCAGATTTCCATAAAGATCTGCTTTCTGAAAATCATCATTAAATTTGGGTAGAAGTTCCCGGGCTTGTGAATAAAAATCTACTGCCAGGTCAAGTTCTCCCCGACGCATATATAATTCACCAATATTATTATAACTCTGGCATAATCCTTCAAAGAAATTTGTTTCTCGAGATTTCTTGATGGCTTTCTTATAATAATTAATAGCCTTTGTCCAGTCACCCCAGCGGAAATAACATACTCCCAGATTATCCAGAGAAGCTATTTCCAGACGGTAGTAATTAAATTTATATGAAACCTGCAATGCTTCCTGAAATGAATTAGCTGCCAGTTGATATTGACCATTATCCATGTGATTCACACCAATATTTATCAGGATATTGGCAACTGTATATCTATCATTCAATAGTAATTGTATCTCATAAGCTTTGTGCAGATAATATAGTGATTTCTCATAATCACCTTTTTCATCAAATAAGTACCCAAGGTTATTATACACATAGGAAATCCCATTCAGATTATAACGCTGTTCTTCCAGTTTAAGACTTTCCAGATAGAGCGTTTCTGTTTCTTTCCAGTCACCTGATGACATTGCCAGAACTCCCAGATTATTATAGGCTGCTGCCATCCCGGCTTTATCTTCAGCACTTTTAAATAATCTCAGTGCATCCTCAAACATCGCTTGAGCTTTGTTGTAATCATTATCATAATAATAGATCAATCCCTTCAATTTCCTTGTCTCGGCGCGCATCTGCATGCTTTGCCTGTGATTTTCTATTTTTGTGGTGATATTATAAGCAAGTTCTTCTATCTCCAACGCTTGCTCATAATCTTCCATCTGCATAAATAATCTCGATTTGAGCAGCATGATCTTCCACTGCCAGTAATCATCTATCTTATCTGGTGAATACTTTTTGATCACTTCCAGGGCAAAAGCATAATTAGTATTAATTCTCAGACAATCTGCCAGTTCATGGATGATCCAATATATAGGTAAACTAAGTGACTGAGCTAATTTCAGTGAGTTTCTCAGAATTTCAATTGCTTCATTTATATCATGGGTTTCTTTTTTTACCTGTGAAATGCGATTCATCACCTTCACTTTTTCTTCATTTTCTTCCAGATGTCCCAGAAGGAGGTTGTTATATTTCAACAGGTTCTCCTGATCACAGATCAAGTCCAGAAAATCAAGACATATTTCCTGGGTAGAAGGATCTTTTTCCAGAAATTCATTGCAGAACTCATTTCTGCTATATTCTTTGATCAGAGATATCAACCGCTTTTGCTCTGTCGGCTTCAGGGCATTAAAGTGAACTTTTACCGGTTCTACTTTCCGGACGTAATAATTGTCACCGATCTGCATGATCAAATGCTCTGATTCCAATACTTTCAAGGCTTTGATCGTCTTTCTGCCCAATAACTCATTTAAATACTTTCGCTCAGCACGTGTATCCAGAAGAAATATGTAAAGCAGCAATTCCATCTCTGTTTCATTTAGTTTCGCAAAACTCTCCTGATAAATAGTATCAAGGGTTATCTTTCGATCTATCAATTTGTCTATTTGCAGTTTCTCAATGGAATTAAAGTAATTCTCCAGCAGATACTGGATGGAATAGTAATTTTGCTGCGAAACATGCTCTATAACTTCCGCTTCACTCACAAAATCATTATCTTCATCAGCTGAAAGATTTGCCAGAATATTAGCAATATCTTCCTGAGTAGGTGGTTTCATGTCAATATTATAACCATCAGGATAATGTGATATACTGGAAAATATCACAAATTTTATATTTGCTTTGGCAAGGTAATTATTTAAAAATTGAATAAAGTCCCGAGTGTATTGATCAAGATAGCTCGATTCATAAATGACGATAAAATCGGTTGTGATAGTCCTCTTCTCTATCTGTTTCGTAAAATAATAATAAAAATCATAACGGTTCTTTATCTGATATTCCTTGGATTTTAAAATTATCTCTTGATATTCTTCCATTTCCATTCCGGTCAATAAATGAATGAAATCTTGAAAATGATTACCTCCTCGCACTCTGGGGATTATCACTTTAAAATTGTATTGTTTTTTTAGAAGAACGTGATTCAATTTCTCAAAGATAAATGATTTTCCTGTTCCAGATGCCCCTGTGATCTCTACTATTGATTGACCCACTCCTACGTTTGAGATGATCTCATCAATTAATTGTGAATCTTTCGTGATGTACTCTGATAAAATATTGCCCACTACTGAATTCATACAACCCTCATTCTATTTTTTTACTGACACTTTTTTGACATTCTTGCATTTTTTTGTCAACAAAATTTTGCCACTGTAAAATTTATGGACTGATCATTATCTTGACAAGCACCTCCAATGCTGTACATCTACCATAAGAATTTCCTCCTTTCGTTAACTCTTTGCACCATGAGTATCCAGAAGTTGACAACTTTGCTGAACTTCGACTTTTTGTTGAATCCGTTTTCTTAAATTATGGAATTTGAAGGTCTTTATTATTTGATTTTTATTCCTGATTGCCAGATTTTCACCTTTATGCTTGACAAACTATTCCAAAAAAAAAAATTAATTTTTTGTGATAGACTAAATTAACAGTTTATTCAAAGAGGAATTATGTATTACTCAAAAATTCTTTTAGACTTGAAGAAACAGGAACGTAATCCTGTGAACAAGATGTATTTAGGCGAAATTGCCCTGAAATGGAAGGCTTTTCAGCAGCTCACTGAAGAACCTTCCTCCAGTAATAAGGAACTTGCTGAAGCACTATCCAAATTCTTAGGTTCTCTTCATAATCGTAAATTTTTATTTAACAAGCTAAGGAGTACAGGTTTTGAAGAAGACTCACTGATTTTTTCTGCCAATTACATTAATGACCTGTTAGCTGCGATCATGAGTCGTCAGCCGATACTTTCAGAGCCTGGAATAGTTTGGGACTTTCAAGCTTTGAATTACAAACTTGCTCTCAGGGGAGATAATCCAGTCGAAATTGCGCGATCTCCGCAGATAATTGCTCAAAAGACTCCACCCGTGCTGTCACTTACCTTGAATCTTGATTACCAGTATCGGGTCAATGGTAAAAGAAATTTTACCAAAGAGACTTTTAATCTGCCTTTTTTGCTTTTCTTTGTATATAAAACAATTACTGCTGAGGATTTATTCAATATTGAACACTATGCCCTTCAGGTGAAATCTACCTGTAAAACTGCTCAGACTTTTATAATTTGTGAAACTCTTGATAAATGCCTGGAATGCAAAATTGAAGGGTTTCCAGCAAAAATAATTGTTCTGCACCTTGAAAGCAAAAAAAACAAGAACCAGATTTCCACTACTACGGTCAACCGTCTGGAGACTGCAATTAAAAATGTGCTTTATCGTAATCCGGAAACCATTATGATCAAAGAAACAGAAAAAGTAAAAGCACCTTCACCATTAGAGGAAAAAACTGCGAAACCAAGACCTCGCAAAAACAACTATAATAAGAAAAAATAAATATTAGTTGGAGTTAAAATGGATAACAAATCTATCGCCACAGCTATGACGATAATGTTGGAACCCTTATTGCCCGAAAAAAATGATTTTAAACCCGGCATTAGACGTGCCCCCGACCGCGGTTTACCGCTTAATAATTATGAAATTAAAATTGCCCTCAAAAATGCCCTCCGGTATATCCCAGCAGAATTACATGAAGAAGTTGCCCCCGAATTTCTGCACGAATTGCACACTATGGGCAGGATTTATGGCTATCGCTGGCGACCTGCTGGAAAACTGACTGGAAAACCTGTAAGTGAATATAAAGGCATTCTTGCTGCCAGAGCGCTTCAGGTAAATATTGATAATAACCTCGATTTTGAGGTGGCATTATATCCCTATGAACTGGTCACTTATGGTGAAACCGGACAGGTCTGCCAGAACTGGATGCAGTATCTACTCATTAAAAAGTATCTGGAAGTTATACGTGAAGATCAAACTCTGGTGGTATCCTCAGGGCATCCGGTGGGAATATTTCCCTCTTCAAAAGACGCTCCGCTGGTGATTTCAACTAATGGTCTGCTGGTAGGTAAATGGGATAATCCTGATGATTTCAAAAAACTGGCAGCTCTTGGTGTTTCCAATTATGGACAGATGACTGCTGGCGGCTGGATGTATATTGGTCCTCAAGGTATTGTGCACGGTACATATATCACTCTGCTCAATGCGGGTCGTAAATATCTGGGAATTCCTGAAGACCAGGATTTGGCAGGTAAATTCTTTATTTCCTCTGGTTTGGGTGGCATGAGTGGTGCTCAGGCAAAAGCAGTGGAAATAGCTGGCGGTATCGGCGTGATAGCTGAAGTGGATTACAGCAGAATAGAAACCAGACATTCCCAGGGCTGGGTAGGCAAGGTTAGTGCTGATCTTGATGAAATCGCTCAATGGATGCTGGAATACCAGAAATCAAAGAAACCTGTCTCTATCGCCTATCACGGTAATGTTGTTGAACTTCTGGAATATTTTGATCAGCAGAATATTGCTGTTGACCTCATCTCAGATCAAACTTCCTGCCATGCTGTATATGAAGGTGGCTACACTCCTGCTGGCACCAGTTTTGCTGAAGGCAGAAAAATAATTAAAGAAAATCCTGATAAATTCAAGCAACTCGTAGATACGTCACTGCTGCGTCATTTTGAAGTGATCAAAAAACTTACTGCCAAAGGCTCATATTTCTGGGATTATGGCAACAGTTTCATGGCATCCATATTTGATGCCGGTGCTACAGAAATTGCTGCTAATGGAAAGGATACTTCAGAAGGTTTCATTTATCCTTCTTATGTGGAAGACATTATGGGTCCCCTCTGCTTTGACCGCGGGTTTGGTCCTTTCCGCTGGGTATGTCTTTCCCGCAAAGATAGCGATCTGCATCTAACTGATCAAGCTGCCATGGCATGCATTGATCCTTCGCTTAGTTCGCTGCACCGTGATAATCATCACTGGATAGCTACTGCAGAAGAAAATAAACTGGTAGTTGGCACAAAATGCCGCATATTATATGCAGATGAAGAAGGCAGAATGGAGATCGCCCTTAAATTTAATCAGATGGTGCGTGATGAAATTATTGGTCCCGTACTTCTGGGACGTGATCATCATGACGTATCCGGCACTGATTCTCCCTTCCGTGAAACCGCTAATATCTATGACGGCAGTCGCCCTACAGCAGATATGAGCATCCAGTGCTGGGGCGGAAATATCGCCCGTGGTATGACGCTTGTTACCCTGCATAATGGTGGTGGAGTTGGCATAGGCAGAGCCTCAAATGGCGGATTTGGTCTGCTCTTGGATGGCTCAGCTCACGCTGATAAAATAATTAAAAGTGCCCTGAGCTGGGATGTGATGGGTGGAGTGGCACGCAGAAGCTGGGCCAGAAATACCCCGGCTCTGCAAACAGCCGCTACCTGGAATAAAAAACACCCCGATGAGGGACATATCACAATCCCCTTCCTCGCTGATGATGATCTCATCAATAAACTGGTGGATGAATAACTAATATAATCTAAAATAATTTTTATCCCACACCCGACCTCCGGTCGGGTGTTTTTGCTATCATCCCGCAACCCCCCGAAATTAAATTGCTGCATTTTTGCACCAGGCTCTGGTAGGGGCAAACCCGCGTGTCTGCCCAGAATATGATGTTTTAATATTATCGAAAGAGGGCAGACACATGGGTCTGCCCCTACGAGTCTGTCTATCAAACATTGAGATGAGAGATAAAATCACATTTCTGTTGACTGTAGATGAGGTGGCTGGATAATTTGAAAGAGAATAATAACTAAGGAGTAAAATATGTATCCAGGTGGTAAGAAAGGAAATATGAATGACCTGATGAAGCAGGCAAAGAAGATGCAGGAACAGATGATGAAAGCTCAGGAAGAGCTGGCTAATACCGTAGTGGAAGCTACCTCAGGTGGTGGAATGGTTACCGTAACGATGAATGGTCAAAATGAGCTTCTCAGTGTGAAGATAGATCAGGAAGTAGTAGATCCTGATGATGTGGAAATGCTGGAAGACTTGATATTGGCAGCCGTGAATGAAGCACATAATAAGGTGGCAAAAAGCTCAGAAGAAGAGATGTCCAAGTTCGTTCCCGGCAATATGAAAATACCTGGATTATTCTAACCGATGCTGTCCGGCAGTTTTGAAGAGCTCAAGCAGGGGCTGAAAAAGCTTCCCGGGATAGGGGAGAAGACAGCAACTCGTCTGGCAATGTATCTTATCCGCATGGAATGTAAGGATGCCGAGAAAATTGGCGAAGCTATTATCAAAGCGGTGAATAGTTATTCTAATTGTTCCGTGTGCAATATACTTACTGATATTGAACCTTGCATTTTTTGTAAAGATACCCAGCGTGAGCAGCAAATTCTCTGCGTTGTGGAAGACACTCAGGATGCATATCTGATAGAAAATACTCATGAATTCAAGGGTAGATATTTCATTCTGGGAAATCTGCTGTCACCGATGGATGGTATAGGACCGGATGAGATAAATTACCCCTTATTGCAGGAGTTTCTGGCAGCTAATCCGGTAGAAGAGCTTATCCTGGCTATCAGTCCTTCAGTGGAAGGTGAAAGCACAATTAATTTTCTGGTAAACCAGCTTTCTGACAAAGTGAAAACGATCACCCGGCTTTCTACGGGATTACCTTTTGGTGGTGATATGGAATATGCCACTTCACGCACGCTTACCACAGCTTTTAAAAGACGCTATTCAGCGGATAAATAATAATGTTTACAGGTATAATTGAAGAAATTGGCAAGCTGAGAGATTTTCGGGATCAGGGTGGAAAACGCTATCTGGAAATCGAGTGTCATAAGATAAATTCCACATTGAAAACAGGCGACAGTGTCTGCTGCAGTGGTGCCTGCCTGACCGTAACAGAATTTACTGCCAGTAAAATTACTGTGGAAGTGATGCGGGAAACTTTATTAAAGACTACTATCAGATTCTGGAAACGGGGAGATAAGATCAATCTTGAACGTGCCTTATCATTTGGTGGCAGACTGGATGGTCATCTGGTGCAGGGGCATGTGGACTGCGTTAGTGAATTTCTGGCAAAAGAACAAACTGGAAATACTACTTATTTATGGTTCAAGCTGGCAGCAGAATATAAAGATCTGGTTACCTGGCAGGGTTCAATTGCTGTTAATGGCGTAAGCCTTACAGTGGCAAAACTGGAAGCAGACCGTTTTGCCGTGGCATTGATCACTCATACTCTGCAGGAGACAAATCTGATGGATGTCAGGCAATATGTAAATCTGGAATTTGATATAATAGGAAAATACATTGTCCGTTATTTTACTAATCATGAGAAACCGGGAATGACCATGGAGTGGCTGCGTGAAAAAGGTTTTTAGTTTTTTACTGCTGCTTTTTGTATTTCTATTTGCCGGCTGCGGTAATAAGGAAAATGCCACTGGCGGACCTGAGGATATAGAAAAACCCTATATTATGAATGTGTATCCAGCCCAGTATGAGGATATTACCGGCAGTAATATTGAGATCACCTTCTCCAAACCAATGGATATCAAAACTTTTAATACCGGGCTTCATATATATCCTGAGATATTTTCTAAAAGCTTCCGTTGGGAAAATAATACCTTGATCATCGAAATTCAGGAAATGCTTATTCCCAATTCCAATTATTATTTTTCATTCTCGAAAAATATCAAGGGATATCATAATAATCCTTTGCAGGAACAATATGATCTGGTCTGGGCAAATGGCAAATTAAAAGACTGGCGTATTTCGGGGGATTTTGCATTTGAAGATATCGAGGATAGTCAGAATGAGGTTAGGATCAGTTTATTTTCAGCAGATACCACTTTGATCTACACGCGCAAATTTATCAAAAACTATGCCTTTGAGTCCCTGAATGAAACTGGACATTTTTTAAGAGCTTATGTGGATAAAAACAAAAATAACAGGCTTGATATTGATAAAGAACCTTTTGCTGAGGAAAATACTCCTGCCCGTCCGATAGTGACAGCAGACCTTTTTTTGGCATATTCAGATTCCACTGCTCCGGCATTAATACGTGCAACACCGCTTTATATTGATGAGATTGATCTGTCATTTGATGAGCCATTGGTGAGTGTGCAGACAGTGCATCTATTTACAGACTCCCTGGGACAGGCTTTGCAGGTGAAACGCTGGCGGATTGCGGACGATAAATTGCGGGTAATTTCTGCTGAGATGGATACCGTTGACTATAAGATCATGGTGATAGGTGCAGAAGATAAAAAGGGGAATATTGCTGATATAGATTCGCTGGTTTTTTCTGCAACCACAAGAATTGATACTTTAGCTCCCCAGATGGTTAAAATAGACCCCCGAGACGGATCATCTGTATCCGTTTTACAGCCGGAGATCAAATTTACATTCAGTGAAGTGATATTTAAAGAGCATGCAAAAGGATCGCTCACAGAAGTAGAAACCGGCTTAAAATATCCTTTGAAAGCTATTAGTGGTGATAATGAAATAGTGATATTTAAACCACTAGTAAAATTGAATAACTTTAATACCTACCGTATTTTACTCGATGTCCAGGACCCGCGGGGTAATAAACTCACAGGTTTTGAGGGATCAGTATTTCTGCCAATCGTCAGAGAGGATATTAGAGAGTAGCAGACTTTCTCTTCTATAGGGCGTATAAGTCCTATAAGACCTATAAACCCTATAAGTTAATTTAAGATAGCCAATTTTCTTCTTGCAAGTTTTATAACTTTTAATGATTTTTGGAATGAATTATGCTTTTTATTTAACCGGGTCGGGAATAAATTTAAGCAGGGCAGCATAAACAGTCAAAATGAGACGTTATTTGTGTACAACATGTTAATTCCTTTTACACTTGTTGGGATTCTTTATTAAAAGCTGGAGGACAAAATGAGAAAACTTTTTTTATTTTCTTTGTTAATATTATCAATCGGTTTACATGGTTATATCTGCTGGGAAGAAGACGGCAAGGCAATTCGGCAGGAGACACAACTGAATTACTCTTCGGCAGTGATCAATCTCAGCGGGGGTGGTTACATGATGATGTGGAGTGATGCTTCTGGTGGCAGGCAGGAAATGAAAGTGCAGAAAGTTTCGGATGCTGGTGAGGCAGAATGGGATTCGCCAGTGATATTAACCAGTGGTGTATGTTATAATCCCGACGAAGGAATACTGGTAGAAACTTCTAATGGGGATATAGTGGCAGCCTGGAATGAACAAATTGATCCGACGTTATTGCGAGTGCAGCGGTTAGATACAGATGGTAATCTTCTATGGGGTGAAACAGGCTTGACCTTTGAAGTGGCAGAAGACTTGTATGGTCATGGTATTCCGCTTCAAGCAGTAGTAGACGAAGTCGGAGGAGTTTATCTGGTCTGGTGCAAGTACGTCGGTCCAAAGGAGATCAGGGCAATTTATCTTGACGAGGATGGCAATTTGGGGACAGGTTGGAGTAGCGATGGTAATATATTATTATCTGCAAATTATTCACCCACTATAGACTTTTCAGTAATTTCGGACAACTTTGGCGGCATAGTCACTCTGATGGAATTGAGCTATGATATTGTTTTCCTGCAAAGATGTGACAATCAGGCAAATCTGCTCTGGGGTATAGAGGGGCTTAGCATAGATGAATTATACACCGAAAGTGAGATATTTCTCCTGCCCTGGAATCCAGGAGAATATGCTGTTATTGTGGAACAGAATGGTGAGTTTCTGGTTAATATTGTAAATTCCAATGGTGATTTTTCCTTCGATGAACCGCAATTAGCAGCAAGTATTAGAGAAGGATATACTGCAGGCAATATGCAGGTAATTAAGACTTCTGATAACCGGCTGGGAATTATCTATAACGAGATTAGTGATTATATCAGCAATACAAATATCCAAAAGACGGAGATAGGGATCGGCACGGAATGGGGTGAATATGGCATAGAAATAGGCAGCCTCGAAAGTGCTAACCCTCCTAAATATGATCTTGCAGCAGATGATACCGGTGGAATGGCAATGGGCTGGAGATATTATACTGACTGGGACTATAATATTTATTATCAGCATTGTGACGGAACTGGAAATTTATTAACGGGTACTGATCCGATACTGGCAGGCAGTTCTCCGAGTAGTGATACCTCCTTCAGGGTATTTAGAACTGCTGATAATTCAGTTTTATTCTGGAATCAACAAAGGGAAGACAGAGATGAAATAGCAATGCAGATATATAACTTAAATGAAATTCCCCAATTAGCAGAACAGGGGTATATTATTTGGGATATACTTGCTGGTAGAGCCTACCCGCTTATGTTGAAGACAAGGGGAAATCTCTCTGCAATATGCTGGCAAGATGGGAGATATAGCAGTGGTCAGACATATATTCAGGCAATCAATAATGATACTGGAGATTTATTGTATGATGAGAACGGTATAGCTGCTATAAATCAAACTGAATTGTCTGAAAATTACGGGGAAATTTGTATAAGTGAAAATTGTGAGAGAATTTGTATTACCTGCGAAGTAAATGGTGGTTTGAATTATTTGGGAGTAGTGCAATTGCTTGATCAGGAAGGTAACAGGCTTTTAGGTGATGATGGGATGATATTTTGTGATGAATTTAGTATAACAGATAATAAGATTGCCAGTTCCGGTGATAATGAATTTGTGATTGTATGGAGTGCGGTTACTGATGACTTCATTAATCCAGTCTATTATTTGAAAGCACAAAAAATAGTAAATGACCAGTTTGTTTGGGGAAATGGAGTAACTTTACAGGGTGATTCTGAACAAGATCTTAGTCATTTAAATATTCAATACCCTTATATTTCCTGGAATGAATGGGATTTTCCTGCAAGTAACTTAAAACTTACAAAAATTACTGGTGATGGAAGCATCGCCCCCGGCTGGGATCCTGAAGGTCTGGTGGTTTCTGAAAATCTCTTAGGAGGGACTTCTCGAATATATATGAATGACACAGGAACTTATATTTTCTGGATGGAGCGAAACGATGAGAATGGTTTTCAGTTGAGGGGACAGAGATATAGTGCTGAAGGTGAATTGCTGTGGGAAGAAGGTGGAAGACTTTTTGGTGATTACGGATGTATAATGGATTATCAGTTAAAGGATGACTACCTGTACTGTATTGTCTATGAATCGGGCAATCTCTATACTCTTTATAAAAGCAATCTGGAGGGGGAATTTGTCTGGGATGACGGCATAACTATTGAGAATTTAGATGGAATGACTACCGGTAATTTTAGTATCTGGGAAGAGGTAATAATAGTATATGGAACTAAAAGTGATAGCATATATGCCATGAATGATGACATATATGCTATGATCTATGATACTGATGGAAATGTGGTTGAGAACTTACCTCCTGGAGGTCTGGAATTATGCACAGAACCGCATTTTCAATCCATAGTGTCATGTGCTAGTGACGAAAATGGCAGCAGTATTGTATTGTGGAAGGATGGCAGAGGAGAATATACACCAGGGTCAGATCATAGTCTGTATGTGCAGAAAATAGATCTGAATGTTGCGCCGATAACTGATGAAGAAATAATTGACGGTAATCTGTTAAATGTAAGCAATTATCCCAATCCATTTAGGCAAAGCACAACCTTGAAATGTGATCTGCCACGTAATATTGAAGATGCGGAGATAGTGATCTATAATATCAAAGGACAGAAGGTGAGAAGTTTACCCGCAACTTCAAATGAAGTTGAATGGGACTGCCGGAACCAGGCAGGAAATATTGCCGGTTCAGGAGTATATTTTTACGTCCTGCAAGGCAAAAATATCAAAAGCGAAACAGGCAAAATGATCATGCTGCGTTAAACCTTTTTTGGAGGAAAAGATGAAAATAGTTTTATTATTATCATTGTTATTATTATCAATCGGTTTATATAGTTATGTCTGCTGGGAGGAAGACGGCAGGGCGATCCGGCAGGAAACAAATCTTAATTATTCTTCGGCAGTGATCAATCTCAGTGGTGGCGGTTATATGCTGATGTGGAGTGATTCCTCTGATGGTTTGCAGGAAATGAAAGTGCAAAAGGTATCTGAAGCAGGTGAAAGTGTCTGGGCTGAGCCAATATCCTTATCAGAACGGGCATTATATTTCCCCAATGGTGAAATCATCTTGCAAGCTTCTGATGGAAATATCATTACTGCCTGGTATGAATTGGACAATCCGACTCTTATACGATGTCAGAAGCTTGATCAGGATGGTAATAGATTGTGGGGCGATGATGGATTAACTTTCGAGATGGATTTTGACACAGATGACTGCTTCCTTCTGGAAACAGTGGAAGACTTAAATGGTGGTGTATATATTATTTACAATAAGAATTCCGTTAGAGCTATACATTTAGATTCAGATGGAAATGTTAGTGAAAACTGGGGCAGTACTGGCAACGTGATCTTCACTGATATAGTTTATTCTGATCTGGAAGTTATATCTGATGGTTATGGTGGATTTGTAGTAAGTGCAAGGGAAAATAATTCCAGTACATTTCTAATGCAAAGATTCAATATTGAAGCAGAAAATCTCTGGGAAGATGAAGGTTTATTTATTACCGGGACATATGATCTTCAAATATCAAACTGGGAAACCGGGATGTATGCAATCATATATCGAGACAGAGAAGAAGAAGTATTCAAAACTACCTTACTAAGTTCCGATGGTGATTTTTTACTTGAAGAACCACAAACTATTGGATTACAAATGCAGGGGGGGTATATTTATGATTGGGATTTTACGCGATCCAGCGATGGTAAATTGATCATAGTATTCAGTGATAACAATTACGGTTCTGAGGTTTATGTATTAGTAGCTCAAAAACTTGAAATTGGAGAAGAACCGGATTGGGGAGAAAACGGTATCATAATTCATATCAATAATTTTTTCAACTGTAGTTACACGATTGAAGAAATTTCTGCTGACGAGAGCGGTGGGGTATTTTTATGCAGTGAATACTGGGATGAAGATGTTAATGGGATCATGTATGACCATCTTGATTGTGATGGCAGCCCTGTAAGTGATGAGCTTATAACAGAGATGTCATCCCATGAACATCCATCTCCTGTTTTTTTAGAAAATTCCAATAATAACTGCGGCATTTTCTGGGATATAAAAGAAGGCGGTTTCCAAAGAATAAAAATGCAGATTATGGATGAAAATGACGATCTGGTTTTTGCAGCAGGTGGCAATACTGTTTATGAAGTTATTGCAGGCAATGTGGGCACAGCATATCTTGCAACCAGTGGAACAAATACTGCCATAACCTGGGAAGAAAGCAGATATGATGAATACACAACATTTATTCAGTTACTGGATAATGAAACCGGTGAAACAATGTTTGAAGACCAGGGATTGGCAGTAAATGAATTATATGATATTGATCAGTGTTATCCCAAGGTAGCTTTCAGCGAGAGTGGTGAATTGATCTGCGTATGTTATCATTGTACTGATTACGACGTTCAAACAGGAGGTGCACAGATCATTGATCTTTCAGGAAATCTGCTGGTGGGTGAAAATGGCTTACAATTTGGAGCTTTACCGGTTGTTTTTGATCAGATATCATTAGGCAGGTCAGGTAATGATTTTCTGATAGCCTGGAGTGAAAGAAGTAATGATTTCATTCATCCGGAAACTTTCTTAAAAGTTCAAAGAATAAATGGAAATGGAGCATTATGGGGAGAAGGAATTACTTTGCGCAGCGGGATCGATAATGAATGTATCGGAATAACAATCGAAGATAATTACATTTTCTGGCAAGAAGGTGATTTTAGCGAAAATCCGGATTTGTATGTGATCAGGCTTGATGAAAATGGAGAACCGGCACCTGGCTGGGACATGGAAGGGATATGCCTGGCTCAGGTTATTAACAATCCGAATTATTATTATGAATTTCCTTATAATGAAAATATCTTGGTATTGTGGTATCAAAGTTCTGCTAATCACACCTACCTTTACGCCCAGTTAGTGAGTGAGGAAGGCGATTTACTCTGGGGTGATAACGGTGTTGAAATAGGTTGTGATATTTATATCAAAAGAATTGAATTATTTGGAGAATATCTCTATATTTCTACCTGGGATAATGGACCAGATAATATGGAAATAAATAAGTATGATCTTGAGGGAAATATGGTCTGGTCAAGTCCAGTTGTTATTACCAGTTTCCCATATTCACCAAGATTTGATCTGAAAATAAATGATGATGTTATCGTTGCCTATTGGACAGATAATAATTATAACATCAAGGCATTATTATATGATCTTGACGGTAATCTGATCGAAAATGTTCCTCCCGATGGAATAGACATCTGCTCAGCAATCCATAGCCAGTATCTATTTACCAGCATTATTGATGAAAATGATAACAGCATTGTGGTATGGGGTGACAGCAGAGGTGAATTCATGCCTGCAAGTGATCCCAGTATTTATGTGCAGAAGATTGATCTTAGCACGGTCCCTGTTGCTGAAGATGATATCCCAGGCGGTAATCTGCTGAATGTAAGTAATTATCCCAATCCGTTTACGAGAAGTACGACTTTGAAATGTGATCTGCCACGAAGTGCGGAAGATGCGGAAATAGTGATCTATAATATCAAAGGACAGAAGGTGAGAAGCTTACCGGCAACTTCAAATGAAGTTCAGTGGGACTGCCGGAATCAGGCAGGAAATATTGCCGGTTCAGGAGTATATTTTTACGTCCTGCAAGGTAAGAATATCAAAAGCGAAACAGGTAAAATGATCATGCTGCGTTAACCTTTTCTGGAGGAAAAGATGAAAAGCTTATTATTAGTATCACTTTTGCTCATAACAATGGGGCTTTGTGGTTATACCTGCTGGGAAGAGAACGGAAAGGCTGTCAGGCAGGCAATGAATCTTAATTATTCAGATTCGGTAATTAATTTAAGTGATGGCGGATTTATGCTGATTTGGAGTGATGCCTCAAACGGACTTCAGCAGATAAAAGCGCAACGGGTATCAGAAGACGGTGAAAACATCTGGGAAGAAGCTTTATTACTAACTGACAATGACAGCTATTATCCTTATAATTTATGTATCAAAGAGACATCAGATGGAGAAGTTATAGCAGCCTGGTTTGAAAGAGAGGAGTCCACAAAACTCAGAATTCAGCGAATAGATATAGAGGGTAATCTGCTTTGGAGTGATTCTGGCATAACTATAGAACTGTTAGGGACAATGAATTATCCTCCGCTGCGGCTGGTAGCAGATGAGGAAGCTGGAATATACCTTGTTTGGATAGATAATTCATCTCAGCGTAATATTCGCGCTCTGCGTCTGGATAGCGAGGGCAATCCCTGTCCAGGCTGGTCGGCAAATGGCAACACCATCATGAGTTATG
>Ga0075120_10000673_pt1 | contig 28220 bp, 26 predicted proteins | sample AntAceMetag02UKL_FD_69792 | JGI IMG/M metagenome (GOLD analysis project Ga0075120, IMG submission 69792) | Saline lake microbial communities from Ace Lake, Antarctica - Antarctic Ace Lake Metagenome 02UKL | ecosystem: Environmental > Aquatic > Non-marine Saline and Alkaline > Saline | place...
CACTGCTTTTTGTTCAAAATAAATTGATAATTTTTTAATCTGTTTAAAATAATCAGGAAATTTTAGCCAGGATAAAGAGGCAATCAACAGCACTGTTCGATACATTGATCCTCCGAGATTGTAAAAATTTATTTTAGAAATAAACAAATTATAAAGGTAAATTCAACAATAATGGAGCTGAAATAAAAAGTCGACCAGTATCTACAACGTAGATATTCATTTTATTTGGGCTAAATTGGAAAGAGTGGTTATTATCCTATGGATAGCTGACTTAAGTGTTCAAATTATCAATGATGCCAGATCAATTCTTGGTAAAATTCATAGGTGTTGACTTCTATGTATTAGATTTTTTGTTTTACCACCCAGAAATCCTGAAGACTATCCCTGTTATTGAATGCTGTTTTCAAATAAGCCTGGGCGACCAATTATTGCACGGTCAAAGTTAGCAGCATGAGGCAGGTTCTCTATCGGAAAAAATTCATGGAAACGTTTAATTAAAAAAAACATCGATTTAAGGCAATCTATTTTTCCATTTTTCAGGATTCTGAGATGTATGAAAAACGCTATATATTATAGCCTTGTTGTCTATCAATTCGTAAAATACTGCAAATGGAAATCGTCTTATCAGTGCCCGGCGGTATTCTTTATAGATTTTGGAATAGAGGTCAGGCGAACGGAGTATTGTTTGAATAACGACATCAACACAATTTATAAATTCTTCCCCTAAACCATACCTGCGGTCTTCATACCAGCTATATGCCTCATCAAGGTCCTGTTGAACTTCTGGCGCAAAAATCAGTTTAACGGGCATAACGATTGCGAATCCTTTGTTTTACCTCATCCCATGCAAGCCCAGAGTCTGGATTGCATATCAAGTTAGCTTTTCTTCTTTCTAACTCTTTTTTTTGCCAATCGTAAACTGGAACTTCAGAAGGTATTCCAGCAATATCATCCCATAAATCTTCAACCAATTGTAATTTTTCAGGAGGGGTTAGATCAAAAATGGAAATTGCATTCATATTCATTAATATTTCCTTTTTTATTTGTGCTTAATAAATCGTTATTTATGTTCATTATAGATTTTAGCCGTGTCCAAAGTCAACATTATTGGAGAATTCTCTTTGATATCTTGCCATGGATCTCTCCCCAAAATCCCCTTTTGTTATTGGTGACCCGATTTATCAGAAAAAAAGAGTGGACTACTATCTGTTTGGGATTGATTTTCGAGTGAAAAATTCACTCAAGACTATCCCTGTTAATCCGTGTCTTCAAACCTTTAAAAAATGGAAAAAATGAACCTGGAGACACCTCTACAAAAATTCAATTATTGGATGCTCTTTTTAATTAATTCATGGTGACAGCTATTCCATCGATTGTGCATCTTGCTATTACTCATTTGTCACATAGATATCGTTTAAATCCATCAGTACCTTATAAATTCAGACTGTGATGCTAACTCCAGGACGACCAAATATACTGATGGGTTATCTATGCAACCGCTAATTTAAACCCCAAAGCTTTAGTTACTTTGCTAATGGTGCTGAACCTTGGATTGCCCCCTTCAGCAAGGGATTTATATAAACTGGCACGGGTAACTCCTGCCTTTTGAGCAACTTCTGTCATTCCCATGGCCCTGGCAGCGGTGCTCAACGCATGAATAAAATCTGAATCATCCCCTGTATCCAGTACCTCCTGCAGATAAGCACGGATTTCTTCCGGATTCTTCAAGTATTCAGCAATATCAAAAGGTTTTGTTTCTAAAGTCATTTTTCATTCCTCCAGTTTTTTCAAAAGCGTATCGGCTTGATTGATATCTTTTTGTTGGCTGGCCTTATCGCCTCCGACAAGCAGGAGAACAACTCTCCTTTTCTTGATGGTATAATAAATTCGAAAACCTGGACCAAAGAATAGTCGCAACTCATAAAGTTTTTCGCCCAACTGTCTATGGTCTCCAAAATTCCCATTTTCGACACGGGAAAGTCTGGCTAAAATTTTGATCCTTGACGAAGCATCCTTTAATTTTTTAAACCATTTGTCATATTGGCTTGTGCTTTCAAGGGTATATTTCATGGCTCAAATGTATCTCATGGGCTACATTTTGTCAAGATTTCACCCGGAAATTTAAATTTGAAATAAAACATATCGGTGACTCGATTGATAAAAAATAGGCGTGGACTACTACCTGTTTGCATATGATTCCCAGGTATAAATTTTCCCCCAGACTATCCCTGTTAAACCTTATGATTGAAAAACAATTGGAACACTGAAATTTGAAACGGATTTTCACCCCACAATGCTTCTTTTATTGAATGCTATGATGAAGCCCCCTCAAAGGGGGCACCGTGTGTTTGGAAACCCCTGTTGGATTTATGGTTAATTATCCCTGCCCGGAGTATTCTCCGTCAATAATTTTTAAGGATACCAATAGAGAGCTTATATTTTTTTGAAACTCCCTGAAAGAATTCCGAACCAATGTCTTTTACAAAATCGATATTTTTTTTGACTCATACAAAAAGATAGGATACTATTAATTATAGAAATAACTATTAAAAAGGTGGCATGTAGATGAGTGAAAAAAATAATATTTTGATTGATCGAAAGATCATTAAAAATCGTTTAAAAATATTAAAAGAAGGATATGCATCTTGTGCTATTGAAGGGCTACATATCAACAAGGATGATAAAAAATTCATGGAGAACATGGTCAGTGAAGGTTTAAATCCCGATGAGATGATCAAAGAAATAAAAAAAAGGATGGCTATTTGAAGCGTTATAAAGTTGCAAAGCCTCATTTAATCCCCGGAACAAATGTTTTGAGAAATATCCCAGGGATTACAAATCAAAAAAAACTTGACCGCTTTGAACTTTTATCTTTTCTTGCTCGTCTGGATACAACTCCGGAAGGTGATTTTTCTGCCAATCATTTAAAAAAAATCCATGCTCACACATTGCAGGACGTTTATGAATGGGTAGGAGAATTTCGAAATGTTCCTATTGAAAAAGGCATAAGTGTTTTTTGCAGGCCAGAATTTATCGCTCAGGAAACGAAAAAAATTACCGAATCAATTGACCTTTCAAAATTAAAGGGAATGAACTTTAAAGAATTCTCAAAGAAACTTGCAGAAATTGTAGGTGAGCTTAATGCGGTTCACCCATTTTTAGATGGAAATGGGCGGGCAATTCGTGTGTATGCACAAAAAATGAGTAAGGCAGTGGGATATGAGCTTAATGTGGCTGAACTGCGAGGAGAATCCTGGAATGAAGCATCTGAAAAATCTTTTTTTGGGGACAACCAGGATTTATCACAGCTATTAGAAAACCATCTTTCTCAAATATAAACAAACCTGATCCAAACCGACTCAATGATAATTATCCAATGGTTGATCACCAGATGACAACCAAAATGTCAATGATACCAGGTCAAGTCTTTAGAACATTTTTGAAATTTTGGTATGTCAAACCGAGTTGTTTAAGGCGAGGACTACTTGAGTGACAAAGTCAGTTTTTAGCCGGATGAGAACCACAGACTATCCCTGTTAGTCCTCTTTTTTTATTCAAAAACAATCAACCACTATATATTGTGCCTTTTATTTTTTCATCCCAAGGTGGGACATTAAATTTAGTTGGGGTTATGTTGCAAGCCGGAAACTCAAACACACTTGCAACAATTCATAACTTTTCAAATATTCAACCATTCAAATGGTATTCTTAAGATCCCTTTATTAAACAAACCTGATAGTTGGAATGATCTGTGTGAAATCTTTATCATGGACACAAATGCTTTTGTTTGTTCCTTGTTCAAATTAAATTTTACCGATGCTTTTTGAACTTTTAAGGGAATGTCGGTTAATAAAAATAGGTCGCGCGTCAAAAAAGACCATCATATCAAGGGTTTCGGGAGTTTTTTGAAAATAGGCTCTACCCGTTCCACATCAATGATTTCGCCAGATAAATGGTTTGTTCACTCTTTTTTTTTGGCCAGCAGCTCAACAAGATGGAGCACTTTGACAGGGCTTTGCCGCTTGTCAAGACCGCCTTTCAACTGCATGACGCAGCCAGGGCAGTCTGTTACCAGGATGTCAGCTCCTGATGCCTCAACATTATCCAACTTTTTTTTAAGAATTTCTGAAGATATTTCAGGAAAATCCACGGAATAGGAACCGCCGAATCCACAGCAGACATCTTCATCCTTTGAAGGGACATAGGTATATCCGGCCTTTTGAATCAGGGCTCTGGGCTCATCTGTCACTTGAAGTCCCCGGCACAAATGGCAGGGGGCATGATAGGTTACTTGTTTATTGATATTCTGACTGGCCTGGGGAAACTTATATACCTTATCCATAAAGGATGAAAAATCAATAATCTTATCTGTAAATAATTTAAGATCAGGATTAAGATCTGGGGCAGGCTCTTTAGCTTCCCTGAAGATCTTTTCATAATTGTGGGTCAGATGGGAGGCACATGAAGCGCACAGGGTCAGGATATAATCATATTGTTCTGTGCTAAAGGCCTGAATGTTCTGAACAGCAAGTGCCCGGGCTGTTTTTTCTTCTGCCGCCATCATGGCAGGCAGGCCGCAGCAGGTTTGATCCAAAGGAAAATCCACCTGGATATTGGCCTTTTTCAGCAGCTTTAAGAGGTCCTTTCCATGGTTAGGATAAATAAAATCCATGGCACATCCGGCAAAAAGAGCGATTCTAAGTGAAGGGTTTTCCAGTTTGGGGCTAAGGGTTTGCCAAAGATCCCTTAACGGGATTTTGGTAATGGTGGGCAGACTCCTGAATCCATGGTCTTTCTCCAGGAAAGTTGGCAGATGACGTATCAAAGGTCTGCCCTTGGAAAGGGGCTGTTGCGCCAGATAGGCTGATCGCAGGATAAAATGAAACAGCTTTCTATTTTTCATCACCTTTGCCAGAAAAAAATTTTTAACCGGGGTTTTGCCTTCTTCTTTGATCACCCGTGCATAGGTCTTTTTGATGAGATGGGGAAGATCTATGCTCACGGGGCAGACTTCCTTGCAGGCCTGGCAGTTGATACAATTTCTCACGATGGCCCTGTCATTCTCTTTGCCATGGAAGAATAATGTTAAAATCAGGCCAATGGCACCAATATAGACATGACCATATTTGTGCCCGCCCACTTTTGAGTAGATGGGACAGACATTGGCGCAGGCACCGCACCGGATGCATCGAAGACTTGTGCAAAACACGGGGTCTTTGGAAAGGGAAAGCCGGCCGTTGTCCAGAAAAATCACATGCATCTGTTTTTTTTCAAAAGAAGCATTCAAACACTGGTTGGCCCCTTTGATCCAGGTCACATAGGAGGTGATGGCCTGGCCCGTTGCATTCCTGGGCAAAAGTTTTAAAATGCGCAAAGCAGAACCAAGGTCTGAAACAAGCTTATCAAATCCCACCAGGGCCACATGAACCCTGGGAAGTGTTGTGGTAAGGCGCATATTGCCTTCATTGGTTACCATCCCCAGAGTGCCGGAGTCTGCAATGGCAAAATTAGCGCCAGTAACCCCCATGTCTGCTTCAAAAAAGCTGGGGCGAAGCTCATATCTTGCAACCTTTACCAGTTTGTCAATATTTTGCGCATCAACCTTTAAATCTGTTTGTTTTTCAAACAGTTCTCCCACCTGGTACCTGGAAAGATGGATGGCTGGCAGGACCATGTGGGAAGGACCTTCATGCTTAAGCTGGATGATCCATTCTCCAAGATCCGTCTCCGTGACCAAAAAACCTTGTTTTTCAAGGTGGTCATTTAAAAAGGTTTCTTCTGCAGTCATGGATTTGGATTTAATGATCTTTTTAACATTGTTTTCTTTAGCGATCCGGGCAATGATCTCATTGGCCTCCTGGGCATCTTTTGCCCTGTGGACTATGGCACCGGCCTTCTCAGCATTGAGCTTGAATTCTTCAAATAAGACTTCAAGAAAAGGGATCAGGCTGTCCTTATTTTCTGCAATGGCATCCCTGATCCCGTTAAAATCAATATCCTTATAAACATTGGGACGGTTTTCACGATAGGCTGTGTTGAACTCATCCAGGGCAGAGCGTAAAAATGAATCGCCAAGGGCCTGGCGAATCTTTTTTTTATAGGATTTCATATCCTGGGCAGTTTTTATCATGGCTGCATATCCTTTATCAAAAGCAGATGAAGCTCAACAGGGCCGTGTACTCCGATGGCCAGCACCCGTTCAATATCAGCTGTCCGGCTGGGGCCCGTAATAAATGCAGTGTAGGAGGCAGAATCCTTTTTCAGGATATCATTGAGCGCAGCTTCAATGGATCCTGTGTTAAACATTATTTTTGATACGGGCAGCATGGCAATATGGATTTGTGCCAGCATGGTGGCGATGCGGATTTCTTCAGAATCAGATGCCAGCATCAGGGTACCTGTGTCAGCAATGCCGTAATCAACCCAGGTTAATGAAGTATCCAGGGATGAGGCATGATTTCGTAATGGCTCTTCCAAAAAATCCATGCCTGAGGATTTACACAGATCCCTCAGCCTGTCCTGGTCTTCTGAATCCAGACCCGGGCATGCCAGAGTTTTCAAATTTTTCTCTTTGTTCAGGTCAACAGCGTACTGAAGAGCGTCGGAAACCGAAAATATTTCATGGACAATGGTTCCAACGGCAACAGCCTTTTCTGTCATTATTTGGATTAAATTATTTTTTTCCATTCTGTGTTCCCTATAAAAAATAGTTTTATCCCTGGGCCACAAAGCTTAATCTGCTATAGGATTATCCATAGTTATACCATATAAAGTAGAATGGTCAATGTCACAAGGCTTAGCATTGTAGTGAATAATACGGCTGTGGTAACAAATTTTGGCATGATATTATATTCAATGGCAATAATGGATCCCAGAACTGCCACAGGCATTCCAGCCTGGAGAATTCCTGAACGAATTTCCATGCCAGACAGAGAAAAAACAAAGCTCAATCCAAAGGCAATAAGAGGGGCTGCGATAAGACGCAGACAAGAAGCTATGACTACATCAAGGCTGAAATTGAATTTAGCCAGGCTTGATAATTGAACCCCCAGGGTTACCAGCATCACGGGGATCATGGCTCTGCCTAAAAGTCCTGTGATCCTGGATAAAAAAAGGGGAGGCTCAAAATCAGTGCCGTAGAAAAACATGGCCGGCACCATGGCAATCAGGGCAGGTATTTTAAATACAGACAACACAGCTGACAAACCCGTTCCCCGGGTCCAGCTTGAAATCCCCACACAGATCACAAAGGACAGCAGTATAATAGTGATAAAATAGATGGTGGCAGACGTCTGGGCAGCCTGACCCAGCCTGAAATCAATAAGGGAGAGTCCCAGATTTCCCACATTCCCGAAGGTGGCAATAATAACAAAGGCAGCTGTCACTTCCCTGGAACGTTTCAGGAGTTTAGCCAGGATAAAAGCAGCCACTGCAACTAATATATGGGTCAGTGTAGTATACAGAATCATCTGGCCTGCCACTGCGATATCAATCTCTACCTTGCTGATGATATTAAACACAAAACAGGGTACCAGAAGAAAGTAGGCTGTCCTGGACAATGTTCTGGCATCCAGTTCCAGACGGGGGCCGACATAATACCCCAGAAAGATCAAAAAAAATACGGGTGTGACAATATCAATAAAGATCTTCAGGACCTGAAGATACATAGTCTGCCTTTCCTGCTTTTATTTATCTTATAATAAAATAGCTAAGCTTTTTTTTCAAAAAAATAATGGATTCGAGCTAGAACCTTATCCAGGTGAATGTACATTTTTTCACGGGCAAGCTCCGGGTTTTTATCCTTGATGGCCTGGTATACGGCCCGATGCTCCTCCAATATATCCCAGCTTTCGTTGGTCTCATAACAAATACCAACTGTATTCTGGATAAGAGCATATATGGAATACATTAAATGGGTCTGAATTTTATTGTGGGATGCGCTGGATATTGCAAGGTGAAATGCTGCATCATCATCTATAAGACTTTGTTTTTTCGGGATACCTTCTTCCATGGATTCAAGGTTTTTCCTCAAAAGTTCGATATCCTCTTTTGTTGCCCTTTCAGCAGCGTAATAGGCATTCCAGGACTCCAGGCACCTTCTTACATCATGTACCTCCAGAACAGTGTCTATGTCCTCTTTTAAAAGATGGCGGATGGGCTCTATAAAATCATCCGGTACAATGGATTTCACCCGGGTCCGCTTTCTCTGGGAGATTTCCACAAACCCAATGGTATCGAGAATTTTCAATGCTTCCCGTAATGAGGACCGACTCACATTAAAGCGACTCATAAGCTCCCTTTCCGAAGGAAGCGGATCTCCAGGGTTTAAATTGCCCTTAATAATGTGAGCTTTTATCTGATCAACAATCAAAGTTGAAACTTTAATTTGTTTAATTGGCTGATAATCGGGATGATTCATTTATTTCACCATTATTGTTTTTTTGTACCTGATTTACATTAAGGTTTTCTGACAAACCTATACTGCCACGAAGCTTTATTTATAGCAATATCCATCTTTTGTCCAATAAAAGAATTTTTCAGACACCGTTCTCAGCCATATTTTTCAGGATCTGATACCGATCCTGGGCCTCTTTTTCTATCTTTGCCCTCAACCGCCTGGACTCCTCAGGAAAACTCTTCTCAAGGGCAGCAAAACGATTCTCACCGGACAAAAACTCCTGCAGACTTCCGTCCGGGGCCTTGGAATCCAGGATAAAAGGATTTTTGCCCTCATCCTTTAAGCCGGGATTATACCTGAACATTGGCCAGAATCCTGAATCCACGGCAAGTTTTGCCTCCAACTGAGTTTTCCCCATTCCTTTTCTAATACCATGATTAATGCAGGGAGCATAACAGATAATCAACGAGGGCCCGGGATACCTTTCCGCTTCCACAAACGCCTTCATGGTCTGCTGTTTACTGGCTCCCATGGATATTGACGCTACATAGGCATGGCCATAACTTATGATCATTCTGGCAAGGTCTTTTTTCCCTACCTTTTTTCCTGAACCAGCATATTTGGCAATAGCACCCATGGGGGTTGCCTTGGAAGACTGGCCGCCCGTATTGGAATAGACCTCGGTATCCATCACCAGGATGTTGATGTCATCCCCCGATGCCATTACATGATCAAGACCGCCATATCCAATATCATAGGCCCATCCATCACCGCCCAGAATCCAATGGGATTTTTTTACAAACAAGGCCTTGTTTTCCTGGATTTCATCCAGCAGGGCATTCTCATTATTTTCTGTCAATAATGCTTTCAACTGATCTCCAAACACCTTGGATAATTCAGCATTGTTCATATTACCAAGCCATCCCTTAAGGGCGGTTTTGATCTCCTGGGAAATATCCGTCTCAAGGACCTTTTGAATTGTGTCTGCCAAAGCATGCCTGCGGGTATTGTAAGCCAGCATCATGCCATAACCGTATTCAGCCGCATCTTCAAAAAGAGAGCTTGCCCATGCCGGGCCATGGCCGTCACTGTTAACGCAATAGGGCGAGGATGGCGCAGAACCACCCCAGATTGAGCTGCAGCCTGTTGCATTGGCAATGGTCATCCTCTCACCAAACAACTGGGTTAAAACCTTAACATAGGGGGTCTCTCCACACCCTGCACATGCTCCGGAGAATTCAAGCAAAGGTTTGTACAACTGGCTTCCCTTTACAGAGTCACGCTTAATCAGACCTTCCTTAAAGGGAATTGTCAGGGAAAATTCATGGTTGGGAATCTGTTTTTCATTCTGGGTAGCCAGGGGTTTCATAACCAGTGCTTTTTCCTTTGATGGACAGATATCAGCGCAATTGCCACAGCCCAGGCAATCCAAAGTGTTGACCTGTATCCTGAAGCGATACCCATCCTTGAGCTCTTTTCCCTTGGCTGCAGCGGTTTCAAAATTAACAGGTGCCTTTGAAAGCTCATCGTCTATTGCAATTACAGGAATAATGGCTGCGTGGGGACAGACAAAGGCACATTGATTGCACTGGATGCAATTGTCAGCAATCCACTCAGGTACATTAATGGCCACACCCCTTTTTTCATACTGACTTGTGGCGTTGGGGAAAAAACCATCAGGAGTAAAGGCAGAGACAGGCAGATCATCCCCTTTAAGGGTCTGGACAGGCCGCATGATATTGTCCACATAGTCAGTGGCTTTTTCAGGCTGTACTGGTTTCCCTGATGCTGATGCCCATGTATCAGGAATTTTAATCTCCACAAGATTGCTCAGGGTGCTGTCCACGGCATTGATGTTCATCTCAACAATCTTGTCTCCCTTTTTGCCATAGATTTTTTTAATATCTTGCTTTAACAACTCAATGGCTCTTTCAAAGGGAATCACGTTGGCAAGCTTAAAAAAACAGGTCTGCATAATCATGTTGATACGATTGCCCAGGCCTACTTCCATGGCAATCTTGACTGCATCAACATTATAAAATTTCAGTTTTTTATCGTAAAAAATCTTTCGCATGTCCCCTGGCAGTATTGTGTCCATGTCTTTGGCACTCCACTGGGAGTTCAGCAAAAAGATTCCCTTGGGCTTTATCCCCTCTAAAACATCATAGATATTCATGTATGTAGGATTATGACAGGCCACAAAATCAGGCTCATTAACGGAATAGGTCGATTTAATGGGTGTGTCACCAAACCTTAAATGGGAAATTGTGATACCGCCGGATTTTTTGGAATCATAGGCAAAGTATCCCTGGGCATATTTATCCGTATTATCACCAATAATCCGAATAGCGCTTTGGTTAGCTCCCACAGTGCCGTCAGAACCAAGTCCCCAGAATTTAGCACCAATGGTACCCTTTGGGGCTGAATTAAAGCCTGGTTCCACTTTAAGGGAAAGATGGGATACATCATCTGTAATACCCACAACAAAATGTTTCCTGGGATTGACGGATTTCATGTTGTCAAACACTGCTTTGACCATAGATGGATTAAACTCTTTGGAACTTAACCCGTATCTGCCGCCAAGAATGGCAGGGGGTGTGATACCGGCTTCTATGAATGCTGCGCAGATATCCATATAAAGGGGTTCTCCCACGGCACCTGGTTCCTTGGTACGGTCCAGGACGGAAATGGTGGATACCGTGGATGGGAAAGAGGCCAAAAAGGAATTAACATCAAAGGGCCTGTACAGACGTACTTTAACAAGACCGACCTTTTCTCCGTTCTGCACAAGCTTGTCCACAGTTTCTTCAATTGTTTCGCATCCAGATCCCATGGCCACGATAATCTGCCGGGCTTCTGGATCTCCCACATAGTCAAATAAATTATAGGATCTGCCCGTGAGATCTCCCACCTTTTTCATGGAGTCCTTTACAATTTGGGGTACCCTTTCATAATATTTATTGGCTGCCTCCCTGCATTGAAAATAGATATCAGGATTCTGGGCAGTTCCTCTGGTATTGGGATTTTCTGGATTGATGGCTCTTTTTTTAAAGGCTTTGTATTTTTCCCAGTTGAACAAAGATGCCATATCTTCATAATCAATGACATCAATTTTCTGGATTTCATGGGAGGTCCTGAAACCATCATAAAAATGCATAAATGGTACGCTTGACTCCATGGTGGCCAAATGAGACACCAATGCAAGATCCATGGCTTCCTGAACAGAATTGGAGGCCAGCATGGCAAATCCTGTCTGCCGCGCAGACATGACATCGGCATGGTCACCAAATATGGAAAGAGCATGGGCAGAAAGAGACCTTGCCGTTACATGGAAAACACATGGAAGCAGCTCACCCGAAATTTTGTACATATTGGGAATCTTCAGCAAAAGCCCCTGGGAAGCAGTAAATGTTGTGGTCACAGCACCGGCTGTAAGGGCACCGTGGACTGCACCGGCAGCCCCTGCTTCAGACTGCATCTGTTTAATATTCAGGACCTGTCCAAATATATTTTTTCTACCTTTTATTGCCCAGGAATCCGCAATTTCACCCAAAGGGCTTGAAGGGGTAATGGGATAAATGGTAGCTACCTCGCTCATCCCGTATGCCACATGGGTGGCCGCAGTATTACCATCAATTGTCTGCATGTTTTTATTCATTCATTTCACCTTATTTAACAATATATTTATGTAAAAGTTTAAAAATAATAAGTGTAACTTTACCAGATTTAAATTATTCTTCTTTGGGTTTAGCGCCTGTAACAATCTCAGAGATGTGACAGACCTTTGTTTTTAAACCAGCTCTACGGACACCGTGGGACAATTGAATCATGCAGGCCGGGCAGGAAGTTACCAGAAAATCTGCTTCAGTGGACTCCACATTTTTCATTTTTCGATCCAGCACCTTCATGGAAAGATCATAGTGCGTCAATGCGTATGAACCAGCACCGCCGCAGCACCAGTCAGCTTCTTCCATCTCCCTGAACGTAACTCCTGGAATTTTCTTTAGAATTTCCCGGTTTTCATTGGATATTCCCTGTCCACGAACGGCATGGCAGGGATCATGATAAGTTACCACAATGGGTGATTTGGTGGAAGGAGCTTCATATCCATTTTTAAAAATAAATTCCACCATGTCCTGGAAAAGGGGAGTCTGGGCCTTGACAAGGTCCTGATTTTTTTCATCGCCTTGAAATACTTTGGGGTATTTCTTTAAAAAGGAGGCACAGCTTGAGCAGTCTGTGACAATTACGTCAAAGGATTGGGATGAAAAGGCTTCAAGATTTTTCAATGCCAGGTTTTGAGCTGCATCAATATCCCCATAGGTCCATGCCGGCAGACCGCAGCAGCAATTGTCAAGTACAGTCACTGTTTTACCAATTTTTTTCAGTATTTTTAAGCTCTCGTGCCCGGCTTCCTGCTGGATAACATCAACCCCGCAGCCTATAAAATAACCAATGCGAAGGTTTTCTCCCGTGCCTGGGTATTCACCTGGCTTAACAAGCCCTCTAAAGGGGACGGGGGGAAGTTTTTCAACAATATTTTCAGCCTTGGCAAAATCCCTGCCCAGAATCCTGAGGAGACCCAGAGCTTTGGCAACCTTTGACATACCTGAATTTTTCCCAAAGGCTGCCGCGCGTGCTGCCATGTGCAGTCTCTTGGGATAGGGAAGCAGTTGTTCAAACAACAGCTTGTGGATGGGTTTTCTTCCTACTTTTTCCAGATACTGGGCTCTGCCCTTAATGACCAGGTCGGCTGTGGGAACGTCAGCCAGGCAGCTGGCAGTACAGGCTCCACACCCCAGGCAGTTAAACAAAGGATCTTCCAGTTCTTTGGTCCATTGAACACGATCTTCAATAATGCCACGCATCAATGCCAGTCGTCCCCTGGCAACACCGGACTCATGGCCGGTTGAACGAAATACTGGGCAGGCCTCCTGGCAGAAACCGCATTTATTACATTGGGAAATTGCATCGTAATCTTCAAAAATATCCATAGCCCATACCTCTCCTTGATCTGGCTTTAAACCTCATATTCGTTTTTTCCGGGCATACGTCCGGGCGCAAACAATGAATGGGTATCCAAGGTTTTTTTGATCTTGTGCATCATGGCCCATTCCGGCCGTGGAAATCCTCCAAAAACATCCTGTTCACGGCAAAAGGATTCCGGGGCTTTTTCAAGGTGCACATGCCCATCAAAGGACATGGCTCCATGGGTCAATGAAGCCCATTGGTCTTTATCCAATGAATCCAGAGCAATGAATATCCTGCCGCATCCAAAATCAAGGAGCCAGTCTGACATCCTTGTCTGGGTTTTGATCCCATCGATAGAATTGATAACATTGATAAGATCCAACATCTTTCCAGTGGCTGTCGCAAGCTTCAAGTTATAAGGAGCCATTGCAATTTTATTAAAAATATCTTTAAAACACCCGTCAATCAAGGGATAATCCCAGGTTTCCAATTTCTTTAATTTGTGTTTGCCCAATAGCAGGGAGCATTGTTCCACCTGGTGTTCAACAACATTGGCCATGCCTTCAAAACCCACCACCATTTTCCACTGTTTTGGGAATTGATCTGGGCCATTATCTTCTGGGATATTATTTTCTGGAACAGCTGTCACAAAGGCAGGGAACAGGTTGGCATTCATAAGCTCCAGCACAGCTCCAAAACAATCATCCAGGTTTCCTGTCATGGATAAAGCCTTGCAGAGTTCAGGCCTTGTGGAGAGTCTCCAGGTGGCTTCCGTAATTATTCCAAGGCTTCCATTGCTTCCGGTCAAAAGACGGGTCATGTCATATCCGGCAACATTTTTAACCACCTTGCCTCCCGTGGAAATTATTCTACCCTGGCTGTCAATATATTGAAGCCCCAGTAAAAAATCCCTGGGAGCCCCATAAAACATACGTTCAGGGCCGCTTATTCCCATAGCCACTAAGGAACCAGTGCTGGCCTTGCTGCCAAAAAAAGGCGGCCGCAAAGGCAGCCACTGATTATTTTTACCCAGAATCTCCTGAAGTTCATGCAGGGACATTCCCGCCCCCAGAGTGATATAAAGGTTGTCAGAGTCATACTCTATGATATCTGTCATGGCCAGCGTACTCACAGCCGTAACATCCTCTTTGCAGAGATTTCCATAATGACTAAAGGTATCGGCCCCAACAGCGATCACAGGCTTGCCATCATCTTTGGCCTTCCTAATGGCAGCCATGGCTTCAGGAACCCCTTTACAGGATGCCCCCCCCAGCCGTTTCAATATTGTGGGCTCAAAAGCCTCCAAAGGTTGTCCTGGAGATTTGGAAAGGGGGATCACCTTATTGGGGTTGAATACGTTTCCCGGATCAAAGGCAAGTTTTACGGTTTGCTGGGTATTTAGATCATCACCGGAAAAGATCATTCTCATGGCTTCTTGTTTTTCCCGGCCAATACCATGCTCCCCGGATATGGTTCCACCCAGCGCAACACAGGCTTTCATTATATCCCATCCAGCCTTGTGCACCTTTTCCAGTTCTCCTTCATTCCGTGAATCAAACAATAAAAGAGGGTGCATATTACCGTCCCCGGCATGGAAGACATTACCAACCCGGCATTCATGTTTTTGGGCTATGGCCTTGATCTGCTCCAGGGCTTTGGGCAGATTGGTCCTGGGTACAGTGGCATCGTTTACAAGGTAATTGGGTGCCAGGCGGGCAACAGCGCCAAAGGCTCCTTTTCTGCCCTGCCATAACAGGTTTCGTTCCTCCTGGGTTTTAGCGATCTTGATGTTCCTGCATTGGGTAGTCATACAGATTTCTTTAATCTGTTCAGCCTGCTCCTCAAGCCCAACTATCATGCCTTCAACTTCAATAAGCAATACAGCGGCAGCATCCAGAGGGTACCCGCAGGGAATGCTGGCTTCAACAGCTTCAATTACTAAAGCATCCATCATTTCAAGGGTATTTGGGAGAATTCCGGCTGATATAATTTTTGAAACAGAAAGGGCAGCTGCCTGGATATCATCATAAACAGCTAACATGGTTATAACGGATTGGGTTTTGGGCAAAGTACGCAGAGTCAGCTCCGTAGTAATGGCCATGGCTCCTTCGCTGCCTACCATTAGACCACGCAGATCAAACCCGGGAGGATCCAGGGCTGGTCCACCTATTCTCAGGATTTCACCGTCAGGCATCACCATTTCCATGCCCAGGATATGATTGGAGGTGACACCATATTTCAGGCAAAGGGGGCCCCCTGAATTTTCTCCCGCATTTCCACCAAGGGTGGATACTTTCTGGCTGGCAGGGTCTGGAGCATAAAAGGCACCAACCTTTGCCAGGGCCTGTTGTACTTCCAGATTGGTCACTCCGGGTTGAACAACGGCATATCGACTTTCAGGGTGAATGCCCAGAATCTTATTGAATCGAGACAGGCAGATCACAAGGCCTTGGGTGACTGAGATGGTGCCACCGGATAAATTGGTACCAAACCCCCGGGGAACAATATCAATTCCTTCTTTATTGGCAGCCTTTACTGTCTGGGAAACCTCCCGGGTATTTGCCGGAAAAACGACAACCCCGGGATTCCCTTTAACCAGGGAGGCATCATAGGAATATAGCTCAATGCCGGTGCTGGTAACAGACACATTGGATTTGCCAACTATTATTTCCAATTCACGAATAAACTTTTCATTAACCATGGTTTCTCCCCTACAAGCAGAACTTTTTATTTTGCCTGCATTTACTTTAAGTTTTCTTCCACTTAACAGCCAGAAATGCACCTTTATCAGAATTATTCTTTTTTCCTTGACGTTCAATTTCAGGAATCTCTGAAAGGCAATCTTCCTTTTGAAAATGAATAGCTGTTTTTACAACAGGATTTGCTGGAACAAGGAAGCGCATTTCATCTGGAGACCTGAAAAAAATTTTTTGAAATAAATCATGCCCGTTTTCTGCTGCCTTGCGCCTTTGCTCTGCCCATGGGCTGAGACTGTTCAGGGTGGTTAATACAATAGTCCCTCCCTGTCGGATCACGCGGTCAAGCTCGGCAACAGCCTTTTTTGCATCCTCTATAAATTCAATGGCTGTCATGGACAGAACTTTATCAAAACTATTATCTGCAAAGGGCAGCGCACACATGTCTGCGCAAATACCATTGAAAGCATATCTGGAAATTTTGTCAATTTTATTAACGGCCTTCCTGAGCATGGGTTCAGATATATCAATGCCTGTAATCCTGGATCCCTGAGCCATCACATCAATGGTGAAAACCCCAGTGCCACAGCCCACATCAAGAATTTTTTCCCCGGAAAGGGGATTGAGAAGTTTAAGCAGCAGCTCTGATTCATACTGCTTAACAAGAATACCGCATTGCGTTTCAAACCAGCAATCATACCTGTCAGTCCATTTATCAAAAAGAGTGATTGTCATCTTTTTTCCCACAAGACCTGCGTAAAACTATGTTTTATTAATCCGCCAGATCTTGTTTTGATTAAAACCCAATTGCAATGAAGCTTTCTAAGTAGTGTTTGAACGAAAACTCACCCAAGCACGTGGTTTTCGGTCAGGCACTAAGTAACTGAAGTAATTTTGCTCTTAAGCGTTGCGTCTTTATCCCCTCTGTCATCAATTTTCAAATCAACAACAATACGTTTCGCCCCCTGGTCAAGATGGGCCTGGCGTACCTCTTTGACCAAAGCAAACAGGGAATCCATATCAGGGACTTCAATGGCAGTGGACAGTCCCCCAACACTATAGGTATACCCTGAATCTTTTATCACCTGAATTCCTTTTCTCACAAAGGATCCTAAACTTGTACCCTCGCCTATGGGGTATACGGACAATTGTGCTAGAATCATTTTGTCTTTCCTTTAGGATTTCACAGAAAAATGATCTGTTATTTCCTGGTTTTATTATTTCATCGTATTTCCATTACAATTTTGCAATGGATTGCCGACTATGGGAACCCGCAAAATTATGGTTAAAAACCCGGGTCCCCATGTCAATAACATCAACAGGTCAATGCTTATTTTGCGTCGGCAGCACGAATCTCTTCCATGGTTCTTAAAATCTGCATGGCATTTTCATAAACGGGGGTATCCACCATCTTACCAAGATAGGTAACAGCGGCTGTGCCCTTTGCAATGCCCTCTTCTTCAAATACTTTTTTTACGCCTTCTGCCCATTCAATACTGGCTTCAGAGGGAGTATAAATCTCATGGGAGGGTTCAATCTGACTGGGATGAATCAGCATTCTGCCCTCATATCCCATCTGATGACCTTCTTCCGTGCTCTTTTTATACCCTTCTGTATCCTGATACGCCACATATGGGCAATCAATGGCAACGCATCCGGCAGCCCTGGCAGCAACGGCAGTATGAAAACGGGCATAAAGCTGTTCTTTGCCTTCAGATGTCAAGGTAACCCTCATGTCTTTAGTGAAATCCACTGCACCAAATATCAGGGAATTGACCCTGGGGCTTGCAGATCCAGCTTCATAGGCATTTATAACACCTTTGGCCGTTTCAATGAGCAACTGGATGGCAACGGAGCCGACTTTCATACCCCTTCTCTGTTCCAGTTCTTCAAGTTTCCAGTCCAGACGTTTTACATTCTCTCCGCTTCCGCACTTTGCCAGGCATACACCATCAAGGCCTGGATATACAATAGCCTCGAGGTCGTCATTGGTCATCTCTGTTTCCCAGTTATTAACCCGGACATAAAGATATTTTGCTTTCTGTGACGCTCTGCTTGAATCAAGATATTTTTTGATCTCTGCACGACCCTTGGCTTTTTCCGCAGGGGGTACTGAATCTTCAAGATCCAGGGTTAATATGTCTGCTTCAATGCTGACTGCCTTGCCAACCATTTTTTCATTATTACTGGGTACATAAAATACAGATCTCATAACTGCCATGATAATTTTCTCCTTTTATTTGTTATTTAATTATGCTTGATTTAATTATAACCTGATTTAATTATAATTGGATCAATTCTTTAATTTTTGGGGCAATTTTTTCAGGGCTGTCCACGATGTGGGCTCCGGCCTTTGTCAATGCGTCCATCTTGCCCCGGGCAGTTCCTCTGCCTTTTTCAACAATACTGCTGGCATGGGAAAACCGCATACCCTCAGGTGCCCAGGCACCTGCAATAAAGACAACAAGGGGTTTTGTAAACTCACCTTTGGCAACACACTCGGCCGCTTCCTCTTCAAGGGTTCCACCGATTTCACCAAAAATTGCCACTGCCTTTGTCTGGTCATCTGTTTCAAACATTTTCAGTATATCTGCCATGGTCATCCCCAATACGGGTTCTGTACCGATGTGAAGAGCTGTGCTGATTCCAAGGCCTGCTACCTTGAGAGCCCAGGGCACCGTACCGGACTGTCCTCCGCTGCGGGAAATAACGCCCACAGGACCCGGGTCAAACAATGCTCGAGCCCATTCCAAACTTCCGCCCAGCCAGCCAATGGCGGCCCTGCCCGGACTGATCAGCCCGAGGCTGCCAGGTCCCAAAAGTTTTACATCATTTTTCAAGGCATAATGGACCATTTCAATAACGTCCTGAACGGGAATGCGCTCAACCGGGGAAACCACAAATTTAATGCCGGCATCAATGGCTTCATAAACAGCGCTTTTCAAAGCAGGCCCCGGAATGAATGTAACAGCGGCATCAATCATTCCCACCTGTTTGATGGCTTGTTTTATCGTATCAAACACGGGGATCCCATGGACCTCAGCGCCTCCGCGACCCGGTGTCACACCAGCCACCACCCTTGTACCATACTCTTTCATAAATTGTGAACGCAGGGAGCCTTCTCTTCCTGTCAATCCCTGTACAACAACCTTTGTATTTTCATCCAATAATATGGACATTTTTCCCCCCTGCTAATTTGTTCCGTGTCTTTGCCTGTATTGGGATAATCCTTCAATAGGCACCTCAATGGTAATGGCACTATTCCCCCTGAACCAGCATGCGTATTCACAGGCCAGGCATTCTGTTCCTTTGCGTGCCAGCTCATCAGCAGAATCTTTCACAAAGGGTTTTCCATCTTTCAAACCCAGGATACCCCTGGAAAAAGTTTTACAGGCCTCCACACAGGCATGGGTAGTGCAATCATCACATTTGGATTCATCTATAATGATTTTTATTGTTCTCTCATGAAATTCCATTTGTTTCTCCCTCTAGGATACTGAGTTTTTTTCATGGTATTCATCGACCAGCGCCTTGACCCTGCCTGCAATAAATGTGGCATCGTAAACATGCTCCCGATCATAAATTTCTATCCTGGCATCCAGATCTGCCAACCCTTCCTTTAAAATCTCCTGGGATTCTTTTTCCTTGTTTCCACACAAAAGCAGAACAACGGGAAAGCCGGCAGGTTTTTTGGGCAGTTCTTCCCTTAATGCCTTGACCACTCCATGGGCATGGTGCCATTGTTCCTGATTGGCCATCATGAATCCTGCAAGGAAATAAGCCTCAATACCTGGCTGGGACATAATCAATTTAGTGGTTCTATACACTTTGGATGCTGTTGGATTACCACTGGTATCTGCATAATCCGCTATTTTTAATCCCACCCGGTTAAGGGCATCCATACCGATCATGGCAGCACCTCCGCCAATGCCGTGGTATCCCACATAACCGCCTTGGGCTACCTCTTCAGGCGTTGCCATCTCAGCAACATAGCTTGTCCCCCGAAAATCACTGGCCTCAAAGGACCAGCCAATGAGGTCAAACTCAGTGGGTTCCTTTAAGAATTCACGACCAATTTTAATCCCCAGTTCCGGGTGTCTGAAAAGAGCCTGGTCATCAATAGCCATGCGGCAATCTGCAGCCAGCACCCTGCCATCGGATGTTAATACCAGAGGATTGATCTCAAGCGTTCTACAATCCATCTTCTGGAAAACTGTGAAGAGCTTGAACACTATATCGGCAATCTGCCGCAAAGGCTTGCCCGTAACTCCCATTGATGCCACCAGGTTTAATGTATCATAGGGCATTAATCCTTTGATTACATCCACATTCATGGTTGCAATTTTGTCCTGGGATACAGATTCAATATCCATGCCCCCTTCAGGGCTGAACATCAGTACTGGCCCCCGAACCTCCTGGGCAGAATTAATAATAATCCCGACATAAAACTCCTGGACAATGTCCAGTTGTTCCTCAACCAGAACCTGTTTAACTTCTAGCCCCTTGATATCCATTCCTAAAATTTCCCGGGCCAGGCTTTGGGCCTGTTCCGGTGTGTCAGCAAACTTGACCCCACCTGCTTTTCCCCTGCCTCCGGCAAATACCTGGGCCTTGACCACAACAGGTCTTCCCAGCTTCAACGCTGCAGCCTTTGCTTCTTCAGGGGTGTTAGCCACCATGCCTTCAGGAATAGGTATTTTGGACTGTTTAAAAAATTCTTTACCCTGATATTCTAAAAACTTTGCCATTTATCCTCCATAACCAAATATTGATATTTTTTCCCAGCTTTGTTTTTTTACTGAAAAATTACCTTAGGTCATCGTCAAGACAATCAATCTATGCTGATTGACATCTGGTCTGACCTGATACATAAAACCACATCAATCAATCATTGTCAAATAGTTTTTTCGGGAAAATAAGGCTTTTTTTTAAAACAATTCTGATATTTTCTCTATTAAATTAATTTTCAGGATTTAATTTAATAGTTGTTCAATTTTTTGGCTGGTCGTACCAGATTAGATGTAATTCTTGGATATGTTTCCGCATACATTGTTCGGCAGTTACAATGTCTCGACTTGCAATTTTTTCAACTAAGCACCCGAGTTCAAGCCGAATCTCATACAGATGGGAAATGGTTTTTTCTTCAATAGGGGTGATTCAATATCCCCTATTCATCTCATGGACGATGGAAACAGCTCCTTGACTTAGTCTTAGCCTCCATTAAAGCTGCAAATTCTCTTTGCCATTGCCGGATCACGGGGGCCGCTTTTCATAACCTGTCCTGGAAGAGTATATCCCAGTTCACGCTCTAGACCTTGCGCCGCCTTGATGATCAATTCCAGGTCAATCCCCGTATGAAATCCCATTTCTTCAAGCATGTAGACAACATCTTCCGTTGGTAGATTTCCCGCCGCCTGTGGCACATAAGGGCATCCTCCGATCCCACCCAGGGTCGTGTCAAATGTCGTGGCACCCGCTGCCAAAGCAACATAAAGATTTGTCATGGCCGTTCCCCGGTTGTTATGAAAATGAAGCCCAAGATCAATATTCGGGTAATTATTTTGAAATTTTCCCACTACCCTTTCCACCTGATTCGGGATTGCCATTCCCGTTGTATCGGCAAAAATAATTCTGGCAGCACCTTTATCTGCAAAAGTATCTACCAAATTAAAAAGGGTTTTTTCAGACACATCACCTTGGAATGGGCATCCGAAAGACACGGCAATCGATGCGGTCACAACAACTTTGTGCTCTACTGCTATTGCAAAAATTCCATCCAGATCCATCACTGATTTGGAAACGGTCCTGCGTACATTAGCCAGGTTATGCTTATCCGTAGCAGAAATGACCAGAACCAGCTCATCAATGCCGGCATCAATTGCGTGCGTGGTGCCAACCAAATTTGGAACCAGTGCCGAATATTGGATTCCATTTTTCGGCAACTTGGGAACCAGTTCCCGGGCGTCCTTGAGCTGAGGGATCGATTTAGGGCTCACAAAGGATGTGGCCTCGATATTTTTCACCCCTGCCAAGCCGATCGCGCTGAGTATTTCCAGTTTTTTTAAACTGGGAATAAAATCTTTTAAAGACTGGAATCCGTCTCGACCTGTGATATCTCTTATTGTAACCTTCATTGTTCCCTTCATAAAACCTCTCTTATATATAAATCACCAGTTTCCCAGTATTATGATAGTTTTGACAACCTAAAATTTGACCTTCAGCAGAAAATTCCTTTAACTCTTCTGTAAGACTCCTCAATTTCAAAATCAATTGTTTATAATGAGCATCGTGGTAAATCAATTTTTTTTAGATCAAAAAATAGATCCAGTTTGTAAATTGAATAAAAGATCGGTTTTTGTTTGTCAATCGTTCTTTTATTCAACCCAAAAAAATGATAGTTCAAAAAAAGATCGCCCAGAAAAGGTATAGCTTCCCACAACAGGAATCAAACAGTAAGCAGGTGATCAACGTCAATTATAACCTTGTGTTGCCTCGTTAATAAAGCTCGCCTACCCATCAAATATGAAATCAAATGAGATAATCATCCATTAAATTAAGTACATAAGAATCATCATGGCTTGAATTAATAATTTTTTTATACTGAGAATTGTTGATGAAAAACACAGTGAGTAATCTGAATAAATGTGTTATTGGATAAATTTGCCATAGTTAGTGCCCGAACAAAAACCTCTAATTTTACCGATTATTGCGTTGGCTAAACCATGACCCCTTGGAACTTTTAAATTATTTAAACCAAAGGAACTTTTCAATGACTTATCGATTTCATCACATCCATCTTTTGTGCAGCAATCTTCAAAACTCCATCGATTTTTTCACGGCAATTCCCGGAATAACCCTGATGGCCCGCAAAAAATTTAGAAACACAGACGGGGCCACCCTGGACTTGAACGGAACGATTATCAATCTCAGGGTGGCCCGGGAAAATGAAATCATTAATGCTGATACAACTCACCCAACTTATGGTTACCACCACATATGTGTCCGGGTGGAAAACACGGATATAGCTTACAAAGAACTCATGGACAAGGGCTTTGAATTTATTGCCTCCCCCGTGGATGCAGGCGAAAACAGGATTGCCTTTTTCAAAGGACCTGATAATATCATCATCGAGGTGATGCAACCGCTGTAATCTATTAATGTAACCCCATCTTACCTGAAATCTTCCGTCCGATCAGTGGCTGGTGCCGGTTCTGGTGTCAGACTTGCCAGTTTTTGGTACAACTCAGTCGTCATGTTGATTTCAATGGAACGTAACGAGTCTTCCAGCTGCCCGACATTTCTGGCTCCCAGAATTGGTGCAGTAACTCCTGGGTGGGCAGCAACCCATGCAACGGCGAGACTTACCGGGTTAATATCATTGTCACGGGCAAAAGTTTCATACCTCTTTGCAGCAGCAAGCATCCAGTCATCACCATATCTTTTTTTATACATTTCTACGTTGCCAAGTCGATTCCGGGAGGATTCTATTTTCTGACCATATTTTCCTGTCAGCAAACCACCACCCAAAGGGTTATAACTTACCACACCAATATTCTCAGAAAGAGCAAGGGGCAGTATTTCCACCTCTGCCTGGCGTTTGACAAGATTATACATTGGCTGGATACATTTAAATGAGGCCCAGTCATGCAGCGCTGATACGCCAAGCGCTTTGGCCACCTGCCAGGCGGCAAAATTGCTTGCTCCAATATAACGTATTTTCCCCTGAGTCACCAAATCATCAAGGGTGGCAAGGGTTTCCACAAGAGCTGTGTGGGGATCAAATCTATGCAAAAAATAAATATCAATATAAGAAGTATTAAGTCGTCTAAGACTTGCTTCCAAGGAAGCTATAATGTTTCGCCGGGATGAACCTTTTGCATTGATATCCGTGCCCATTTGGCCCCAGACTTTGCTGGTTATGATTAGCTCATCCCTGGATCCTGCGATCAGGCCTCCCAGGATTTTTTCTGCCTTTCCCTGACTATAAACATTAGCGCAGTCAAAAAAATTAATCCCGACATCCCGGCAGCGATTATACATGGCCGCAGATTCGTCTTTATCAGCCTCATTTCCAAATGTCATTGTACCCATGCACAACTGAGAAACCCGGATCCCTGTAGAACCAAGAAATCTATATTCCATTTTTTACCCCCACCCATTTTTTATTTTAATTTCCACTATCTTTCCAACAGGTAACCGTTTAATCTGTGAAAGCGTTACTTTTTTTCAGTAAAATTAATCACCGTACACTATCGTGTCCTCTTTTGCTTCATAAATATGCTTCCTCATAATACGCTCACACAACTGAGGTTCTCTAAGATCCAAAGCCATCAGTATTTTTTTATGCCCGCTAATGCTCCGCCGGACACCATCGTGATGGGCAAGCGTATTTTTGCGATATCTCAAAACATATTCCCGCATATCTTCTATGATGCTGAAAAGTCTCGGCTTTTGTGAGGCAAGCATGCCATAAAGCAGGTCATGAAACTGGGTATTATAATCAAAAATGAGATCTAATTTTCCTGTTAAAAAGGCCTGCTCAGCAGATTGAACAAGTTTTTTAAGCGATCTTATATTTTCCTGTGTGATTATTTTACATATGCAGGCCAGGGCATGCCCTTCCAGTACGGCTCGGATTTCAAAAAGTTCGCTCATATCCTCCACAGAATCCTCGGGCACGCAAAACCCTCGGGCACCTGCTACCTTGACCAGGCCTTCCAATTCCAATTTGTGCAGGGCGTCCCTGACAGGTGTCCTGCTCACTCCAAATTTTTTGGCCAGGGACTCCTCTGTCAGCCTCTTGTTAGGTCTAAGCTGACCAGTTAGCAACTGCTTTTTCAAAAGGCTGTATGTCTTTTCCCTGACAGACAGAGGATTTTCAGGACTTTTTGACAATGGTTTTATCATTATTGTATCCAAAAATTGATTTATTGTTTATTTGTAACCAATATAACTTTCTACGTCAAGAACATAATAATATCAAACGTATGCTTAATATAAAAAGAATAGCACTGTATTCCCAGATACATAGGCAAATTACCTTTAAGGCATTAATGAATATTTCACAGGGATTAAATATTGCATTCTATAATATTTTTGGATACAATGTTTTTGCTGCCATCACACAGAGTGACTATTAGCAATAAAAACAAAATATTTAAAAGGAAGCGGGTTATGAGGATATCAAAGGAAAAATGCGTTGGCTGTGCTAATTGCGTGCCTATTTGTACCGTTGGGGCCATCTATATAGATGAAGATGGCTTAGCAAACATAAATGCCGACGAATGTGTGGAATGCCACAATTGCTATCGGAGTCTGAGTTTTGAACATCTGCCGCCAAGCTTTACGAGAACAATCAGAAGGCTTCTGAAAAAAATAAGCCTGCGATTTCAACCTGATCCTGATATATGCCCCACTGAAGCTCTTGTTCCAGAAGACCTGGAATGGCCACGCATTGTTCGGCGGGCTTTTTCCGACCCCATGGTTACCCATGAGTCCACGGGCGTGCACGGCCGGGGAACTGAAGAAGTCAAGACCAACGATGTCAGTCATAGGATTAAAAAGGGCGAAGTCGGGCTGGTGGTGGAATTTGGCCGACCGGGAATAGGCGTCTTTTTCAGAGAAGTTCAGAAGGCAACCAGAGTTATGGCTACAGCCGGTGCCAGGTTTGAAGAAGGAAACCCCGTTACTAAAATGATGACTAACCCTGCAACCGGCGACATCCAGGAAGACGTGCTTAACGAGAAAGTCCTTTCCTGCATTGTAGAAATCACCACCACGATCCAGGATCTAGTCCACACGCTCACTATTATAAAAGAGGTCTGCAAAGCTTCAGAGACAGTGGTAAGTATCGGAGTTTCTACCGTTTGTGAAGAAGATGGCTCAGAACCACTTAGAGACATACTTACACAAGAAGGATATGAGACTGGGTGGGCAAAATTAAATCTTGGACTTGGGCGCGCTACCAACGCTTCTTTCACCAACATGGAGAACTTATAATGACCAATACGCTGCACAGGTTTGGAAAACCTGAAACATTATCTGACGATTATATTGTTTTTGCCATGGCAGGCAAAGGATTCAATGAAGAAGGGGCTCTTGAAAAAGCACAAGCTTTTTTGCGTGCTGCAATCAAATACAACCCCATAAATATGGGCAACGGCCTTATCAATTCGCTCTATCGGCCGGAAAAAAACCTCAGTTTTTTTAAACTTTACTTTATTGGCAGACAGGAAAAAATAACCTATGAAAAACTCATAGATGAAATTCCCAATTCCGGTTCAGCTGCAGCAGTGTTCGATGATCGCAAGAAAGTGACACAGTTCATTCAAGATGTTAAAAAACTAGATCTGGGTCTTTCTATTAATGTGAGTGCACTTGTGGACAATGTGCGAGATATCTGCGGAGAAGTGGACATCACTCCCCATGCAGTAGAGTATACGCTTGGATTCCATGGGGATACAACCAGACTTCCCGACCGGGAAACCCTGTCACTTTCAACCATGTGCGGACATGGAATGGTTTCGGCAAACTTTGCAAAAAAAATGCTGACCCATGTAAAAGAAGGCCGCATGGATCCAGAAGATGCCACCCGCACCATGGCAAAATTCTGTGTATGCGGAGTCTTCAATACCACCAGAGCCATGCGTATTTTGAGCAATGCAAAAAAGGGACAATAGATTTTAGTCAAAGGAGAATTACATGAAAACAATTATTGTGGGTAACAGAGTTATATCACCATCTAAAATTGTGTGCGTGGGAAGAAATTATGTCGAACATATTGAAGAATTGGGCAGTGAGGTTCCAGATGAACCTATATTTTTTATGAAACCAAACTCAGCCATATCAGAACAATTACATTCTTTCCATCAGGAACCCCTTCATTACGAAGGTGAGTTATGTTTTCTGTTTGAAGATGGTGGATTTTCTGCTGTTGGATTTGGTCTTGATATCACAAAGAGAGCACTCCAAAACAAACTAAAATCCAAAGGGTTGCCATGGGAGCGCTCTAAAGCTTTTGATGGATCTGCTGTATTCAGTAAATTTATCGGGATTGACCAGGTTAGCCAAAATTTGAGTCTGGAATTATCTATCAATGGAAAGGTTGTTCAGTCAGGGAGTATCAGTTTGATGCTGTACAAACCTCAGAATATTTTATTAGATATATTAAAATTTATAAGTCTGGAAAATGGTGACATAGTTATGACGGGCACGCCAAAGGGAGTAGGTGTAATAAATTCAAAAGACTTTTTTTGCGGTAAGGTCATGGATAATGATTCTCTGATGACAAGCGGTGAGTGGGTGGCAGGTTAAAACTGACAACAAAATCTAATTGCCCCGGAAAACTTGATAAAGAAAACTCTTATGAGCAAATAATATGGATTGGCTTCCCCATAAACAAATGGTATAGCTTGCTGTTGAGCTTGATTGCACTTGCTAATTTAATCCCAAAAAAGGACAGATACACATGAACAAAGAAAAAATGACCGGAGTAATTACGCCTATACTCACCCCCTTTAACGATGACCTGAGTCTTGCTCCTGATTTATATCTCAGTCATGCCCTTTGGCTGCTTGAGCAGGGAATACACTATATTTCACCATTCGGCACTACTGGTGAGGCACTCAGCGTGTCCCTTAATGAACGAATGGAGGCGCTGGACATCCTCATTAAAGGAGGAATTGATCCTGCAGTGCTCATGCCCGGGACCGGACTTTGCAACCTGGAAGAGACTGTGACTCTTTGTCAGCATGCAGTGGATCATGGTTGCAAAGCTGTTATGACCCTGCCTCCATTTTTTTACAAGAATGTCAGTGATGATGGTTTGTATGCCTATTTTGTCAGACTCATCGAGTCTATTAATCGTGATAATCTCAAAATCTGCATGTACCATATTCCACCTATTGCAGTAATAGGCTTTTCTCCAGAACTGGCCGGCCGCCTGGCAAAAGATTTTCCCGACGTTATCGTGGCTTACAAAGATAGTTCAGCAGACTTTGAAAATACAAAGAAGGTGATTGCCGCTGCCCCGGATATTGCCGTGTTTCCAGGGTCGGAAACCTTTTTAAGAGAGGGCATGGAAAATGGCGGCACAGGATGTATCTCAGCTACCTGTAATGTGAATCCAGCCGGAATCAGAAATGTCTTTAATGTTA
>Ga0075120_10000682_pt1 | contig 28130 bp, 29 predicted proteins | sample AntAceMetag02UKL_FD_69792 | JGI IMG/M metagenome (GOLD analysis project Ga0075120, IMG submission 69792) | Saline lake microbial communities from Ace Lake, Antarctica - Antarctic Ace Lake Metagenome 02UKL | ecosystem: Environmental > Aquatic > Non-marine Saline and Alkaline > Saline | place...
AAAAAAGAAGTCGACTCCCACTACGGAACCATAGGGGGAAGAACTTTTCTTGCAAAGCCAGTAACGCCGGAAGAGCTTATTCAATGTATAGAGAGAGTGCTCGAGATAGGTTAACCAGCGGCCTTATTTTTAACACTCATTTATTACTCTAATTAAATGAAAAGATTTCTCATTTTTTCCTTTATCATTTTCTATGGAGCAATGCTAATAGACCCGGTCATAGATATATCTTTTGACAGTCCAAGATATATAACAACGGCAGATTCAATAGCATCCGGTAACGGCTATAGAGCAATATCTGAAATAGATAATAATCCTGTTTTCTACAACAACTACATATTCCCATACATTCTGGCTCCTTTAATAAGAATATTTGGCTTAAACCCTTATCCATTAAAAATACTAATACTTATTTTCAGCCTCTTATCTATATTATTGTTTTTTAGTTTAACCTTAAAACTATTTAGCAAAAAAGAGGCGCTCTTGCTCTCAATATCTTTAATGAGTATGCCTATCTTTATCAGATTCAGTAATAAGGTGCTTACAGAGGCTCCTTTTATGCTCTTTCTATTATTATCCTTATGGCTGCTGCACAGATATTTCCAAAAAGATAAAAAAATATACTTAGGGCTGCTTTTGGTAACAACATATTTTTTAATATTTACTCGCACAATAGGAAGCCTCATGTTAATACCTCTTTTTATCTATAGCTGCACCAAAAGAGATCGAAGCCTATTTATGATGACGGCAATCTTAGCTATAATAACTATACTCACCATGCATGTTATCCAATCAAGAACAGCCCCAGAAAACTACCTCTATCATATTAAATATCTTTTATATAAAGATGCCTTTACACCTGAACAAGGATATATCGACATTGGATGTTTAATAATTAGAGCAGTAAATAATATTAAATTTTATTTCCTAAATATACCAAAAGAGACATTCAATCTTCCCTCTTTTGGAATATCTCTTTATGCAGCATTGTTCTGGACATTACTATGCTTAGGCATGTACAACATAAGACCTAATTTTTACAAAACAATATTTTTTGTTTTTTTTACTACCTACATCTCTTTCTTTATTATCTGGCCCTGGCAAAATACAAGGTTCATCTACCCTATTCTATTTATAATGCTTATCTATCTATATTGCGGGTTCAAATCGCTAATTATAGGAACGCCGTCGGCCATCAAAAGGATAATATACCTAACGGTTATAATATCCATCCTTTACTCCGGACTTAAAGAATTATTACTTGAAATAACCGTGAATAGGATACATCCGGCAGAAGTTAATGAGTTAGTTCAGTTGAGTAGTTGGATTAAAGATAATCTTCCTCAAGAACCTGTAATACTATCTAAAAATACTGCCTTAATATACATGCTCTCGTCAAAAAAAGGCACCTACACGCCTTATAGCTACGACATGGAAAAGATAACAGCTCATATAGAAAAAAAGGGGGTAACCCACATACTGGCTGATAGATTTAACTCTGAGATGATAAAATATATCTATCCTTGGATAAACAAAAATAAGGAAAGATTAAAAATAATTAAAATTAACGGAGGAACAGTTCTTTTCGAATTAGATTAACGTTTCGAATACTGAGGTGCCCGTCTTGCTTTTCTAAGCCCGTATTTTTTCCTCTCTACCATTCTGGGGTCGCGAGTCAAAAGGCTTTTATCTCTTAATGGACCTCGGTTTGATTCGTCATAGAGAACAAGTGCCCGCGCAACACCCAAGCCAACAGCTCCAGCTTGCCCGGTAAGTCCTCCTCCTTCTACTTTTGCTTTTACATCAAACTTCTTTAAAGATCCAGTCGCCTCCAAAGGCGCCGTTATCTGCTGTCTATATAACATTCTTGGGAAATATTCATCAAGATCTTTTCCATTTATAACAATCTTACCGCTACCATCTTTTAGATGCACTCTAGCTACCGAAGTCTTTCGCTTACCAGTTGCAAGCACTTTTGTCTTCTTGACCTCTACTTTATCTGTTGTCTCTGTAATCTCTATGTCCACCATACTAATCTACCTCCAAAAGTATCGGACTCTGAGCTCTATGAGGATGCTCAGGCCCTTTATAAATCTTAAGCCTAGTCATTCTACGCGCTAAGAGCTTATTCTTAGATATCATGCCCTTAACAGCATGCCTTATAACATACCCAGGCTTACGGACAAGCATATTTCTTATATTGGTCTCTTTTAACCCTCCAGGATAACCGCTATAACTCTGATAACTCTTAGTCATAGATTTTTTACCGCTAAGCTTAACTTTTTCAGCATTTATTACAATCACGGTGGCTCCAGAATCAACATGAGGGGTATAATCCGGAGAATCTTTACCCATCAGCAGCTTAGCTATAGTAGTACCAAGCCTACCTAATATTTTGCCTTCGGCATCAACAAGGTAGCACTTCCTGCTCACCATATCTTCTTTTCTTTTCATGTATGTCTTCATCATCTTTATCTTTGTATAAAGGCAGTCTTAAAAAATACCATATTCATAAAATTATGTCAAGTAAATGAAAAATGGTTGCGGGGGCAGGATTTGAACCTGCGGCCTCCGGGTTATGAGCCCGACGAGCTACCAGACTGCTCCACCCCGCGATCATTGTTATTAGTTCTCAGTTACAAAGTCGTAGATTATCTCGCCCTCACCTACTACTCCCAGTTTTTCCCGGGCACGCTTTTCTATATATACCATATCTGTTTCCAAAAGTTCAAGCTTTTTCTTAAGTTCTTTATTTTTTGCAGACAACGAAGAGAGCTCTTCTTCTAGAATTCTATTCCGCATCTTCGCCTCCTGAACCTTTTTATATCCGGGATAATATATAAATCCCAGCAATAAAATCAGGCCTAGGCCTTGCAAAAACCTTTTTTTAACCCTTCTAACCATAGCGCTCCTGCAAACTTTGACTTACCAGACAACTCTTCTTCTATTCTAAGCAACTCATTATATTTTGCTATTCTTTCAGATCTAGACAAAGAACCTGTTTTTATCTGACCTGCAGAAGTTGCAACGGCAAGATGAGCAATAAAAGTATCTTCGGTCTCACCAGACCTATGCGATATGACTCTATTGTAACCAGAGTCCTTAGCAAGTTTCATAGTATCTAATGTTTCGGTAAGAGTGCCTATCTGATTTACTTTTATCAATATTGCATTAGCAATCTCTCCATCTATTCCTCTCTGTAATATCTTTGCATTTGTTACAAAAAGATCATCTCCGACAAGTTGTAATTTCTCACCCAACTCTTTGCTTAATACATCCCAACCTTCCCAATCATTCTCATCTAATCCGTCCTCTATTGAGATTATAGGATATTTACTGACTATATTTTTATAGTATTCGACCATTGCTTCAGCTGTTAAACTCTCACCGCGGAACTTATATACTCCATCACGATAGAAAGAAGAGGCTGCAGAATCTAGAGCTATAAAAATCTCTTCTCCTGCCTTATAATTTGCTCCTTCAATTGCTTCCATAATAACCTTTAACGCTTCTTCGTCTGAATCTAAATCAGGCGCAACTCCACCCTCATCTCCAACTGCAGTAGAGAGTCTTCTGGATTTTAATATTTTCTTCAATGAATGAAAAACTTCGGCTCCGGCACGTAAAGCCTCCCTAAAAGTAGGGAAATTAACCGGAACTATCATAAACTCTTGAATATCAAGATTGTTGTCGGCATGTTGACCGCCATTTATTATATTCATCAACGGCACTGGAAGAAGAAACTCTTCGCCTTGGTGAATATGCTCATAGAGCGGCTTCTTAAGACTAGCACTTGCAGCTTTAGCTGAAGCCATAGATACAGCCAATATCGCATTGGCTCCTAAATTCTTTTTCTCTTCTGTGCCATCGAGAGAGAGCATGATATTATCGATCTCTCTCTGATTTCCAACATCTTTATCGATAAGTGCAGGTGCTATTTGGTTTATAATATTATCTACTGCTTTAAGCACCCCTTTACCTAGATACCTTTTGCTGTCTCCATCTCTTAACTCTAATGCTTCATATTCTCCTGTTGAAGCACCAGAAGGTACAGCTGCTCTACCTAAAGTAGAATCTTCTAAAATAACATCTGCTTCAACTGTCGGATTACCTCGTGAGTCTAAAATCTCACGCGCTTTAATCTCTTTAATTTTCATCTTGTTCTCCTTTAATTATGATTTTAACAGCTCTATCTTCTACTAAAATTTTCTCTTTGGCAAAAAGATCTATCACTTCAGGATATAACTTATGCTCGATCTTATGCAATCTCTCCGTTAGAGTCTCTTCTGTATCATCAACTCTAATAGGTTCTATATCTTGCACTATTATCGGCCCAGAGTCAACCCCTTCGTTAACAAAATGTACTGTTACACCTGTTTGATCCGCTCCAGACCGAAGAGTATCTCTTACGGCATGCGCTCCGGGAAAAGAGGGAAGCAATGCAGGGTGAATATTTAAAATTTTATTCTTATACCTATTGACAAAATAAGAGCTTAAGATCCTCATAAATCCTGCAAGCACTATAAAATCAACACCTTTTTCCTTTAACTCTTTTATTATTAAAGCCTCATAATCTTCTCTTTTGCAATAATCTTTGGGATCAAAGCAGAATCTTTCAATTCCAGCTTTAGCTGCCCTTTTTAAAGCATAGGCACTAGCATTATCAGAAACAACGAGAGAGAGCTTAGCCTCTATCTTCCCATTCCCTATCGCCTCTATTATCGCTTCTAGATTAGATCCGTTACCTGAAACAAAAACCGCAAATCTCTCCATTTCAAACCCCTGCTTTTTCTTTTGAATATTCTATCTCTATAGTATGCATAGGACACTTATCTGCAATCTTCTTATAATCTTCTTCTCTATCTAAATCACTACCGCTATAACTTACCTTAGCAAGCTTATCTTCCATCTTAAAACTGCCCTTAGATGACAGCTTAACACACAGGCTGCAGCCAATGCAGCCAACTTTACAGGCCTCTTTAACCTCTAAAATACTATCTTTATTGGAGCAGGCTACAGAAACAATAAACTTTCCGTTATAATCAATGAGCTCAATAATTCCTCTAGGGCATTCTTTCACACAGAGACCGCAGCCGATACATTTATCCATATCAACAATGACAAGACCATCTCTTAGTGATATTGCAGATACAGGACAGGACTTGATACAATCGCCAAAACCAAGGCAGCCATAACTACAGCCCTGATAAGCAGCATTGAGGCTTGCAGCATGGCAACTCCCTATTCCTTTATACTGAGCATAGAACTTCTTGTCTTTATCAGTACCCTTACAAAGCACTATGGCCTTCTTAAGAGTTGATTCCTGACCCTTAGTTCCTAAAATATTATAGAGTTTTGACATCTTACCATTATCAAGCATCGGACATCGAGCCTCTTTACCTTCAGAGACAGCCTTAGCAAAAATCTCGCAGCTGGAGAAACCGCAGGCGCCGCAATTTAAACCAGTAAGCATCCCCATGGCCTCTTCTAATTTAGGGTCAATCTTAACCCAAAATCTTTTATAGACCAGCCAGACAATAAAAGCAAAGAATACCGCCACAAAGAGCATCGCAATCGAAGCTAAAATCATAGCACTACCTCTTCAATGAGATGCAAAGCTATAGAGCCAGATGAATGCTCGGATTCAAAACACAAAACCTCTTCCCCGTTAAGCTCTTTTATCCTGTAAGGCACTATATTCTTTTCTAAACTATTACCGCTCTTGCTAGTAAATCTAATCTTTAGAGGTTGCTTGCTGCGTATTGCACCTTCAATAATCTTTGTCTTTTGAGCATAATCTAAACATATTATTTTTAAAAACTTATCAGCTCCCATCTCGGTCAACTTTAAAAAAACATCTGCAGTAAGCTGAGCATCGTCTAAAGCACGATGAGTCACAGCTATTGGCAGCTCTAAGCTTTTAGCTACATTCCAAAGAGGATACTTCTCTAAATCAGGCAGCATCTTCTTTGCTAAAATATAGATATCTATAACTTCCTTGGAATCGACATCTTTATAACCACAATCGTGAAGTGCTGAGTTTAAAAAGGAAATATCAAATCCTGCATTGTAAGCGGCAAGCTTATTACCTTCTATAAACTTTAAGAATGACGGCAGTATCTCATCTATTGTTGGAGCATCTCTTAACATACTTTGAGTTATCTTGTTTACCATGTAAGCCGCATAAGATACATCTCTCTCGGGATTGATTAGATGGCAGTATTGATCTATGATCTTATCGCCATCTAACTTAACTGCTCCAATCTCACAGATTTTATCACCCGAATAGGGACTTAAGCCGGTAGTCTCACAATCAAAAACAACACATTTCATAAAAATATTTTAGATATTAAATTATATTAAATAACTCAGAACATGACCCACTATAATACAGATCATTAAAACACCTAATATTAATTTAAATACTACCGCTCCAAACCTGCCCAGAAAAGAGCCTAGACCTGCGCGGAAAGCCTTGAATATATCTTTTTTCTCTTTAAGCTCAATAATAAAAGCGCCTAGAAAAACTCCTGCTATTGTCAGAGGGATAAAACCTGTTCCTAAAAATGCAAGCGAGACAGCTGCTGCTACTAAACCGCCTATAATAGCTCCCCAGCCGGCCCTCTTACCGGCCCCTGAGATCTTAACTCCAAGTATTATAAATATATATTCAAACAGCTCACCTGTTAGATATATCAAAGCCAGAGCCAGGAGAACCTTGGGCGATATTATCTCAAAGCTTGTTAGGGCAGAGTAGATAAAAGAGAACGCCAAGATCAGCAGGTTGCCAAAACCTCCAAAGAGAGCAAACAGAAAAGATATTAAAACCAGAATTAAAAAAAACACAGTGATTAATACTTCCATGATTTACATATTCTATCAAGAAACAACGTTCAATATAACTACAAAATAACAGCACTAATTAACATTAATCCTACCCTCTTCTAAATCTCTTACAATTTTCTCTATCCTCAATAACCGTTCTGTTGAAGTAGGATGGCTGTTATAGAAGTCCCGGACCATTGATTCAGGCATCTCTATAGCAAATCTCTCCCAGACATCAATGCCAGCTCTGACATCATAGCCTGCTTTATACGCATAAAGAATACCAAAATAATCGGCTTCTCTCTCAAACTCCCGGGAATATAAGCTGCTGAATGCACCGCCAATACCTCGCATTACAACATCACCGCTGCCAGGAGCTACGCTCTCTGCTCCATATCCAGCTGCTACTCCGAGTAAAATAGAGAACAGATTGGTTCCGACGCGTTTCCCGATATGACCCCGGGCAATATGAGCAAGCTCATGGCCTAGAATAATAGCTAGCTCATCTTCTGACTCAATAAATCTCATCAAGCCATATGTTACAACCACCTCTTTTGATGATGCACCGGCATTAACAGACTCTTCATTCAACATGCCGAAACTTACTTCAAGTCCAACTTTTTCTAAGACAGCTGTTGATTTTATGAGATTTTGGGATCTTATCAATTCAAAATCCAACTTATCTCCAGGTCTTAGATTATTCAAAACATATTTTAAATCTCTCTCTGTATTCATAATGCGCCCGTTAATCTTTTTGATAACATCCCCTCTTCTTATTCCAGATTTATCAGCCGCAGATCTTTTGACTACATAAGCAGCTGCGATACCATAATTATTCGCAGTATTAAAAAGCTTCTTTGAATATTGGTCAATCTTAATAAACCGAGCACCTAAATAGGGAAAACTCTTGCCGTTATCCGGTAGAGCCTTAAGAATTTCATAGCCTACCGCTGCAACAGCTCTCTCTTTTTCAAGTCGATACTTCAAGGCTTTAGATTTAAGCTCTTCCTGAGCCTGATAGATCTCCCCCCTATAGACAGGGGGTCCGGTTGTAACACAACCTGAAACTAAAAGAAAGACAGCTGCAATCCCCAATCTTTTCATTATCATAGATTATAGTGATAACAATATAAAGAATTCAATATAATTTACTATGTTGATATAATAGTTCTATGAATACTGTCCAATGCAAGCTCTGCCCCAAACAATGTTTGATAAAACCCGGATTAAGGGGAGATTGTAAGATCCGCTACAATCAGAATGGCAAGTTAATCCTGCTCACTTACGGCCGGCCCTGTTCAATACATATGGATCCTATTGAGAAGAAACCGCTTTTTCATTTTAACCCCGGAGAAAAAATACTATCTATTGCAACTGCAGGTTGCAACTTGCACTGCAAAAACTGCCAAAATTGGCAGATATCTCAGAGTAATCCTGAAGATATACCTTCTTATTCACTGCAGCCTAAAGATGTAGTCTCTCTGGCAAAAAAGAATGGTTCTAATATGATAGCCTATACTTATACCGAACCCCTGGCCTACTATGAATATACCTTGGACACCTCTATGGCAGCTAAGTCTCAGGGCTTACAAAATGTGATCGTAACTGCAGGATACTGCAACGAAAAGCCGCTGCGTAAACTATGCCGCCATATAGACGCAGCCAATATAGATCTAAAGTTTTTTAACGATAAAATGTATCGGCAGATAACAACCGGCGCCTTAAAACCGGTCTTAAATACACTCTTAACAGTAAAAGAGATGGGCGTCTGGCTTGAAATAACAAACCTGATAATACCGACGCTAAATGATGATCTAAGAGAGATAGAGAGAATGGCTCTCTGGATAAGAAAAAATCTTGGAGCAGATACCCCCTTACATTTCTCCAGATTTCAGCCTCACTATCTGATGAAAAATATCCCTGCTACGCAATATGAGATGCTCAAAAAAGCTCATTCAATAGCCCGCGATGCAGGACTTGAATATGTATATATAGGTAATGTATATGGAGTGAAAGAAGAGAATACTTATTGCCCAAATTGTAATAATATATTGATTGAAAGAACAGGCTATAAAATAATAGAATTAAAGATAGAGAATAACAGATGCCCTAATTGCTCAAAAATAATTGCAGGAGAGTGGAAGAGATAATGTATAAAAGCATAGAAAGACTGATGTATAAATTAGACAATCTATTGCATTTGGAGATAACAAGAAAGAGATTTCTGGCCTTAAGCGCTAAATTTATTTTTCTGACTATTATTTTAAGCTTTATTCCGATTAAATGGAGTAAAGAGAGCTCTCCTATGTCTAGAATGAGAAAGAAGATGCTTTTTAACAGAGATATGTATTTAAAACATGGCCTAGCAGGATGAAGAAAATATTTATAATCCTAATACTGTTACTGGGGGTGTACACCATGGTAAAAGAAGCAGATGCAAAGACATTAAATTCCAGCTGTAGCGGTTGGTACCCTGAAGAACCAAATGAACTTAAAGAGATGATAAGCTCTTTTTTAGATGAAGTAGAGGCTAAGTCAAAAGAGAGGCCTATTGCATTAATAGAGCCTCATGCAGGCCTAGCTTGGTCTGGACAGACAGCTGCTTATGGATACAAAGAACTGTTATCCAGAGAGATTAAATATGTATTTATACTTGGTCCAGCTCACAGATTTGACACAGATAAACTTATAGTACCTAAGAGTGATTATTTTAAAACACCTTTAGGCAAAATTAAAATAGATGAGAAGATTAAAAAAGAACTGCTTAAGACAGAAATATTCCAAGAAAATGATCAGGCTTTTTATAATGAAAACAGCATAGAATTACAAATTCCTTTTTTACAGGCTGTTCTCTCAGACTTTAAAATAATCCCTATAGTTGTAGGTCGACTAAGCATGGGGAGCATAGAGCGAGCAGCTGAAATATTAAAAGATTATGTTTCTAGAGATTCAATATTTATAATAAGTTCTGATTTCACTCATTACGGCTATCGCTATGGTTATCTTCCCTTTAATGACAATATAGAAGAGAACATAAAAAAGTTAGACTATGGAGCGGTAGAGGAAATAGAAAAATTAGATCATGCTAGCTTTCTACAATATATCCAGAAAACTCAAGCAACTATATGCGGACGTATTCCAATAGCAATATTGCTTTCAATGTTACCTAGAGATACTAAGGCTCAAGTTATACGCTATGACACTTCAGGTGAGATGACTAAGGATTTTTCAACATCTATAAGTTATGTAACCATCGGGTTTTACGAAAATAGCTCTAAGATAAAAGATGGTGTATCAAAAAACAAGCTAACTGAGGTAGAAAAAAAATCATTACTTAAACTATCTCGTAAAACTTTAGAATATTACATTAAAGAGAAGAAGATTCCAAAAACAGAAGACCTAGGAATTGAGCTAACTGAGAACCTTAAAAAAAACCGCGGAGCATTTGTGACCCTACACAAAGAGAAGCGGCTTAGAGGCTGCATTGGAGAGATACTTCCAAGAAAACCTTTATACCAAGTTGTAATTGAAAGAACGATTGATGCAGCAGTCAATGACTTTAGATTTACTCAAGTTACAGAATCAGAGCTCGATAATATAACAATTGAGATATCCGCTTTAACACCGCCTCAAAAAGTAAACAGCTATAAAGATATAGTGATAGGCCAGGATGGCATGCTGATGAAAAAAGGGCCAAGAGGAGCAGTATTCCTGCCTCAGGTTGCACCAGAACAGGGTTGGGACTTAGATACCACTCTATCTCATCTATCCTCTAAAGCTGGATTAGAACCCAGCGCCTATAAAGAAGGTGCAAGCTTTGAGGTTTTTCAAGCTGAGGTCTTCTCGGAAGAATGAAAAAAAACATCTATAAGATTATATTCTTCGCGCTTGGGGCATTCACAATCATTTCCCAGACAATTCTTTTAAGAGAATACTTAATATCATTTAAAGGAAATGAACTCTCGATAGGGATATTTTACGCTTCCTGGTTTCTGTGGATTGCAATCGGAGCAACTTTAACAAGAAAATATCAAAAAATATCAAAACTATTTCCCTTACTACTTAAGTTTTACCCTTTTCTTGCAATCTTTCAATTTCTGCTCTTTCGTTTTTTTAGGCCCCTTGCATCCATAGAGCCCTGGGAACTATTCCCTCTTCAGAAAGCCATCCCTTTAAGTATTCTATTTAATGGGCCTCTATCTTTATTTACAGGTATCTTATTCACCTCCGGCTGCCAACTGTTAAAAAAATATAAACAATCATTTAAAAATACAATCTCAGATGCCTATATATTTGAATCCCTAGGAAGCGTGGCAGCCGGAATCTTAGTAACATTACTCCTGATAAATCTATTCCCCACAACGACAATCTTAATAGCTTGCTGTCTTTTTTTTGCTATTATAGTTAGCCTTGAAAGCATCTATAGAAAATCAAAAACAGGTAGAGCTCTCTCTTCTCTATCTTTGATATTATTCTCTCTATTTTTTATCTATCAAAGACCTCTTGAAAAACATCTTAACGATATATGTTTTAAGCAGATTATCCCAGATGCAGAGTTAATCGAAACAATCAATACACCCTATCAACAGATAAGTATCGCTAAATATAGAGAGAAAATAATAGTCTTATCTAACGGAGAGATAATCCAGACCTTGCCTGATAAAATATCATCGGAAGAGAGCGTAAGCCTCTTTGTTGCAATGTCAGATATGCCCAAAGATATCTTAATACTTGGTGAAGGCTTTGAGAATCAAATAAAAACTTTCTTAGATTTTAATATTAGAAAGATAGTCAATATATATAAAGATAATGACTATTTCAATTTTATAAAAAAACATGCTCCGCCTGAAATAAATAAAATATTTAAAGATGAGAGGGTCAAGTTTATCTTTAAAGATCCCAGAAATTATGTCAAAGAACAGAGAGATAGATACGACCTTATAATAATCAACGAACCTGAGCCATCAAGCGCTTATACGAACAAACTCTATACAAAAGAATTCTATAGACTGCTCAAATACAGCCTGAAAGATAGCGGTAATATTGCAGTGAGAATAGCTTCTGCCGAGAATTTTCTATCAAAAGAGCTAAAAAATTATGGCTCTTCAATATATCATACTCTGCAGTCGGAATTTGAAAAGATCATGCTCGTTCCAGGAGATAATCTATGGTTTTTTGCAGGTTCAAAAAACTCTAATATTACTCAATCAGCCGATGAGCTCTATGAGAGAGGCCTAGCCTATATTCCAGATGACTACACCTTCTCTCCTGAGAGCTTCTATAGCCTTATAGATAAAGACCGAGTAGAGTTCATAGAGAACAGTTACCTCCAAAACAATATCTATAATTTTTTAATCAATTCAGATAAAAGACCTTTATCTTACTTCCTAAATCTACTGGTCCTTACAGAATACAGCGGCTTCAAAATTACTCAAACAATGAGACTACTGTTTGTATACGGATTCCCTCTATTCGCTATAGCAATTTTAATATTCTTTATCTTAAGAATACACTACCTTAAATTTATAGCTAACGAGCCCCAAGTAGAAAACATATTTAACGCTAAACTCTACCAGGTCTTCTCTGGAGCTTCTGCTTTTATCTACTATATAGTACTGTTATTTCTATTCCAAAATATCTTTGGAACTATATATATTTATATAGGATTATTAAGCAGTCTCTTTATGCTAGGGCTGGTGCTAGGAGGGCTCTCTATTAAAAACATTACTGAAAAGATAGCCCCGTTTAAAATTATAATATCGATACTATCGATACAGCTGCTGATATATCTATTTAGTTTTTATCTATTTAAAGAAGCAATAAATGACCTCCCCAATCAGCTATCTATACCGATATTTTCATCTCTATTTCTATTTTCAGGAATACTGACTGGGGCATCTTACCCATTGGCAGCCAAAGCTTTAGAGAATAAACATTTGAGATTGATCAGCTTAGCAGGCATACTTCAATCACTAGATCACTGGGGTGCTGCAATTGGCTCAACTATAACAGGAATGATATTAATACCTCTTTTGGGTATATCGAAAACGCTGCTCTTCTTAAGCATTTTAACCTTTGCTGTCTTATTGCTGATTAAGTTAGGAACTAATACTAGCATATTAAAAAAACGTATATTCAATTTAAATAAATTATCCTTTCCCTATATAAAGACATCTTATTTTCTGTTTGGAATATCTCTATTAACGCTGTTAGGATCAAGCTATATTAAAAGCAAACCTTACGCCGCAGAAGAGAGCAGCATGGTGACCTCTATTGGAATCCAAGAAGAAAAAGAGAAGGGGTACCATGTATTTGATTCTAGAGAACTGGGGACATCGTCTGAAGGTTTTGCTGGACTAATTAATATAGAGATCAAAACAGACAGCAACTATAAAATAATGGATTTAAAAATAATTGAGCCTAGAGAGACATCTAGTTATTTAAAAAGAGTGGAGCCCTGGCTTAATAACTTTAAAGGTAGAACATTGACAGAGCTTTATAGAATAAACAACATAGATGCTGTTACATCTGCAACCTATACATCAGAGGCTATAATTGAAACGGTCGAAAAGACAGCTCAAAAGATATCAAAAGACTCTGTTAGAGAAGATCTCCGGATAGATTCAATGCCGTCTTCAACTGAAATATTTAAAAGTATTATATTTATATTATTTATACTGATTGGGCTCTATATCTTCCATAAAAATAGAAGCTCAAAGATAGAGAGATTATACCAGCTGCTGGTTGTAATAATACTGGGATTGATATTGCAATTGCAGCTGTCTCTACTTCATATATTTAATATATTAAATTTAAACTTACCCTCTATTAAAAACATCTCTCTACTAACTATCACTTTCATACCTTTTATCTTGGCATTGATATACGGAAGGATATATTGTGGATTTTTATGCCCCTTTGGAGCCTTACAAAAGCTATTGAACATAAAAAAGTTGAGGGTCGAACCATCTAAAGAACTGGACAGCAAGATGCGCTATATAAAATATATTCTGCTCTCAATGGTAATAATGTTGTTCTTTATAACAAAGAACAACTATATCTTTTGGCAAGAACCGCTATCACAATTAACTTCAATATTTTCAAAACCTGGTCTTAACAGTCTATTGCTATACACAGCGCTGCTCTTTTCACTATTTATACCGAGATTTTGGTGTAGATATTTCTGCGTTGTTGGAGCATTGCTATCGATGTTTAATAAAATCTCGCTATTTAATAAATTGTTTAAAAAAAGATTTAGCTGCTGTGAACTGCAGAATAATAATCCGCAAGACTTAGAATGTATACAGTGTAAAATTAAATGTTATGAAAAAAGATAATTTTTTAAAAATATCAGTCTTAATAACAGCTTTGTTAATATTTCTATTAATAATCTTTAATTTAAAAACAGCTACAAAAAACTACTATGAAAATAAAGAAGCGGTTACTAGGCAGACTCTAATAGATGAGTTAATAGAGAAGAATGAATTATCCAATAGAGAGGCTCTATTCTATGATAATAAATAGCTTTTATTTAAAATGGGCTTTAATAACAGCTATCAACTCTAGAATATCATAAGGATTTTCAACTACATCTATAATCTGAACAATGCCTTTATAATCTTCTAATTTATCTCTATCTCCTGGTGATGCCAGCAAGACAAAAGGTGTTTTCTTGATAACATCCTCGTCTTTTACTTCCTTTAAAAAATCTAAGACATCTATGCTTTTTGTATAGACATCAACGACTATTAATTGAGGATTAAAAAGACTGATTTTACTTAAAATATCTTCTTTTTTTTGAGCAACCTGATATTGGAAATTCTCTTCTTCTAGCTTTGGTTCAAGCAGCTGCAGTACATCCACATTATCTGTGACTAGAAATAACTTCCAAACTTTTGAATGCTCAATCTCCTCTCTAACCTGCTGAGGTTTATTTAAAACTTTGTTTATAGTCTCAATTAATTCTGCCGCCTCAAAAGGCTTTTTAAAATAATATTCTGCACCCAAACTTAAGCCTTTTCTTTCATCTTTATCCAATGTCTTTGCTGTAAGAAATATAACCGGTATAGATGATGTCTCTTCTTCTAATTTAAGTTTATCGCATATTTTAAAACCATCCCCTGCAGGCATCATAACATCTAAGATAATTAAATCCGGACTCTCGCTGCGAGCTTTCTGCAGTGCTTCAATACCATCATGAGCAACGACTATCTCAAATCCTTCCGATTCAAGCCGCGTCTTAAGCAGGAAAGCTAAGTCTTTTTCATCGTCAGCTATAAGTATCTTCATTTTAACCTCCGAAGTTTAATCTGGTATTAATTCTTTTACTTTATTTAAAATATCTTCTGTATCAAAAGGTTTGGATATATACCCATCTGCACCTAGCTCCTGGACTTTCTTCTCGACATCTTCAGGCGGTAGGGCTGTCAGAAATATTACCGGTATCATATTGGTGTTACCAGCCATCTGTAAATTCTCATAGACAGTATAACCATCTTGAGCAGGCATCTTTACATCAAGAATTATCAAATCGGGTTTTTCCCTATGCGCTACCGATACAGCCTGAACACCATCTTGAGCTGATATAACTTCATAACCGTTTGCCTTAAGCCTTACTCCAAGCATCTTGATTATATCAGGCTCATCATCTACTATTAATATCTTCTTAGCCATATTCTATGCCTCCAGTTGCTTTTTAATTTTATCTATTAAATCTTGAGATTCATAAGGTTTACGCAAAAAATCGGATATTCCAGCCTCCTTACATTGCTCTTCAATATCAGGAGTACCAAGCGCAGTAAAAGCTATTATAGGAATCTCTTTTGTTATAATGTCTGATTTTAAATTCTCTGCAACCTCCAAACCGTTTATATCTGGAAGAAGAATGTCTAAGAGTATTAAATCTGGCTTTTCTTCTTTTGCAATTCTCAGTCCTTCTCTAGCAACTTCAGTAGATGTAACATCATATCCATTGGCTTTAAGCCTCATAGATATAAGTTTGATTTGTTCAGGTTCATCTTCAATAATAAGAATCTTCTTCATAAAATCACCTCCTATTAAACGGCTATTTTCGGTAAGGTAAAAATAAATTTAGTACTTTTACCCAGCTCACTCTCAACCCAGATCTGACCTCCGTGTATCTCAACTATATTTTTAGATATAGAGAGTCCAAGTCCTGTTCCTTTAATGCCGGGTCCAGGCGTTCTACCGAACTGTTCAAACTTGTTAAAAACATTGGGTAAATCTTTTTTTGCAATCCCTATTCCCGTATCAAAAACCATACATTCAACCTCGCTACCTACATCTTTAACTATAATATCTATTTTACCTTGCTTAGTAAATTTCAAAGCATTGCCGACAAGGTTAGTAAATACCTGGACTACCTTATCCTCATCAATATAAACCATAGACTCTTCACTTAAATCTTTCAATGTAAAACTCAACCCTTTATCTTCGATCAAATTTTTAAACATATCATAAACTTTTCCTGCTAAATCAGACATTTTTACATCTGTTCTTTCTAATTCAACCTTTTTAGCCTCAAATTTTGATATATCAAGAAGACTGTTGATAATTTTAGTAAGCCTGCCTGTGCTATCTTTTGCAGTCTGGAGAATATCTTTTTGATCCTTATTTATCTTACCTGGTATCTCGTCTAGCACCAAACTTATCCCTTCCTTAATTATAGAAAGCGGAGTCCTCAATTCATGAGAGACGGTACTGATAAACTCATCTTTCAGCTGCTCTACTTCTTTGCGTTTGGTAATATCCATAAAACTCTCAACAAGATACAATTTATCCCCTAGCATAACCTTGCCAACTGTTTTTAAGATCGGGGTATTGCCGCCCCTTGGACTCAACAAAACTCCCTCTACATTATTTACGCCCTGATCTAAATCTGTTATCGGACACTTTCCAACCTCTGCAGGGCATATAAATTTATTACAAGCCTTACCGACAATATCCTCTTTAGGTGCTCCTATCATCTGAACAGCCATAGGGTTTACTTCAACTATTTTATGTGTTTGAGCATCTATTAGCACAATACCAGCAAGAGTTGAATCTAATATAACATTTAATTTATCTTTCTCTATTCGCAAATCAAGCTCTATTTTTTTACGAACAGAGATCTCTTTATCCAAGTTATTGATTGATGTAGTTTTCAGTTTTAAATCATCGAATACCTTATTGAATACATCGGTAAGAGAGCCTATCTCGTCTTGAGATTTAACCGCTATTCTAGGAACGTTGCCTATATTGCCTTCGTTAATTTTACTTAATGCGTCTTTTAAATCTGCTGCAGGCTTAGATATGCGGCGCGAGATAATACTTCCTAAAAGAAAAGCTACTATAAACATAAGAGCTGTAATTAAAGATAGGTAGTACCGCAATCTATAGGCAGGTGCAAAAATTTCTCTTGTATTATGCTCTACAATTAATCTCCAGCCTAAACTCTTAAAATCTCTATAGTCTTGCATGTGAGCATGAGAAAACAGCTTTTTATTGCCATCGCTTCCCATACCTATATAGTAATCCCTGTGCTGAGCATTATTTATATGACCATACCGCGAATATAGCTCTTGAGAAACATCTTCAAACTGCTTAAAATCACCTGTTGAGTATAATAATTTATCATTTTTATCTATCAGCTTTACGTCCACCGTGGAGTGCTTTAAATGGCTCAAATATTGATATTTAATATTGTCTACTATGTTTGTTATTTCATATAAGTTCAAAACAGCCTTCACAACGCCCATAAAATCACCCTCTGAAGAATCAATCCTTACAGAAACTGTTATCGCATATATTTCTGAACTTTGATCATACACTACGTCGCTCATATAAAAACCTTCTTCTTTTGATTTCTGCCACCACCCCTCATCCGCCTGATAATAATCTTCCGTTTTTCTGGTCTGAGCTATGTTGGCACCATATTTATTAGCAATAAAAATTTCGCTAAAAATCATGTGGCCATACTTATTATTGTAAAAATCAACTTTTCCCTGCAATTCTTCAGATAGACTATTGTTCTCCAACTGCTGAATTAATTCTTTTGAACTTTCTGTATCAGAGATCCAATCTTTATCATGCTTATCAATATAAGCTTGAATATCATCTAAAGCTTCGAATTCCTTATTGGAGTCAGTAAGATATTGCTCTAACATCTGATCTTTGGCATAAACTTGCATCTCCTCAATTCTGAAAAAAATATCCTGACTTACTTGCCGTAAAGTCTCTTCGGCTAATAATATAGTATTTTCACCTATAGTGTCACGCAGCACAGTTTGGCTTGTATATACAGTAATGCTACCTACGATGACAATAAATACAGCAACTGCCATAAAAGCTATTGTTAGCTTTGTTTGAATCTTAGTCTTTTTACCAATATTTGTTTTATGCATCTATCTCTCTTTCAAAAAAACGAATAATTAGATAATATTTTATTTAATTACCTGAAGTTTACTTAAAATATCATCTACATTGTTAGCTTCTCCAGGATAAGTAATAACTGCATCTATTATGCGATTAGAAATCAAACTTTTTAGATTCTCTTTGATTCTGACTAAAACCATAAAAGCATTGCGCTTATCAGTATTAGGCAATACTACTACAATTTTATTGCTGAGCTCATAGACAACATCATTTTTTCTACGTAATGTATCATCGGCTATCTCTTTTAACCTCTGCACCAAAAATCTATCTTGATTGTCGCCGTCAAAACCAATAGATAAGATAGAGAAACAGCTCTTTCTAGTTTTTGTAACCAATATCTCCTTGCTTAAAATATTCTTAAGCACGGCTTCTTTTGTTAACCTAGGCAAGGTAAAGCAGAACTTGCTGCCTTCACCCAACTTGCTCTCAACCAAAATTTCACCATCGTGCATCTCTATGATACCTTTTGCAATGGATAACCCAAGACCTGTTCCTTTAATCTCTTTTTTCTTTCCAAATTGACTATATTTATCAAATAGTTTTGGGATATCATCTTCTGCTATGCCACAGCCAGTATCTAAGACAGCTACTCTTATCTCTTCACTGCTCTTATGGCACTCAACTTTAATATTGCCTCCTGAATCAGTAAATTTAAGAGCATTGGATATCAGATTAGTAAGCACTCTTCCTATCTTATCTTTATCGCAGAAAATAGAGACATCTTCTTGGGGCAGATCTTCGCTAACAATAATATCTTTTTTATCTGTAAGACACTTCATTTCATTTACAACATTTGCAATGACCTCTTTTATATTAATCTCTTCTTTATCCAGCTCTAGCTTACCAGCCTCTATCTTAGATGCATCAAGCAATGAATTTACCATATTGGCTAGCTTATCTATATTTGTCTTGGTCATAGATAATATATTCTTCTGTTCCTGGGCCAAATCTTTTGACATATAGTCAATAAATAGCCCTACAGATTCTTTTATAACAGCAAGCGGTGTCCTAATCTCATGAGATGCATTAGCAACAAATCCAGACTTTAACTCACTTAACTCATCTAATCTTTTATTCTCCTCCTCTAGATCTTTATAGAGGTGCTCTATGCGGCTATAGGTAGACTTAAGCTCTTCTTCTGCTTTCTTACGCTCTGTAATATCTCTTATGATTCCAATGCTGCCGACAAACTTATTCTTACCCTTATCATCTGTATCCCACTTACCAGCCGCATGCAATTCAACTATTATACGGATTTGACTACCTTTGGCTTCATTAGAAACAATTCCAACCTCTAAATATTTAGTCATCCTATCTCCTGATCTACGCTCATCAAATAATTTGGGAGATTTTTCATCGCCTGTAACAGTACCTAGATAATGAGGCAAAACAACTTCTCGGCTAACTTTTTTTATATCTTGAGGATGGATCAAAGACTTAAAATGTTTTCCTACTAGATCATCGGGCTTATAGCCGTATCTTTCGATAGAATCACTAATAAAGGTAAAGATGCCTCCTGAATCTATCTCATAGATAACATCATATATAGATTGAGTGCGCTTCTTGTAGTCCTTTTCGGACTTCTCCCACTCTCCTTGCAGCCTTTTAAATTCATCGATCTGCCTCTTGAGGCTTTCAATGTCATCGGATATCCGGCCTTCTGCTCTTTCATCTACCATAATATAGAGCGATTATACTATTTAAAGCCCGACACGTAAACTGAGATTTTACATATTAATTCAAACAATAATTTTTGAAAAATAGAATATATTGTGCTATAATTTAATTATGGTGAAAGTAAAGAACAACAGAAGAAAATATGGCAGAATGCCTCTAGAGTATTCGGTAGAGGTAACAGCACCTAGTAAAATAAAGGATGCTCAAACAAGCGATATATCGATAAGAGGTCTATGTCTGATAACCCCGATGCCGCTTAAAGAAAATTCTGTTATTAAAATGAAGCTCTCTTTAGACGATGAAGAGCCTATCTTAATCCCTATCCAGGGTAAAGTTGTCTGGAAGATGAAGAAGAAAGAGAAAGAGTATCATCATGGTATTCTCATAACCGACATCAAGGGAGACAAAAAAGAACCCTTCAGAAAATTCCTGGCAACAAAGTTAATCGAGTTTCTTCTTAAATAGACTACCTTAAATTCTTGTACTTATCATCAAACCTTACTATATCATCTTCCCCAAGATAGCTTCCGTTTTGAACCTCTATTATCTCTAAAGTATCATCTCCTGGATTTTCCAGTCTATGCTTTGTCTTCTTGGGAACATATATAGATTCATTCTTCTCTATGATCTTCTCTTCTTCTCCTATTACCACCTTTGCTCTGCCTTTGACTACAACCCAGTGTTCACTTCTATTATTATGGAGCTGTAAACTTAAACGCTCTTTGGGATTTACAGTCACATGTTTTATCTTATAGCTCTCTCCTTCTTCTAATATGTTGAAGCTACCCCAAGGCCTAAAGTGGGTCTTATGCTCAGAAGCCTCATTCCTTTTCTCCTCTTTTAATCTCTGAACAATATTTCTAACCTTCTGAGACTCTGATTTTGGAGCAATTAGAATAGCATCTTCAGTCTCAACTACAAGCATGTCTTTAAGTCCGACAGCAGATATAAGCCTCTTTTCACTTATCAAAAATGACCCTTCGGTATCTTCAGCCACTACATCTCCTAATAATACATTTTTAGACTCATCTTTCTCCATAACATCATAGAGAGCTTCGAAAGAGCCAATATCGCTCCAGCTTAAACCATTAAGAGGAATTAAAGTTGCGTTGTCTGTCTTCTCCATTATCGCATTATCTATCGATATATTAGGAAGCTCGCCAAATTTATCCATAAAATTACTCCAACTAAGCTCTAGGAGCCCAGCTGCATCAGGCATATGTTTTTTAATCTCTCTAACAATCGTAGCTATTTTAAAACAGAACATTCCAGAGTTCCAAAAACAGTTCCCATCTGCTATTAAAGTCTCTACTTTATCGCCGTCAGGCTTTTCAATAAAACCCTTAACCACCAAGAGCTCTCTGTTCTCACCTTCAGTCTTTATGTAGCCATAACCACTATTACTATTGCTGGGTTTTATACCAAATATAACTATTTTATTATCCTGAGCATGCTTTTGAGCAAGTTCTAAAAAATCATAGAACTTATCAGTTGGTGAAATAAGATGGTCTGACGGCAGTATTGCAATAACCTCATCTTCTTTTAAACCTAATTGATTTAAAGAGTAGTTTAATATCCCCAACAACGCTGAGAAAGTATTTCTGCTCTGAGGCTCAAAGATTAAGTGCGGCAGTCCCTGATTTTTAGATAAAATCTTCATGGTATCAGATAAGACATGGAACTTATAATCTTTGTGGGCTGAGATTATTAAATCTTGAATCTTAACACTATTTAGACATCTTAAGATTGTATTTTGAAAAAATGAATATTCTGAGTTAATTTTAAGAAACTGTTTGGGGTAACTCGGACGCGACAGAGGCCAGAGCCTAGTTCCGCTGCCACCTGCAAGTATCGCTATCTTCATAACTTAATATCTCTAGATAGGATATCCAATAGGTATTCATTATCATCCACTTTTTTATCAGATATCATAAGCCTAGCTGCAACAGAATTAGCTTTTTTAGATAATAGGTTCTCCATTTTATCCAAACACTTTTCTTTGCCCAACCCACTTCCATAAGTCACAAAGAGAGAGACCTTTTTATCTTTTAACGCTTCATGATCTTGAATCAGACTCCTTATAGCTGGAGCAGGAGCAAGAGCCCAGACCGGAGTACCTAAGAAAATATAGTCACAGCCAGATAGATCCGGCATATCTTCTCCGGATAGTTTAACTTTCCTGGCAAATAAAGACTGCGCGGCTTGCTTGATAGAACTCTTACTCTCTACTTCTGGCTTAAGCTCTAGAAATTTAACCTCTATATTTTGTTGAACTAAAAAATCTTTTATAGCAGAAGCAGCTTTTCTTGTATTTCCTGTAAAAGAATAGAAAATTATTGCGGCTTTCATTTTCTTTTTAATCTCCTTCTTTTTGAAGAAGTTACATTGAGGATTCCAGTTGTAAAAAACCCTGCTATTCCTTTATAGATTGACTCTATACCAAGATTTCCTATCTCAAATGCAAAATGGGCATCACTTCCGCGAACAGGTGTTACATTGAACCTCTCTGCAAAATCTAAGATCTTCTTCTGGTAAAAATTGAAGAAACTCCTTCCATTAAAAACCTCTATATAATCTGCAGAAGGCCCAACCTCTTCCAATTTATAATCTCTCTTGGTATACCTTATGCCTCCATAGGGATGGGGTATTAAGATTTTTGCACCCTGAGATTTCATCTCTTTAATCACAGAGAAAAGCTCTCTGGACTCTATCTCTCTCTTAAGCCCTACTCCTGCAATCTCTCCCTTATCTGTTTTAATCTCAGCCCCAACTAATACCTCTATATCTTTACCCCGAGCATACTCTCTAGCTTCTAAGCCACCTCTTATTGTATTATGATCAAGAACGCATATCTTCTTTAAGCCTCTCTTTATAGCAACATCTACGATCTTGCTAGGAGAGGTCTTTGAATCACCGGAATAGATGCTATGGATATGCCAGTCTTCTCTCTTAATCACCGATCAAATCCTGAACCAGGTTATCCCATAAACATTGCTCTTTAAGAATCAGTTCTATGATCTCTCTTACAGCCCCAGAACCCCCGGGATTATCTGTAATATAGTTTGAATTTTCTTTAACCTCAGAAGGCGCACTTGGAACAGTGACTGAAAACCCAGCCTCTTTTAAAACTCTTATATCTATAAGATCATCTCCGATATAACAGATCTCGGAATCGGTCAATTTAAACTTCTTCTTTAACTTTCTATAGACATCTATTTTTTTATATGCATTCTGATAGACTTTAAAAATCTTAACATCCTTTGCTCTTCTCTTTAGGAGCGGTGACTTTTTTGCAGTCAATATACAGGATACCTTTCCAGTCATCTTCCAAAGGCTTAAGCCCAGGCCGTCTTTTACATCAAAAGCCTTAATTTCATCGCCATAGCTGCCATAATAGATCTTTCCATCTGTTAAAACACCATCTGCATCTAATATCAATAGTTTGATATCTTTTAATTTTTGTTTTAAGCTCTCATCAATCATAATTTAAACTAACCCCACTTTTAATAGATCTTGAATATCAATAAGCCCGACTGGACAATCATCTTTGTCTATAACAACAAGCTCGTCTATTTTAAATTCCTGCATAACCTTGCCTGCTTCAACAGCTAAATCTCCCAGCTTAACCCTTTTTGGGTTTTTACTCATAACAGAACCAACATCTCTATTTAAAATATCACCCTCTTTGCCTAGCCAACGCCTTAAGTCGCCATCGGTAAATATGCCCTGCAATTTACCCTCTAAACCTACGACCGTAGCTGAACCGGCATGAGATTTAGTGATCTCAATTAAAACATCTTTTACAGAAGCATCAATTTTAACAATAGGGTGGTTTTTACCTTTTCTCATAACATCTTCAACTTTAAGCAATAGCTTTTTGCCTAAAACTCCTGCGGGATGATAGAGCGCATAATCATCTTGATTAAAGTCTTTTAATTCCAGGAGAGTAATAGCTAGAACATCTCCTATAGCAAGCATAGCTGTTGTACTAGCAGTGGGAGCAAGGTTAAAAGGGCAAGCCTCTCTGTCAACTCTGGCATTTATAACCACATCGCTTACCTGAGCTAAAGTAGATTTAATATTTCCTGTTATTGCAATAATTTTTGCACCAATACGCTTGATAACCGGCAAGAGATTCTTTACCTCATCTGTCTCTCCGCTATTTGAAAGAGCTATTACAACATCTTCGGACTTAACTCTGCCTAAATCCCCATGGACTGCCTCTGCAGGATGTAAGCATAGGCTCGGCGTGCCCGTTGAAGACATAGTTGCAGAAATCTTTTGAGCAATAATTCCAGGTTTTCCCATTCCTGTAACCACAACCCTTCCCTTACAGCCTAGCAGCATCTCTATTGCCTCTATATATTCACCGCCAATATTTAAGCCCTGAATAGCTTCGGTCTCGATCTTTAATATCTCTTTTATTCTCTTTAAAACTATATCTCTATCCATCTATTGCACCTTTAATCTTTTTTATTATTCTTATTGTATCTTGGAGTTGATTAAAATCTATCATTGAAGAGGCATCGGATAAAGCTGCTTCAGGGTTCCCATGAACCTCCATAAAAAATCCATCTACTCCAACCGCTGCTGCTGCTCTGCTTAAATGCAGAACATACTCCCGCTCTCCGCCACTCTTAACTCCTTTTGAAGGAAGCTGAACGCTATGGGTTGCATCAAAAACAACTACGAGATTATCTTTCTGCATCCTAGGAATTGCTTTAAAATCATTGATAAGATAGTTGTAGCCAAAACAACTTCCCCGCTCTGTTACAATAACGTTCTTATTACCTTGTTGATAAACCTTATCAACCGCCCTTAAAACATCCCAAGGAGCCATGAACTGACCTTTCTTTATATTTAGAGGCTTTTTTGTCTTTGCAGCTTCGACTATAATATCAGTCTGACGACAGAGCAATGCAGGAATCTGGATCAAGTCCAACACTAAAGCTGCCTCTTCAACCTCATAAGGTGAATGAACATCGGATGTTACAAGAACACCGAGAGATTTTTTAATCTCGGAGAGCATTGAGAGCCCCTCTTTTAGACCCACTCCGCGAAAAGAGTCTAATGATGTCCTATTAGCCTTGTCATAACTTGCCTTGAATATAAAGTTTACTTTTTCATCCTCAGCTATAGACTTTATATTTTTTGCATTTTCTAAGAGTGAAGCATAGTCTTCAATGACACAAGGTCCAAGAATAAATAATAGATCCGAACCTTCGCCTACATTAAAATCAGCTATTTTTATAGTTCTCTTTTCCATATCTTAAACCAGGTAGACATTGTGAGGTGAAAAGTTAGGGTCGCTTGTCAAATTCAAAGAGAGAGTCCTCAAGCCTGACTCATCCCCAGCAGTAGGCATATATGTCATATGAACCTCAGCCCCTTTTAATTTATTCAAACTCTCTATAGCAGACTGCGCTGCAGGATTAGTTGCCGCAGAGATGCTTAAGGCAATTAAAGTCTCTTCAAGATTGAGATTAGCAGACTTCGCATCCAGAACATCTTTTTTGAAGCTTTTGATAGAGCTTATTATATTAGGAGATAGAAGATGAATATTGTCAGGCATGGAAGTAAGAATCTTTATTGCATTTAAAACAACGCTGGAAGCTGCATGCATAAGCGGTGAGTTTTTACCTCTAACTATCTCTCCATCCGGCAATTGAATTGCCGCACCGCAGAAAACACCTTTATGTCCTTTGCCTTCCTGCTCCGCCTCAGCTGCAGCAGCTCTTGCAGCAGAGACCACCTTTCTGTCTTCCTCTTTAACTCCGACTTGCTCCATAAGACCCTCTACTCTAGTCACAGCATCTCTATCAACCAGGCCAAGCATATATTCACATCCATACCTAAAATACCTTCTAATTATCTCTTGCTCTGCCGCCTCGCTTACAATCTTATCATCTGTAATCCCAAGGCTACATCTATTGACACCCATATCGGTTGGTGATTTATATATTGAACTCTCTCCGGTTATCTTCTCTAAAATTCTCTCCACGATAGGAAAAGTCTCAACATCTCTATTATAATTAACAGACTCTTTACCGTAGGCTTTAAGGTGAAAGGGGTCAATTAAATTATAATCCCCTATATCGGCTGTTGCAGCTTCATAGGCAACATTTATAGGATGCTCAAGCGGTATATTCCAAATAGGAAAAGTCTCAAACTTTGCATAGCCCGCCTGAATTCCTCTTTTATATTCATGGTAGAGCTGAGATAAACAGGTTGCTAACTTACCGCTGCCTGGCCCGGGAGCCGTAACAATAACAAGCGGCTTTTTAGTCTCAATATAAGGATTTGAGCCATAGCCTTTATCGCTTACGATAAGATCAACATTGTTGGGATAACCCTCTGTATAACCATGGGTGTAGACAGGGATATTTCTTCTCTGAAGCTTATTTTTAAAGATCTTTGCCGCAGGCTGCTCTTCATAGCGCGTAATAACAACACCAGAGACATCAAGGTCCCACTCTTTTAAATCATCTATTATTTTTAAGACATCAACATCATAAGTAAACCCAAAATCTGCTCTTATCTTCCTCTGCTCAATATGACCTGCATATATACAGAGGATAATCTCTGCTTGATCTTTGAGCTTCTGAAGCAACCTTATCGTAACATTAGGATCATAACCGGGCAGAACCCTGGCAGCATGATAGTCGTAGAGTAATTTCCCTCCAAACTCTAAATAGAGCTTATTGCCGTGATTATCTATCCGACTTAGAATCTCTTTACTCTGCTGATCCAGATATTTATCGTTATCAAAACCTATTTTCCCCAACTCAATATCTCCTCTACCTTTTTTAAATCTTCTTCTGTATCAACACCGATGGTCTCATACTCTGTAACAAATACAGCTATTCTATAACCATTATACAAAAATCTCAACTGTTCTAATTTCTCAGCCTTATCAAGATTGCTCTCTTCTAGCTCAGGATAAGAGAGAAGAAAACTCTTTCTAAAACAGTAAATACCGATATGCTTGTAGTGCTCATCTGCGTCATGGGGTATCGGCAAGCGAGAGAAGCATAGCGCCTTATTGTCTTTACTAAACACAGCCTTAACAACGTTCTTATCATTAATATCTCTGAGCTCTGTAATCTTTTTAACCGGGGTCAATATCTCTATATCCTTATTATCTATCATATATCTTGCCATCTGATCAAGTAATTCATAAGATATTAAAGGCTCATCGGCCTGAACATTTATAATAATATCTGCATCTATATTAGAGGATGCTTCAGATACCCTTGAAGTTCCGCAGTTATGAACTTTGGCTGTCCTTATAAACTCTCCGCCAAAGGAAACTACCTGATCTATTACTTCTCTATCTGATGAGGCAACATAGACCTTCTCAATAAGCTTTGACTCTTTAACTCGAGAATAGACATGCTCAATCAAGCTCTTGCCTTTTATCTTTCTTAAAACTTTTCTAGAGAGGCGCTTTGAATCAAGATGTGCTGGTATAACAGCTGCTACTTCCACTTCTTTATCTCTCCCCAGAGCTCTCTCTTGCTCACTGTTGCTGTTCCTATTTTGCCTACAACTATCCCTGCTGCCTGATTAGCGATATATGCCGCCTGGGCCAAATTTGCACCAGAGGCAACCGCAAGAGTGAAGACTGCAATCACAGTATCTCCTGCTCCGGAGACATCATAGACCTGGCGAGCCATAGTAGGAATATGCAACGGCCTTTTTTTACTCTCAAAAAGATAGATTCCTTTATCTCCCAATGTAAGCAGGGCTGACTTGACATTTAATCTCTTTATCAATTTCTCACCTGCCCTCTTGATGCTCTCCTCGTCTTCTATCTTAAAACCGACAGCCTCTTCTGCTTCTGCTTTGTTGGGAGTGATTGTAGTAATACCTTGATAATATTTAAAATGCTCTTTCTTGGGATCAACTGTGATAACTTTTTTAAACTTCTTACCCAATTCAACTACTCTCTTTACAAGCTGAGAGGTTATTAGCCCCTTACCATAATCTTCTATAATAACTGCATCTGCCCTCTTAACCTCTTCATCTAATATACTCAAAATAGATTTGATGGATTTTTTACTTACAGCCTCGAGGTTCTCTCTATCTATCCTAACAACTTGCTGAGAATGGGCAATGACCCGTACTTTATGTGTTGTAGGACGTGAAAAATCTCTAATAACTTTACCTGTATCTATTCCAATATTGTTAAGCTC
>Ga0075120_10000683_pt1 | contig 28115 bp, 30 predicted proteins | sample AntAceMetag02UKL_FD_69792 | JGI IMG/M metagenome (GOLD analysis project Ga0075120, IMG submission 69792) | Saline lake microbial communities from Ace Lake, Antarctica - Antarctic Ace Lake Metagenome 02UKL | ecosystem: Environmental > Aquatic > Non-marine Saline and Alkaline > Saline | place...
ACGTTTCAAATTTTCCTTTGTCATTCCATTAATTGTATTTATTTTTGGTTCAAAATAAAACTCAACATCCGTGCTCCGTATTCTACTATTTTCATTAACTCTATTTATATTGATTCTGAAAACAACAGGACAAACCAATCATTCCCTCTCCATTTCAAATTCAACTTTGGTTTCAACCTCCGACCAAATGCCCTTTTGGCTTTGGGCAAATACCGATGGAAAAATTCAAGAAAACAACTCTTTTTTAAATTTTTCGGAAATAAATGCTGCTGTCAATTATTTTTTTAACGATTCCAAATCTTTTATAAAAGTGGGTGCCGATCTGAATTATGCCATGGGAAACAACAGTAAATATTTCCAGGCCAATCAGCTTTATACACGAATAAACCTCAACAATTGGGAGTTAAACATTGGAGCTTATTACAACGATTTATTTTTTGAAGGACTATCCACCTCCAACGGAAATATAGCAAAAAGCCGGAATGCCCGCCCTTACCCTAAAATAAGTTTACGGATTACAGAATACAAACCAATCCCGCTAATTGACCAATACCTCTCATTCAAAGCCGAATACGACGAAGGTATTCTTAACGACAACCGCTACGTAGATAAAACACACCTTCACCACAAATCGTTCTACCTGAAAGCAGAACCCTTTCAGAATTTTAGCATCCAGGCCGGTGCCGAACATTTTGTAATGTGGGGAGGAACCTCGCAAGACGAAAATACTGGACAGTTGCCAACCGGAGTAAATGCCTACTTAAGGTACATAACCGGCTCCAGGGGCGATGAGGATTTTTTGCCAACTGACCAGTTAAATGTAGCCGGGAATCAATATGGATCTTACCAACTACTGTTAACCCAAAAATTTGAAACGTTTGAAGCTGCTTTAAATATCAGCCATCCCTTTGAAGATTTTTCCGGGGTTAACTTACGTAACTGGCCAGACAACATCATCGGACTTTCACTAAAATTAAATGACCCGGAAAAATTTATCACCCATATTCTTTATGAATACACAAATACACGCCAGCAAGGCATAACCGATTCTTTGTATCGCTGGATTGAAGAGGAACAATACTGGTATCGCATACATACAGATAGTTATTTTGCCCATGGTGTTTATCAATCAGGAGTTACATACCATCAAAAAATGATGAGTTCCCCCCTTTTTAAACCAGTAAAAATAGTAGATGGCATTAGCAGGGGACCGGAATCTACACGGCTTTATGCCCACCACATCGGATTAAAAGGAAAACTGCATAAAACTATTTTTTGGAAAGGCATGCTTACCTACATTAAGTATTTCGAAAACTGGGGGCAGACAAATAAACTGCGAAACAACCAAATTTCCGCACTACTCCACTTTCTTTATTCAGGAGAAAAAATCCCTTTCGATATAGAATTAACGCTTGCCGGAGACATTGCCGATGCAAACCAAAACAAACTGGGTATTCAACTGGGCTTAAGTTACCTTTTCAACAAAAAGTAAATCAACAAAATTAGATCATCAGGAAAATAATCAGACGAACTTCAAACCAAATAGACAAAATAGCTGAAAATAATTTCAACCTCAAAAGAAAAAAATATTTAGGACACTGAACCATTTCCTGAGAGAAGAATACGTTTAGCTTTATTCTAATTTATGTTAATACTTGAAGGGAGATATCATCCGATTGAAAAATAAATACTCATACGAATAACGAATATAAATTAAAGTTGATAGTTTTAAAAAAAAACATTTCTTTTGTCACACGTTATTTAAACTCTTGTCAATTGTTGAAAACTATCTCTAAATACCTGATCATATTTATAATTTTCGCAAATACAGTAGTTAACAGCAATGCTCAGGAAACTATTTTTGGCGGAATTAATATAGGTGTAAAAGCAGGAGGTTCACTACTAATAACGGAGTTCTCAACCGATCTTTCTCAATCTATAAATGAATTCGACAATAAATCTGGATTATCAGTTGCGGTTGAACTCTCTAAATACCTGTCAGACCATTGGGAAATTGCGCTGGAGATAAATCAGGTTGTACTAAACGGTGAAAATTATTCACCTTCATTCTCTGCGGATGGATACCACGCTGTATTTATGAACCCACTTACAGGTCCGGTTGAATATAACAATACTTTACTTGGACAAAAAATAGTATTCGGGTATTTTATAAAATCACTCTGTAAGCACGAAGGCTCTTTTAACATTAATCCATTTATACGGGCAGGAGTCGGTTTACAAACCTACAAATCAAAATTTAAATACATAGATGCTGCTGATGACATTATTATTTTTGGGAAGGGAGAAAACAATAACTATACAGATTTATCAACTGCCGTATATACTTTCGGAACCGGCTTTAAAACCAACTTGTCTCCTAAATTTTATTTAATTACATCTTTTACTCTCAATCTGGTGAGTTACGACTTTCTTGATGTTGTTCACAATTACGACAATACTGGAAATCGATTAAATCTTTCAGGAGTTTACACCGATATTAATGTGGGTATATTTTATACTATTACGAATTATAAACCGGGAAAAGGTAGAAACAAAAAATCGTCAATTAGAGAATATTTACCATTTGGCAAGTAAAAACAATAGCTGAAACCATTGGTTTTCAGTAACAATCTGCCGTAAAGTATAAGATTATAAAAAACAATAACAGGTTAATAAAATATTTTTACATGTAATTTAAAACGATTCTAAATTACATATCTCCCATTCTGTTTTTCATCCGTTTATATTTTTAAGTATACTGATTATTAATGTTCTAAAATTTCTAATTACCATAATGTTTTCGCAACGATGGTGCAGCAAAAATTAATCATACTTATTTGTGTGTTTTTAATCATGGCTGCTTCATAAAAACAAAAATCTTATTACATTTACACTCTATTATGAGTAATATATTTATTCGTTTTAAATTACCGTATAGAACCACTTACTCTAGCATGTAACTGAGGAGGCGAAGCTGTAAGCAGAGTCAACGAAGTACACTTGCAATTTGGCAGATATGCTACAAAAAAATACATAATTTATACAGCTATTAATGCAATGCCCCTAAATCAGTTTCACTTTTTTGTTACAAAGAATTAGAAATGATTGAATCCATTATTACATCGAAAACAAGGATTAAACTGATGTTGAAGTTTTTCCTCAACACCCAAACAAAAGGATATTTGCGAGGTTTGGAAAAAGATTTTGGGGAATCTACCAATGGCATTCGTGTGGAATTAAACAGATTTGAAGACGCAGGATTATTGCAATCGGAATTTGTTGGAAATAGAAAATTATATCAGGCAAACACTAAACATCCGCTGTTTAATGATCTTAACAGCATCCTGAAAAAATTTGTTGGAATCGATCAGATTATCGAAAGGGTAACCAGCCAAATCGGAGACCTGGAAGCTGCTTATCTAACGGGCAAATTTGCCATTGGTAACGACTCAAAAATCATCGACCTGCTGTTAATTGGGCAGAACCTCGATGACAATTATATCAAAACCTTAATTGCCAGAGCAGAAGAGTTAATGGAAAGAAAAATCAATTATCTTGCAATTACTTCCAGTCAAATGGATGATTTTTTCCGGGATAAACCGGCACTACTGATTTGGAAAAAGGATGAATAAATTGGCTACGAAAACAATGAAACATTGATGATTTTAGAATTATTAAACACAAAACACAATGATTATAAAATCATGCTAAGTTCCATACGTTATTATTGAAAATAAAAAATAAAAAACGAATGAAACCCGGATGTTTGAGGATATTAATTTAAAATGGACAAACACAAAAGGGGATGTATATTAGAAGTATAGAGTTGAATTTTAGCACGAATTAAAGTGCGTTAGACCGAAAATTTGGCGAGGGAATGCGGGAGGAAGCATTAAATTTTATTGAGCTCAGAAATGCTTTCTTCGTATTTCGTTTTTGTGTCAAGACAAAAATGAAAGCCCGTCTGGTAAGACAAACCCTCCGGCAGGAGAAAATAAAGAATTAACAACAGAGAACGCAGAGAAACCGTAACTTGTCCCGATTCATCAGGAGAAAACCACAGAGATAAAAAACCAAAACAGAATGAACTGCAAATCTAAATTCAATTACCCGTATTGAGTTCGTTTTGAAAATTGCATTTTTAGGATTTGGGATTTTTTTTTTATTTTTTATTTGGTAATTTATTATAAAACAGAATTTTATCCTTACAATTTTACAATTTACTTGCTGATTGTATCTATACTCTTGCCTCTGCATTCCAAATAATTGAGTAAATTTGAAATAAAAAATGGTTAATAACAGCAAAGAAACACTATCCATTATCAGAAATGCTGTCATTCGTTTATTCCCGGATTGCAGAGTGATTCTTTTTGGATCGCGAGCCAGAAATGAAAATTCATCCGATAGCGATTACGATTTTCTTGTAATAACAAAAAATACTATTGAAATCCATAAAAAACGATTTTACAAATCTCTATTGAGAAAAGAACTGGCAAAATATAAAATCCCAGCCGATATATTAATTCAGAGTGAAGATGAGGTTCAATTAAAAAAAGAAATTACCGGACACATTCTTCGAGAAGTAATAAATGAGGGAATTGCAATATGAACAAAGAAACGGTCAATTTTATAAAACAATGGTTATTAAAAGCCAACGAAGATTTATTAGTGGTAGAAAAATTAACCGAATTTGAAAATATTGCAAATGCCTCTGCTTGTTTCCATTGCCAGCAGGCAGTCGAAAAATTTCTAAAGGCCTTTCTTATCGCCAACGATATCGAAATCAAAAAGACACATAATATCGAATATTTGCTGGCCGAATGTACCGATATTGACCCCGACTTTTCTCCTGTTGATCCAAAAGAGTTAAGCGATTTTGGGGTGGATGTGCGATATCCTGGCGATATGTATATGCCATCCAATCAGGAAACAATGGAATACAAACTTCTTGCAATCGACATAAAAGAACTTGTGGAAGAAAAAATTAACACCATTTTCATAAATCGATAAATTTTAAACTTTGAACTTTAAACTATAATTCCCCTCCGGTTGGAGCGAAGCGGAAATCCCGATCCTTCGGGGCAGGAGAAAATAAAAAATTAACCACAACTTGTCCCGATTTGTCGGGAGAGATCACAAAGTAGACGCAACTTGTCCCGATTTGTCGGGAGAGAACCACATAGTAAAACACAAAACAATATTTACCAAAGAACATTTACAAATCAATCCAGCCAATTAGAAAGGCGCGCAGGCCAGAAACGAGCATTAGAACAATTCTCTCATACTAATAGAAGTTTATTAAGCGAGTTCAGCATATTTCTTTCTTGACCTTTTGCTTCCCTGCCCGGCTTGTTCGCAAGCGGTCAGACGGGGTTTTGGGTCAAGCCAAAATGAAGGCCCGTCTGGCAGGACAACAATGCGATTTAGAATCGACTGATTATTAAATAATAAAATAAGTTATATATAGATGAAACCCGCATGCCGAGAGATAAATAATTTTAAGTGAGCCGGCACAAAAGGGGATGAATATATGAGCAAACGTGCTACGATAGAACAAAATGTGATTATTAAAGGCTAAAGCCGAGGTTCATACCAATTACTAAGGCACCAAGCTGAAGCATGGTGTAATAAATGATATGATGAATGATAAAACGGGAGATGATTTACACCGCGGCTTTAGCCCGGTGATTACAAATTAAATAAAAAACCAAGGCGCAACCATGCTTGCTAATTTGAAAAACAAGGGAACCATGCGCCGTAATCTTATCGTTACAATAAATTGAAATACAAACAATTAATAAAGTTATATACTTGTGAAACGGATAAAACGAATTCTCACCAAGAGCTACAGCTCATCAAAAATTGCGTCACAACTTCCGGAGGAATGCAAGGAAAAAGAGAATTCAATATTCTAGCACGACAACAATGAAAATACTAATAACAGGTACAGCCGGTTTTATCGGATATCACCTGGCAAAGAAGCTTTTACAACGTAGAGATACCGTAATGGGCATCGACAACATTAACGATTACTACGATGTAGAACTAAAATACACACGGTTGGCTGAGTCAGGAATCTCTCGTAAAGCAGAGCAATGGCACTCTAGGCAACAAAGCACAAAATATCCGAACTACTCTTTTATCAGAATGAACCTCGAAGATAGGGAAGAACTAAATCAGCTCTTTGAAAAAGAGAAATTTGATGTGGTTTGTAACCTTGCCGCACAAGCAGGGGTGAGATACAGCATAGAAAATCCTCATGCCTACATCAACAGCAACATTGTAGGTTTTATGAACATCCTGGAAGCTTGTCGCAATTCCAACATCAAACATTTGGTTTATGCCAGTTCGTCAAGTGTGTATGGCAACAGCGATAAAATGCCATTATCGGTAAACGATGTTGTAGATAATCCAATTAGTTTATACGCTGCCACAAAAAAGAGCAACGAGTTAATGGCACACACCTACAGCCATTTATTTAATATTCAAACAACCGGACTTCGCTTTTTCACTGTTTATGGTCCCTGGGGTCGACCTGACATGGCACCTATACTCTTTGCCAATTCCATATTAAAAGGCAATCCAATTAAAGTTTTTAATAACGGGATTCTGGAACGCGACTTTACCTATATCGATGACATTATAGAAGGAATTACTCGTGTAATCGACAATCCACCTAAACAAAGTGACTTGGTAGCAAGAGTCAGCGAGGAAGGCACAGCCTGTCCCGATAAATCGGAAACCGACGCTGCCCAATCCTCCCCCCCTCGGGGGGATAAGAGGGGGGCTCCCTACTCCATATACAACATAGGCAACGGGAACCCGGTAAAACTGATGGATTTTATTGAAACAATAGAAGATGCCATCGGCAAAAAAGCAGAAAAACAAATGCTACCTATGCAACCCGGCGATGTTCACAAAACCTTTGCAGACGTAAGTGAGTTGAAAGATGAATTTAACTACTCCCCAAATACAACACTTAAAGAGGGAATAGAAGCATTTATTAACTGGTACAAATCCTACTATTGCTAAAAACAATATAGTACTAAACTCTTTTCTCTTTCCTCTTCGCTCAGATCTCTTTGCTCTCAGACTTCAAAAAATATTATCTTTAAACAAAAAAAAATACCATATGCAACTCAAAACAAAACTTAACTTTATTTTTGCTACCGTGATGTTGAGCTGCAATCGTGCTGTTCCTGTAAATAATCGCATTTTTTATCCAAACGTTTTTTAAAATTCAATAAAAATTAAAATATCAATTTTATGAATCCACGTATCCAATCCAGGCCAAAGTTTTTTGTACTTATATCGCTCTTATTTCTAATGCTGTTTGGTACACCGGTAATTTATGCTCAACAGGTGCCACCGGCCATCCAGGCTCAGATAAATGCGGAGCTTCAAAAGCGTGGCCTTAACGAAAGCGAAGTACGTACCCGTTTATTAAGCGAGGGAATCGATTTAGAGAATGTACCACCGGAACAACTCCCGGCTTATCAGAAACGGGTAACAGGCATAATGGACCAAATGGAAGCGGAGAAAAAAGCATTGGCAAATCCAGCATCCGGTTCAAATGAAACACAACTTGCAAAGCCAGATGTAATTGAATCGAAAACGGTAATAGTGGAAACTTCACAACCCACAACAACAGCAGATAAAGGGGTTACCAATACCACACAAGAAGCCCCTGCAACCAAAGAAGAAGCAATTGCTGTAGCTGCAGAACGGGTAATTCAGGCTTCTGCAGAAAAGAAAGAAGGTACTGCAGCCATATACGGGCACTCTTTATTTACCAATAAAACACTGGATATATTTATAACAACAGATGGGGCACTTGCTCCCGACAGTTACATTCTGGGTGGCGGGGACGAAATACGTATCACTATTTTTGGTGCATCGCAAACCGATATGCAGTTAATGATAAACAACGAAGGTTATATTCAGCCAACTGGTATGCCCAAGATTTTCCTTCAGGGAATTACTTTAAAACAGGCGCGGGAATTACTTTATAAGCGACTTTCAAATGCCTATACTTTTCGCTCCGACCAATTTGCACTTACCATTGTAACTGCACGTACCATTATGGTGAATATTTTTGGAGAAACTAATGTTACAGGGGGTTTTACCCTTTCGGCTTTAAATTCTGCGTTTAATGCTTTGTCGGCTGCAGGTGGGCCAACAGAAATTGGTTCCGTCCGAACCATTCAGCTTATTCACGGGCAATCGAAAAAAGTCCTCGACCTCTACGAATTTATGAATAATCCTGAAATACAATATGGATTTGATTTACAACAAAACGATATCCTCTATGTTCCGGTTGTCCAGAATTTAGTGACTATTGAAGGAGCAGTAAAACGACCCATGCGTTACGAAATGCTTCCGGATGAATCTTTAGCCGATTTGATTTCTTTTGCGGGAGGTGTGAATGTAAATGCCTATCCCGATTTTGTTCAAATACAGCGGTATATGGATGGTGAAGTGAAATTATTTGAACACAACCTTTCTGAGGTTTTATCCGGGAAAATAAAGATTCAACTTCAAAACGGCGATATTGTACGCATTAAGTCCATAGAAAAACCCATTGAACAATATGTTGAAATCTCAGGCGGTGTATATTATCCCGGCAGGTACGATATTAATGCCAATCCTACGCTCGAAAGTTTACTTTCCAATGCGCAATTTACGGTTCAGGCACGAAAAGATTTAATTTTTATTGAACGCATTCGTTCCGATGAAACCGTAGAAGTAATATCAGTTCCCTGGGCCGACCTGTTAGCAAAAGGTGAAACGTTTTATTTAGAAAAACGCGACCGGATTCAGGTGCCTATTCTGGCAAACTATCGCGACGTAGCCAATATTTCGGTAAACGGTCATGTTCGTGCTCCTTTTGAAAAAACCTTTGCCCTGGGAGATCGGCTTACCGTTGGTCAGGCGCTTGAACTGGCAGGAGGTATTAAACAAAGTGCATACCCAATTGCCTATATTTTTCGCGACGATCTGTCTTTTCCGGGAAAAACCGAATACATTCGAATTGACCTTGATAACTCAAATGATTTTATCCTTCAACCGGGTGATAAATTAAACGTTTACGACAATAGTCAGTATTTAAATGTAGGCGAAGTACAAATATTAGGGGCTGTAAAAAATCCGCGGCAATTCACTTACGACCCCTCACTTACCATTCGCGATTTATTAACTGATGCAGGAGGTTTTACTATAGGAGCAGCTTTAAACAACGTCGAAGTATTTCGAACCAATATTTCACCAACCGAAAAAGTGACTTTAGAAATAATTGTACTGGAAGTAGATTCCGGTTACCAGCTGGTTCGTCCGGCGAATTTTCGTTTACAACCCTACGATAAGGTGATTGTACGACAAACTCCTGCTTTTGCCATGGGAAGAATGGTTGAAGTTTCGGGCGAAGTAAATTATCCGGGAGCCTATATGCTCACTTCAAAACAGGTTCATTTAAGTGAGCTTATCAGTATGGCCGGGGGACTACTGGAAAGTGCCGACTCAAAAGGCAGTCGTTTATTCCGTACCTTCGATAACCGAGGATACATTACACTGGATGTCAGTGAAGCTTTACAAAATAAAAAACAACTTAAATTCGATCCTTATTTATTCGCTGGAGACGTAATCAACATCGATAGACTCGAAAATACAGTCTTTATTCAGTCAGAAGCAACCCGGTTTTCCAATTACAATGGGGCTCAGGGTAACACCACTCTGAATGTTGTTTTTCAGGGAGAAAAATCGGCAAGGTGGTATATTAAAAATTACGCTGGTGGTTTTGCAAAAAGGGCCGACAAAAAAAGTTTGATTGTCATTAAGAAAAACAGCCAGATTATGGGAACCAGCGGGTTTTTGGGAATTCACAGCTACCCGTTGGTAGAAACCGGTTCGACCATCAATTTAAAAATGAAACCGCCAAAACCGGTAAAAGAAAAACCGGAAAAAACAGACTGGGGAAAAGTATGGGGAACTACACTTACAGCGGTTACAACAGCACTTACAATTTTTGTGTTAGCAAAACAACTGTAAAAATTTGATGAAAATACACGTTGAAAAATGAAAATACACGAATTTCAAAATCCTGATGTAATTAGGATAAGAGCGATGACCAGAAAATATGGCCCGGGCCGGTGTTGGTAGGAAGGATAATATTTTCTTGACCTTTTTGCTTCCCTGCCCGGCTTGCTCCCAATCGGTCAGACGGGGTTTTTGTGTCAAGACAAAAATGAAAGCCCCTCCGGTAGGAGAAAACAAAGAAAATATCCAATAACAAATATTCAAACACGATACATAACTTCACCATCCTATTATTTTGTACTCATTAATAATTACTATAATGACCGAAGAAATTAAAAACAACCAACCACCCGGAAACGACGACGAAATTGATCTCATTGCCCTGGCAAAAACCCTTTGGAACGGAAGAAAAACAATCATAAAAACCACTTTGGTATTTGCTCTTTTAGGTTTGTTTATTGCCTTTCTTACACCAAAACAATATACCGTTGATACCATTATGGTGCCCCAGGTAGGCGGCGATCAAAACAAACTTGGCGGCCTTTCTTCCCTGGCGGCCATGGCCGGCTTTAATATGGACATGAACAGCGGCTCGGAGTTAAGCCCCATTGTATATCCCCAGATTGTGCAAAGTATTCCGTTTCGAATGGAGCTAATGAACACCAAATTAAATTTTGAAGGCTACGATGAAAAAATAAGTTTTTACGATTTTTATACCAATCCGAAATACGCAAAATTTAATGTATTAGGTACGATAAAAAAATACACCCTTGGGTTGCCCGGTATTTTACTAAAGGCCATCCGGGGAGAAAAGAAATCATTGGTAAAATCAGATGATTCCGCTAATATCATTCAACTCTCTAATAAAGAGATGGGAGTTATTGGATTATTAGGTTCGATCGTTTCTTTAAATGCTGATGCAAAAAACGGTTATATCACCTTAACTTCAAACATGTCCGAAGCAAAGGCTGCAGCACAATTGGCACAAAAAGCGCAAGAACTTTTACAGGAAAAAATTATAGAATATAAAATCGAAAAGGCCAAAAATCAATTGGAATTTGTTCAGGAGCGATACAACGAAAAACAAAAAGAGTTTAACAACGCTTCCGAAAAACTGGCACGTGTCAGGGATAAAAATAAAAACATCCTCACCGAAATCGGAAAAACGGAATTAGAGAGGGTCCAAAACGAATTTCAAATCATCTCTGCTGTTTTTACAGAACTTTCAAAACAGCTTGAAAATTCAAAAATACAGGTAAAAAAAGAAACTCCTGTTTTTTCCATCATCGAACCGGTAACTGTACCGGTTGAAAAATCAGCTCCCAATCGACCAATGATTCTTATCATCTGGACTTTCCTGGGTGGTGTTATCGCCGTTGGTTGGATTTTTGGGAAGCAGTTTTTAGCAGCCATCAAAACAAAATGGAACGAAACGGAGGTAGAAAGTTTGCAATGATCTGTTGTATTAAGCAATAAAAATAATTCGATTTTTAAATTTTCTCCTCCTGACAAGGAGGAGTACCCGAAGAATGAGGGGGAGGTGGTTCATTCAGTATAAAAAAAGGTTTAACCACAGAGTAAAAAACAAAACAATATTATACCAAAAAACATTTACAAATCATTCCAGCCAATTAGAAAGGCGCGCAGGCCTGAAACGAGCATTAGAATAATTCTCTCATACCAATAGAAGTTTATTTAGCGAGTTCCATCGAATAACTTTAAAGTAAACGTTAGAATGAGATAAATATCACTGGGAATTTTAAATAATAATGAGATGTAATTTCAAATTATCATACCAGTTTCATTAACTTTGTAAGAAAAAATTATTAAGTATGTTATCTGCTAATGAAATAATGCACTTTCTCAAGAAAAATAAACCTTACTTCAAAGAACATTTCCATTGTACTGAAATTGCTTTGTTTGGGTCTTTTGCCAGAAATGAACAAAGAGAAGACAGTGATATTGATATTCTAGTTGTTTTCGAGCCTGGTACTGCCAATTTATACGATGTCGAACAAAAATTAAAAGATTATCTAAACAAGAGGTTCAATCGGAAAGTAGATATTTGTGCAAAAAAATGGATTAATCCAATTTTTAAACCAATGATAATGAAAGATGCAGTCTATGCATAACAAAGACTATTATATACTTTTATCGATACTGGAAACGATTGAAAAAATATTTCGGTACACAAAAAATTATAACTCACCCGAAGAACTTTACAAAAACGATAGAGATTTTGATGCGACAATGATGAATTTTATTGTTGTTGGAGAAAATGCTGGGAAACTTTCAGAATCCTTCAAAAATAAAAACCAACATATTAATTGGCAGAAAATCTATGGTTTGCGAAATATTATTGCTCATCATTATTTTGGAATCAATGTTGACATTATTTGGCAAATACTACACGATGATTTGCCTCAATTAAAGAAAGAACTGAAGCTTTTAATAACGTGATTTTTGCAGCCTTTGCACCCCGCAACAAAATTTACGATAAGTTCCCTTAACATAAATACTAAATCCACAATTACTGCAAATCACCAACAAGAAAAATTATCTCCGATTTTGTATCTTTGTATTATGCGTTTAAAAAAGGAAATAAAAAATTTCATTGAAGAAAAAACTTCTATTATGTTTCCCGGAGTTGAAATATATCTTTTTGGCTCACGATTAGATGATAATGGACGAGGTGGTGATATTGATTTACTTCTATTATCGGAACAAAAAATTGATACCAGGAAATTAAGACGGTTCCGTTTGGAATTCTATAAAAAATTTGGTTGGCAAAAAATCGACCTTATCAATTTCACAAAAGAAGATAACACCACTTTTAAAAAAATAATTTTAACAAGTGCTCAAGCCATTTAACAATGCAAAACGAGATTTTGAAGAAACAACTTCTTTTTGAAGAACTGGAACTATTGAGAAAAGCTCTTGCGACCTTAAATCTTTCTGTCGAAAAGTGTAAATTAATTATTACAAAAAAAGAATACACTTTTGAAGAGATGGAATCGCTTGATTCTCTTCGTTCCAAATTTGGAAGGACTTCTGATTTATATACCCAAAAAGTATTGCGAACAATATGGATGTTGCTTCACGAACCATTTGTTCCGTTTATTGACCTGTTAAATAAAGCAGAGAAAATACACCTGATATGGTCAGCTGATCAACTTATAGAAATTCGTGATTTAAGAAACCAAATTACACACGAGTATATTCCTGAAGCACTTACAGATTTGATACCAGAAATAATCGACAACTGTACTCATTTAGTAAAGAATATTGAATACACCAGTCAGTTTGTATCAAAAAGAAATTGGAAATAATCAATACCCTTCATTTTTACTCTTTTTGTTAAAACAATATCCAAGTTGAGCATAGCGAATTGAAAATCGGCCAAAGCCAAATCCCGATAAATCGTCGGGAACAAAAATGAAACCCTCTGGCAGGAGAAAAGATAAAACAGGTTACAGGTTGCAGGGATAGAACAACAAATAAATTTAACCACAACTTGTCCCGATTTGTCGGGAGAGAACGCAGAGCCAACGCGTAACGAAGAAGTCGGACTTTATAGACAGACACTAAATAATTAAGTATCTTTAGCTTCGTTTAAAATAATAAAACTATGTTTTTCGAAGATTATAAATTACATAAAAATGCAAAAATCCGTAAAACACTTTTTTGGGAGTTCGATACGGATAAAATAGACTGGGGAAAAATGAAAAATCTGGTCGTTCAACGGGTTATAGAACGGGGAAGAATAGACGATTTTTATGCAATATTAAATTTATACGGAATTGATGAAGTTAAAGAGACAATAAAAAATACCAGAATAATGGCGACAAATTGAATATCAATACAATAAAACGAAACATTGCAACTATTTTTCCGGAACACAGAATTATCAGGCAGGATATTCCCTGGCAAATCGATTTTGTAATAAATGATGTCAAAGTCACCTTTTTCTCCACAGGAGCAGTTACGCTGCCATTTAAGGTAATGGATTATTCGTTTACCCATCGGAAAATAAAAATTTGTAAAGCAAACACCATTGCAGTTTTAAAGATGGGTGCAATTGCACAAAGAAACACAATAAGAGACTATTACGATCTTTATACCTTGGTGAAGTATCATGTTCCTTCAAAACTTTGTATTTCAACTAAATAAATGTATTTTTAATTTTTAATAAAGAAGAGTTCTTGCAGTCCCTATAAGGATTAAAAGTCAAAAGCTACTTCATTGTTAATCCAAAATAAATAGTATGCCTTATATATTCTTCGTACTTGCAATTCTACTGGCATTTTTGCTGGTCGTTGTTTGTATTCCTTCTATCATTAAGGTATCCGCAAAAAAACATCTTTTTGATTCAATGGACAAAAGGACGATTCACAAACAGCTAATCCCTTCTCTTGGAGGTATAGCTATCTTTATTGGGTTTATAATAAGTACTATTGTCTCCACAGACGGATATTCATTTGATGAATTAAAATACATAATAGCCGCCATTATTCTGGTATTTTTTATTGGACTAAAAGATGATCTCATCATCGTATCGAACCGTAAAAAATTTGTTATTCAGATTTTTGCAGCACTATTGCTCATTTTTTTGGCAAATGTAAGGCTTACCGATTTCCATGGTTTTCTTGGATTTCACGCTGTAAATTATTTCATCAGTTTTTTAGCAACCCTGTTTCTTATAATTCTCACTATTAATGCCTACAATTTAATAGACGGGGTAGATGGTCTTGCCTCGGGACTGGCGATTATGGCCGCTTTTACCTTTGGAATATGTTTTGTTTGGGCTGGTGAATACGAATATGCGGTTATGGCTTTTGCTCTTGTGGGAAGTCTCTTGGGATTTTTTATTTTTAATGTATTTGGCACTACAAATAAAATCTTCATGGGAGATTCCGGTTCTCTGGTTATCGGACTCGCCATGTCGGCCCTTTTAATCCGGTTTAACCAGATCGATGCATCTCTGAATCTTCCCGCTTATTTACAAAACGCACCAGCTGTATCGTTTGCGATTGTATTGGTTCCCCTCATTGATACATTGCGGGTTTTTGTCATCCGAATACGAAACGGGAAATCTCCATTTACTCCCGACACAAATCACGTACACCACAGATTACTACGCCTTTTCGGCAACCATTCAAAAGTAACCCTTACCATTGTTTTGGTGAATGGAATTTTTGTACTTATCTCCTTTGCACTAAATTATCTATCCATAAATGTAAATCTGCAATTCCTGATACTAATTGTCCTTGCTTTAATTATTTCATACATCCCGGTTTCTATTTTATTGAAAGTTTAAGCTTAATTATTATTATTTCGCATCACAATGCATTACAACAACAAAATATTGAAAAAGTACTGGCTGAATTTGAAGTTAACCCATACTTTGCAAAAAATTAATAAGGTTGTGGAATTTATAAAAGCTTATAAGCAATCATCAAAATATCAGGTTTTCCCCAATATTGAAGGTGCGATGCATTGGCTGAAAATACCCCATGAAAGGAAGATGCAAATTGAAGTTAAATTGGATTATCTGGAAACACATTAGCATTTGGGTTTTATATTATCGAATAATAATAGTTTGGAAATTAATGTAAAACTATAATGATTCAATCCCATTATCCCATTTTCTTAGTTGCATTTTTTCAACATACATCATCGGAAATATTGTCACAAAAAGCTTTTAAAAATGCAGTAGAAAACCTGTTGTGATTGATGTTTGTATTGCAATATAATTTGTTAGTCAGTGGAATGTAACCTCAATGTTGCATACGTAGAAACAACTATAACTCACTAAAATTTAATGCAATACTTCATTTTTTAGATTTTTTTGATACATTTGGGTGACGCTGAAATTTATTAACCACTAAAAACAATACAATGACAAAAGCAGATATTGTAAACGAAATTTATAATAACACAGGAATTGATAAAACAACAGTTCAAAAAACAGTAGAATCCTTTATGGAAACGGTTAATGATTCATTGGTTGATGGTAAGAATGTTTACCTAAGAGGTTTTGGAAGTTTTGTTGTAAAGAAAAGAGCAGAAAAAACTGCAAGGAACATTTCAAAAAATACCACAATTATTATTCCTGCTCATAATATCCCATTCTTCAAGCCAGCTAAAACTTTTGTAACCAAAGTTAAGTTAGCAAATGGTAAAATTAGTTGAAGAAATCGCAGCATAGCTTGACTAATCGTTTTGCTTTTTGCTGCATATCCATTATATTTATTGTGAGATTTGGAAGTACAAATTTTGAAACCAGTACATAACAAATTAATTATTACTATGATAAAAATTAGAGTTCACATTCATAGTGAAGAGGCATTTATGGATGAAAGGGTGTTTTTAGATATTGAGTTACCCTTTGTTCCACAAAAAGGTGATACTCTGTTTTTAACAGAAGGTCAAAAAAGAGATTTAAAAGTAAAGGCTATTTCAAATTTAATTATTGCTAAACGTTATTCACCAAAATGGTTTTATGGCGGCAGTTTTAGCTGTATAAATCCTACGGAAGAAAACTTGGAAGATTTAAGTTTTGATGATGCTTTAACTGTCCACCGTGTATGTTATTATGCAAATGAAGATTTGGTACATTTAGAAATAACTAATTAGTTTCTCTTCAAAAACGTGCTACCCTCTGTCCTACAACAACTTACTGTTGAAAACTTTATGCCTATTTGTTTGCGTATCATAGTTAAAAACCAGACATTCAACGTATTAATGATTTGAGATTCGCATATTTCATATGTTTATCTCTAAAAGATTCAGATATGAGAAGCAGGTTCGAACAACAATTTTCAATTGGTCACAGGTTAATTGAGGAGACACCAACAAACTTTAAAAGGTCAGGAAAACTGGAGGAACTGATTGCAAAAATGAAAGCTATCTATTGCAATGCGGAGTATAACCAAAAAATATTCTGTGTTTTGGAACGCCACTTAACAAAAAATAAAAAACGGACAGGTAGAAAAGGATGGACTTATGGTGCATTTTTGTTTTGAGCCAGATCCGCCTGTGTTTAAACACAAGCTATGAATGGATACATGACTTATCCAACAATCACCTATCGATAAGATGGCTAATGGGAGTTGAGACCGAATATGGATTTAAGCGTGTTGAATTTAGCTATCAAAACATCTACGATAATGTAACCTTACTAAGCGATGAAATGGTGAAAGAAATTAATTGCGTATTCCGCTGACCGGTAAACATGCGTTCCGGTTTTTCAAGTAATTCTTTCATCTTCAATATTTCGACACAAAGGCATCCTTTTTGATTGATTAAAACGGTAATTTAAACTGTATATCATCAAGCCCTTTTCGATGTCTTTCTTCTCCTGTGCTTTCTGTTTGGCTAATTGCTCCTTTTTCTCTTTTTCAAGAATTCTTTCCCTTTCTCTTTCCTCCTTCTCACTTTTTTCTAAAATTTTTTCTTTGTCTGTTTTATTTGCCAACCCTAACTTTTCATCCCTGATTTGTTCCATTCTTCGCTTATAATCCAGTAAAAGTATATCCTGCTCGGCTGCAAATTCGGGATTTAACTTTCTATTTCTCTCAATGTCATCCATCAAATTATCGATTAACTGTTCTTGCTTTTCATCTTCGGTTAATTTTTTTGCAATGTTCATTCCCGTGAATTCATAAATATTTACCCATTTATCCTCTACAAAAACCGACAACCCAGGATTGATACAATAGTAACCCCGTTCAACCCGAATAAACAATGCACTGTTGTACGAATTTTTACTGTCAATTTCATTTTTAGCTAAAATTGATGAAATGTAATTTCTTTGTTTCCGGTAATCTGGCATTATCGATTCCGGGTATTGGGCAATAACTTTCTCGATATCGGCAGCTTTCACACCCTCTTCCTCAAATTTACGCCGGCAATTATTTATCAGGGCATCCTGTAAAGTCATAAAAATGTTTAGCAGAAAATACTCCATTTTCCTGTTTGGAATTTTCACCATCCTGTCGTTTACCTTTACCCTGATATTCTCGGTTAACATCCGCGAAAATATATCTTTGAGTTTATTTACAGACTGAGGTGAAAAGTATAATTTGTTAATGGCGATGCGAAAAGGATTTCTTCCACTGTTATCCATCACATCAGCATCGCCATTTTGTTTCAGGAGAAAATCAAGGATTTTAACACTCCCATTTTCAGTAGCTGCCAGCAATGGGGTAAGGTTAAACTGATCGCGATAATTAACACCATACCTTTTAATTTCCTGTTCAATTCCTTTAACGTTGTCGGTGTTATAATTACTGTAATATTTTCTGTTAATCGAATTACGCTCAAATTCGGGATGTTCCGCTTTTCTATATTTCAAATTAACCAAACTTTCGATAATGGATGTGTCGTTATATAGCAAGGCATACATAAACAAGAGATCCTTTGCTTTTTTGTTGAATGTTTTTGGGTCGAATGCCAACTTCTTCAGATCGTCAATATTTTCGTTTGTAATGGGTTCCCAGTCAGGCTTTTTGAGTTGCAGAATGTTCTTTTTGATATCATCGGCCTGTTCCTTTTTCCCCTGTAATTCAAGTTTCCGCGCTTCTTCTTTCCAATCGTCGAGAGATGAAACTTCTGCTTTTAAATTTATTTTTTGTTCAGTTTCTATAAGATCGAGGAGTGATAAAATGTCATGTTTTTTTGATGATTCGAGTATGTAAAGATTTTTGACTGAGCGGGTAATGCCTACATACAACGAATTGATATAGAACTTAAAAGCATCGAGCGATTTATCGGCTTTGTCTTTTCCGCGCGAGAAATTTATATCATCATTTTCGAGGTCCCTTTTTGTGACCCCTTGCGTTATTTCATTAAACTCGCGGCTGTAGTTACTGATAAAGTTAACGAGGATTATGTTGTCATATTCAAGTCCTTTTGCTTCGTGAATTGAAAAAAGCAGGGGTGTCTGAAAAATCTCCCGGGCAGCGGCTTTTTCTTCCTGTGTCATTACCAGCAAGGCGTATTTTGTCGATCGTTTTGTGCTGTCGTTCAGTTCCTTTCGTCGCGATGGAGTATCTATAAAAAAATTTACAATCCCTTTATTTTCCTTCAGCGATTCAACCAAAAAGTTACTCTCTTTATCGATGGCACCAAAACGAGCATTCTTTATTTTTAACAATTTATTGGCAACTGCAGTAACATCGGTTGAGTTTCTATAATTCGTTTGCAGAACGTTTAAATTGCTCCCCAAAATATCATGCTTATAAAACATGGTTTTAACATTTGTCCAGGAAAAGAAATTGGGATGGACAATCTGGTTCGAATCACCGCAAAGCATGAAATTACCAGATGTTATCAGCGATTTTAGAATGAGGAACAACTGGATGTTTGTAAAATCCTGCACTTCATCAATCACAATAAAATCGTATTTTGGATGGCTGTAACTGAGCCATTCAAACGATACAATATTTAGGTCGTAAAAATTATTCTCCTTTAAAAACTCAAGGTATTTAGTGAATATTTCGTAAACTTTTTCACGTTCATTTTTAAGAAAAATAGATTGTTTAACCCCCAACTCCAAATATTCCTCTTTGTTCAGAAATGGTTTTGTAATATCGAGTCCTGTTATCACACCCTTGAATTCTTCAAACAATTTGTAAACGTCGGTTATGCCAAAGGAATATTTCCGGGGTTGCAGCCAAATGTTAAAACTTTTATAGTCAATCTCTTTCCCCTGAATTACTTTTAAAGTTTCCACGTATTCCTTAAAACTCAAAAAATCGACTTCTTGTTTCTCATTTTCATAGTTATCGGAATAATACAACCGTGAAGAATTATCGACAAGAAAGGGCGAAAGTGTAATGTATAATATATTTCCTTTAAGCTGCTTTATTTTTTCGAGTGTGAGTACTGTTTTACCGCTTCCAGCCGAACCAACAATAATTAAAGGTACTTTGAGCGTAAAAATATTTTGTTGCAAACTATCAAAAGAAATAACCTTGTTGAGCAAATGAAACTTGTTGGTTTTGTGGTTAACAAAGTTCATAGCAACTATTTCTTCTTCGGAAACCTGCTTTTCATTTTTTAGGATTTTAAGTTTACTTTCATCAATTTTTGCCCCCCTTAAAAACCTTGATTTTTCGTATGCATGGCCATAAATTACCTCTAATAACAAAATAAATGTTTCACCATTGTATTTGGCAAATTTAAAAAGTAGCCGGTTTCCGTAATCCAACTTTGCCCTGTAATAACCTTTATTCGTCAATTTTTTAATTTCAGCAGAAGCGAAATCATTGTTTTCAAAAAAACCTACTGCTTTTTCGAACTGCTTTTTTACCCTTGAATAATCAATATCGTTGAGGTACAGAACCTTCATAACAAAAACAATTTAATCTATAAAACAACACAAAACCGTATTGTACAAGTTTACTAATAACAAATAAAAATTCAATTGTAACAGCTCGTTTTCTGCTTTTTTTTCCTGAATGTTTTATTATTCCGAATCATAACTGTCCAGTTAAATTGAAAGAGATTCCTCGCTTTGCTGCCAATGACAGATCCAATTCTGCTTGTCATTTCGACGAAGAATGAGGAAAAATCTCTCACCAAGAAACAGATTTCTCATTCGTACCTCATTCGAAATGACAGCTCCGATTAATCTGTCATTCCTTCATTATGCTTAATAAAATTGAGTGAACTCTCGGAATGGATATTTCGGTGATGCGGGTTCTTCGTCACATTTGGGGAAATTCCGATTTTCAAGAGAATCAATATAAAATCTTGATTCTCAAATTATTAATGCCTATTTTTGTTGTTTATTAGCATAATATATATTAGCTTCAAGTAATTAATACACAATTATCTTCAATCAAAAAGTTAGACCCCTACCCGCTTGGGTTCACCTAAAAATTGCAACCCTGGTAAGCCTCTCATTGAGAGGCTTTTGTTTGTTCGAACTTTTTCAAACCCAACTTCATGAGAAAGTCACAATAGCCTTGTAATCTGACGTGTATGTGGGTTGAACTAATAACTGTTTTTGATCATGAAGCTATCTCTGAAGTCTTTCATAGATCGATAACTCAACGATACGCCTACACTAACTGTAGTATACAGGAAATATAAATATATTCCTTCTATCAAATAAACGGATTAATTTGGTGCAGCATGCTAGATAATACCCACACTAGCTATAGCAATCTATTCATTTAATATATTAGCTATTTTGTTTATTTATTCATATATTAGGTCAATATATTAACTAATATAAAATGTACTCATTAGAACAATCACCAATGGAAGTTTGCACAAAACTTGCCCAAAAGCATAAAATGCTCCGTAAAAAACAACGCCTATCGCAAGCAGAATTGGCAGAACGTTCAGGCGTATCTTTAGGCAGCCTCAAACGTTTCGAAAATACAGGTAAAATATCTCTGGAATCGCTTTTAAAACTGGCACATCTTTTTGGTCGTTTAAAAGATTTCGAGAATGTTTTTCAACCTGGGGAGAATCTGAAGAAAATTGAACAACTATTCACCAATAAATAGGAATGATGAGTGGTATTGATAAAATATTTGTTTCTCTCAACATTGAAGGAATAAAGCACGATGTTGGTGAGTTGGTCCTTTCTGAAGGAAAGATTTACTTCCGATATAATTCTGATTTCATCAGAACCGGACTTAATTTATCGCCAATTAAGCTGCCTTTTAATGGAGAAATCCATACAACGAATAAAGAACCTTTTGATGGTCTTTTCGGAGTGTTTAATGATTCCTTGCCCGACGGATGGGGACGCCTATTATTGGACAGGACCTTAACTTCTAAAGGCATAAATATATCTCGAATTACCCCTCTCGATCGCTTGGCTTATATTGGTACAAATGGAATGGGAGCACTTATTTTCCGACCGGAATTTGAAACCTATCAAAACTTATCTGCCAAAATTGAATTGGATAGATTTGCTCAAGAAATGAACAATATCCTGAAAGGGACAAGCTCCGATATTATTGAGGAATTGTTTGTACTTGGAGGTTCTTCCGGAGGGGCAAGACCAAAAATATTTGTTGGTTATAATCCTACGAGCGATGAAATAATCCATGGCAAGGAGAACCTTCCAAAAGGTTTTGAGAACTGGATTATCAAATTTCCATCATCCTCCGATAATCCTGAAATTGCTAAGATTGAATATGCCTATCATAAAATGGCGGTGAAGGCAGGCATTGAAATGAGTGAGTGTAAACTTTTTAAAGGCAAATCGGGGCAACACTATTTTGGCACCAAGCGATTTGACATAATTAATAACCGCAGAATTCACGTACATACTGCCTCTGGTTTAATGCACGACAATTTCAGAGCTAGCACAATGGACTATGGGCATTTAATGGATTGTGCTTTTCTGTTGGAAAAACATGTAAAAGCTTACGAAAAAGTTTTCAGATTAGCTGCCTTTAATGTATTTGCCCATAACCGTGACGACCACAGTAAAAACTTTTCATTCCTTATGAATAATAAAGGAGAATGGCAATTTGCTCCTGCTTACGACCTTACCTACTCTTATTCCTCTTATGGATTTCATAGTACTATGGTCGCCGGAGAAAGTCAAAATCCGAAAACAGAACATTTAATGAAGCTAGCCCGACATTTTGGATTAAAAAATGGAAAAATCATAATTGAAGAAGTTCAGAATGCAATTGCCGAATGGAAAAGAACTGCTCAGGAACTTAAAGTGAGCAAGGAAAATATTAGAAAGATAGAATCAAATATTGCAATAATAACAAGTAAAAAATAGTCTATTTACTCGCTTTCAACATATTATAATTCAAGTTTTTTCGTGCTCATAAAGGTTAGCATCGAATCATAATCTTTATTCAAAAAGTTAGACCCCTACCCGCTTGTGTTCACTAAAAATGGCAACTCTTTTTTTATCTATTTCATTCCTTGATATTCAGTAGATTATGGACAAATAGTAGCCAGCCGACGACAGATGCGTATTCCGCTGAAAGCGGACACCCATTCCGGAAATTAACGGACACTTTTCTCAAAAAATATTTCTGTGTAAATCTAAAAAATTTATTCTTTATTTCTCAAAATTTTTCTCATTGATTCTCCTTGCATATCGATGCGGTATGAACCGTTGGTCAACCGGTCTAAAATAGCATCGGCAATTGTGGGTTCCGCAAAACAATCATACCATGTTTTTACTGGTAGCTGGGATGTAATTATAGTTGATTTCCTCCCATGCCTGTCATCGATTATATCCATTAGCATTATGCATTGTTTGTTATCAATTTGTTTTAACCCAAAATCATCAATTATTAAAAGGTCCTGTCTTGAGATATTATCTGATATCTTAAAATATGTACCATCGGCTTTAGCAAACACCAACCTGTCAAAAAGCTTGCTGGCAGTAATGTACATCACCCTGAATTCATTGATACAGGCTTGAAAACCAAAGGCACAGGCAATAAATGATTTACCAACGCCGGTTGGCCCGGTAATCAACAAGTCCCTTGATTTTTTTATCCAGTCGCAACTTTGCAAGCGGAGCAAGCTGTTCTTGTCGATCCCCCTGGGATGGTAATGGTTTATTTGTTCAAAACTTGCCTGTTGTTTGAACTTTGCCTGCTTGATGAGCCTGTTGAGTTTTTTGTTGTATTTGTCATCAAACTCCGCATCGACCAGGTGGGCAATGATTTCATCGGCAGTAAACTTTTCCTGATGTGCATTTTCTGTGATTTCACGGTATTTAGAAATATTGAGGTATAATCTAATTGTTTTTTGGAATTCATAGTTTAGGTTATTAGCAAGACTCTTATTAGTCTCCCGGTAAGGTTTTAATTTAACGTTTTATCTATATTTGATTTAACAGCATAATAATTCATTTCATAGCAAGCACGGCCTAAAATAATTGCAGGATTGATACCATATTTATATGCAAATTCATTAATTCGAACGTCACTAAGAGGAATAAAATTATTAATTAGATCCGTCCATTGGTTTTCTGAAATCAAAGACTTTTGAGCGTAATTATCCGCTTGTTGTTCGTATTTATCATCATTTTTAGCTCCGAATATGTCAAGAAATTTTCTTTCTTTTTCGGTTTGTAAATGCAATTCAATGTGTCCCAATTCATGGTAGATATTAAAAGCAAAGTTGTCTATTCTTTTATGTCTTACTGTTAATGCAATTACAGGATTTGAGTCACTCCAAAACGAAAAACCATCGATTGGGGCTTTCTCAAATCTTGGAATATAGACTAATTTGATCCCATACTCTTTGAGTTTTGATTGAGTCTTTTCTTTGACTTCATAGTTTTCAAAGAATATTTCTTGAAGCTCTTTTTTTAGTTGTTCAATGTTCTCTGGATTAAATTGTTTAAGTTCAACTTTTGCAGCTTCATATTCGGCTAATTTACTCCATGCCAACATATTGTTCTGTTCAATCTGTAATTTATCTGATTTTCGATAATAAGCAACAGCTTGATGTTGAGCAACCGTGTTAACAAGCCCATCTAATGAATTGACCTGATAAATATTATTAATAGTTGAAATATCATTTTCAAGTGATTCACCTATATATCCATGTTTCTTAAAGCTTTTCACTGGGACATATTCCTTTATGATATTCCAAGTTTCCAATAATTCAATTTTACGTATATTCTTTTCCTTTAATCTGGCCTTGTCGATTTCATATTGACTTTGATATCTCATCCAGAAATCAGCAGGTATTTCTATAGCTTTTTCTAATAATATTGCAAAATCAGCGGTGATTGGCCTTTTTCCTTTTATTATTTCATTTAAAAAGGTCGGCAATACACCAATTTCAGTAGCAAGATCTTTTTGTTTGATATTTCTTGCTTTTATTTCATCTAAGATCAGTGTTCCTGGGTGTGTTGCTTCAAATGGCAAAATTCCTTTTGTTGTCATGAGTAAGTCTTTTTACTTGTAATGATTGCTTAGTTCTGTTATGGAACAAATAGTAATAATCTCAGGTTCTTCACCTTCGGTTCTAGAGTGGAATTCTATTCTGTATTGTTGGTTTACCCTTACGGATTCAAGTCCTTTTTTATCTCCAACAAGTTTTTCATAATTCAAACTTCTGAATAGAAACAGTTCTTCGATGCAATTTGCAGCCCTTAATGCATCGATTGTGTTTTTGTACTTTTTTATGATGGCTGGCTGGAAGCGGTTCTTTTTACTTTTTGCTTTGCCTTCCTCATAAAGTTCTTTTAGATAATCCTTTTCAAATTCAATTATCATTATCTAATTTTTATGCAAAGATATAAATTTTAAATAAATTCACTAAAAAAGTGAAGAAAATATATAAAGATTAATGTATCTCTCCGTTATTTGCGTTTTTCTTTGCCTGGATACTTTCCGTATAACCTTTAAATGCTTTTACCATATCTATTTTCTTTTTCTCAGGTTCATATTTTCTATACTTCCATAACGGATTTTTTAAAAGAAAGACATTCTTTGTACAAAGACATCGTAATTAAAATCAATGAAACTAAAAATGAAATCGGTGAAGAAATCACATTACATTGTTCGTTCGTTTATGAGAAAGAAAAATTCTCACTTTTCAACCATGCAAATAAGGCAGCGATTTCAAAAGATGACCCTTTTTATGACTTATTTTCTGAAAATCTTGTTAATTATGATTTTGTGCCAGATATATTTCAGGATATAAAATATGCAATAGATGATAATTCATTAAAGTTATTTGATAATAGGACTATACATCTCAAACAAAAAACTACGATTGATGAAATATTTAGAGGAATTATTATTGATCATTTTGAATTGGATTATAAAGTAACCTATAAAAATGATGAGTTATTAAGCATGTCTCCAGGTAAAAAGGGAACTGTTCTTTTAATACTATTTCTCTAAGTACATGACAAAAAACTGAATACATCTATATTTGTTTGGTTTTTAGAGTTTAACAATACGCTTGCGACGAAAGAAAGGCCACATTTAAAAATGCTTTTAGCCTTTCGTCCATGTTTCTTGATTTCAATCTTCTTGATGTTTTCATGTATGAATATCCCCGTTTTGTAACACCACACAAATGCTATCATTACAATAAGGGTAAGTTTTTCAATCCGTTCAATATCTTCCAGATGGGTTTTCTCGATATCGAAGCCGCTGGATTTCATGGCTTTAAAGCAAGTTTCTATTTGCCATCTCTCTTTGTAATTGATTTGTGCTTGCTCGGGTTTATTGAACGAGACAATGATCAGGAAGTCGGTACCTTTTTCTTTGCAATTTACTTTGCAGCCTGAAATGTAGCACAATTGTGTCCCCATCCTCACGATCCGTTTGTAATGTAAAAACTCACCTTTTTTCAATGAATTGAACAACCATATAACCTTTATTTCTTTGTTTTTATGCGGCACGAAAATCTTGAAATTGTTCCGAATGCGTATGTAATAACGTATTTTGTTGTCATTGAGGAACTTGATCCAATCGTCCCCGACAAATTCTCTGTCCGCCATTAAACAGTCTATGCAATTGGTGCCAAAAAGCCGGATAAAACGCTCGACCAAATCAATCCTTTCCTTGGAATTCGAATTGCCCCGCTTGTCCAACATCTTGAACAACAAAGGGAAAGCCACTCCTTTGTAGGTTACCCCCAGCATGAAAATATTGATGTCGGTTTGGCCAAACTTCCAATTGGTCCTGTCAATACTGAGCTTCAAATTCTCTTTGTCCGGCAAAAGGCCGAATATGAGTTTGGCAATCAAGTCGGAGTCCAAAACATACCTGGCTATAAAACGCTGGATACGCCGCAAACTCGAAGCAGCCAGTGCCTCGCTGTCAAAAGCATTGGCAAGCTTCTCAAAACCCACGGTTTGGACTTTACACAGTGCAAAAACAAACATTGCAATAAGTTTTAATCTCGATAAATTTATCTTTCCCTGAAAGTGGGTATCCAGGATTGATATAAATTCCCTACTTTTACTTTCGACGTTGATTTTCTCCATTAGAAAAATGAGTGGTTTTATTCTTCTAATTTACTGAAAATCAGCGTCTTGTCCAAGCTTCTTGCAGCTTAATTTGCTGATAATCAAAGAATTGTATTTTTGTCATGTACTAAGACTATTTCTACAAATTAGTTCAGCAGAATATCCAATTTTAATTGACCAGCCGGAGGACAATCTTGATAATAGAACAATATATGATTTGCTTTGCAAAATAGTAAAAGAAACAAAAATTGACCGTCAAATAATTATTGTATCTCATAATGCTAACTTAGTTGTAGCAACCGATAGTGAGAATATAATTGTAGCAAATCAAGAAGGACAAGACCCTGAGAAAAAGAAAAGCGAATATCGTTTTGAATATGTAAATGGAGCATTGGAATTTTAATTTTCAAAGGATGATAAAATTAAAGGAGTATTGTATCAGCAAGGAATTAAAGAACATGTTTGCGATATCTTAGAGGGCGGGAATGAAGCATTTAAACAAAGAGAAAGAAAATATGGAATAAAGTGATAAAATATAACTTACAGAATAAATGACAGTGTTTCACTAGCTCTGCCAATATCCCACGAAATCTACCGCTTCCCCCAAATTTCAGGATTTCTACTCGTGTGCAAAACAGCTAAAACCTCAACCGTTTTATCTCTTAAAATATAGTGGATTCCGTAAGGAAAATTCTTTAAATAATGAACACGGGTTGACCGATATTTTTTGGAAAATATTATGGGATTTTTTCTGATTACCTCAAATTCTGCATGCAAAATTTCCAAAAAACGATCCGTAACATTGGGTGCTTCTTCTTCATAATATTCAACAATTTGCTGAATATCTTCTCTGGCAAGTACTCGAATATGGAAATGAAACATTTACTTTCTCTTAATCGAAGATTTTAATTCATCAAGAGTAATAAAGTTCGCGGGATTTTGCTCAGCTTCAGCTAGGCGGCTATCTATGATTATTTTATGGGCTGGGCTTAATTCCGATTTTTGCAGGTTTTGGATTAAATATAGTTGGAAATCCTCCAAAGTTTTGAAGTGATTTTTACCGATATTGATATTTTCGTCAAAAGTTATGGTGTTCATTGCTTTTAAATTATACCCAAAGATACAAAAAATCAAGAACTAT
>Ga0075120_10000685_pt1 | contig 28101 bp, 21 predicted proteins | sample AntAceMetag02UKL_FD_69792 | JGI IMG/M metagenome (GOLD analysis project Ga0075120, IMG submission 69792) | Saline lake microbial communities from Ace Lake, Antarctica - Antarctic Ace Lake Metagenome 02UKL | ecosystem: Environmental > Aquatic > Non-marine Saline and Alkaline > Saline | place...
AAAAATAATCGTTATGGAAATTGTAAAAATAAAAGTTGAAAATATTAAAAGAATTTTTCGCATATGCAACTCCTCAATAAAAAAAAACGATTCATAGATATGAATGCGCTTTTGACTGTGGCATTTGTTCGTATTAGTGAAAAAAACTTGTTATATATATAACATGATTAAAAAAGTTTATTTATTTCTCGCGAAAATAATTTGTTCCCTTTACTGTTGAGGTGGGCAGCATCAAAAAAACAGTCATTGCCATAACCACTTTGACTGTAATCATGGTAATGAATTTCAGAATTCAAGGCCTTCAATTCATTAAGAACTTCAGCCGCTAATTTCTCATAATTCGGCGGTATCAACTCTATAAAACTTGAATGCTTCGGGGTGTTTATTAAATACAGGGAAACATTTTTCTCCTTGCAAAGCCGCACGGTTTTTTTTAAGTACTCAATCATTACTGCTGAGCGCGGCTGCATTTCCTTTTTACGATTGAGAAAAGCATTTGCATAGTATATGTCAGAATTTATTTTGTTAGAACCTACACGATCATAGAACCCCCCACAGAATGAATAATCATATGCTGAAATTTTTTTTTGAAGTATTTTAAAAAAAATTTGGAATTCTTTTTGTAATTCTAAAGGCAGACCCCAGCGATACTTGGCACGCAGATAATAGTAACCCTTGGTTCGTTGGTGAGTTAGCCGATCCCCCTGTCTGTCAAATAATACAAAATAAATATTAAGAAATTGCGTTTTGTAAAGATCGAATTCTCGTTTTTTTGAGAGGTCGCCAGGGGTGAATCCCAATATCACGTTTTTAATCTTATTGTTGCTATTTAATATAAATTTTAATTTGTAGTAGCTGTAAAATAAATTTTCTGCTGGTTTAGCCAAATTTATTGTATTGTCAATAAGTTCAGTATTTAACCCGAATTGCATATCGGAAGAACCGATTATAATTGTTTCAACATCATCAGGGACTTGTAAATAAATTGGATTGTAAATGGTTGCAAGCAGTAAGTTTTTGTTTATTGCGCTTACTCCGACTAACAAGAATAATCCTGTAAGCAAAAAAACAAATATTTTTAATGGCTTGCACGACTTCGTTGATTCACTGTGTGTATGCATGTTAAACCGTAAATATGTTTTATTTAGCCATGGAAAGGCAGGCTAAGTGTACGAACATTCCGGAAGCAGTTAATTTGAAGATACGTTGTTTCATGTAGCATATCAAAATTGAAAATAGATAAATGATCTATCGGTAAATACTCCGAAGCATATAATCGCAAACAGCATTGCGTAATAAAAAAACCAGCGAATATAAAGAGGTTGTGACAGCAGTACCTTGTTTAAATTAATCCTGTGGTAAATAAAATGTGCGGATTCAAGTAAAAGTATCAGCAGTATGCAGACAAGCAGATCGCTATTCTCAAATCCGAACGAAGCCCAAGATTGGTTAAGATTCACAAATGAGTACTTAATTATATGTAGCGCATCGGGAACGCTTGAAGCCCTGAAAAATATACCCGTAAAGCAGAAAAAGCTGAAGGTGGCAGAAAGACACAAAGCATTGCGAAGTTTGATCGGGATTTTACTAAAGAGGACATTACGCCATTTTTTCGTGAGAAGTTCGTAGATTAAGCCTGTGCCATGCAGTAGGCCTGCTATAATATAATTCCACTTGGGGCCGTGCCACAAGCCTATTAGAAAAAAGGAGATTAGTATTGCGGTTACTACTCCGATGCGGCCTTGAAATTTTCTATTAAGCACCAGCGGCACATAGACATAGTCGCGGATCCAATGCGACAACGTGATGTGCCATCGTTGCCAAAACTCACCGATTGATTTCGCAGCAAATGGTCGTTTGAAATTGTTGGTTAAACGGAATCCAAGAACTTTTGCAGAGCCGAGAGCAATATCACAATAGCCCGAAAAATCACAAAAAATCTGAAAAGAGAAAAGGATGGTGGCAATAATAAGTGGTAGCCCCTGGTAATCGGTTGGACTACTGTAGACTTTATCAACCTGAAGAGCCAGTCGGTCGGCTATAACCGATTTCTTAATGAACCCCCACAGTATTAAAATTAATCCTTCGCGTATCAGCGTAAGGTTAAGGTGATGGCGTTGAAAAAACTGCGGCAGAAATTCCTTAGAACGTTCAATAGGACCGTTTACCAATTGTGGAAAAAAGGATACAAACAGGGCAAAGATTCCCAAATGGGACTCAGCTTTTTTCCTGCCCTGGGAAACGTCAATTGAATAACCGATGATTTGAAAGGTGTAAAAAGATATCCCTACGGGCATTAACAGTCTAACAACAGGGGATGAGTAGTCAAAATTAAATTGGTTAAAGATTTGATGGACGGTTTCACTAAGAAAACTTAAATATTTAAAAACGATAAGTAGCCCGAGGTTGAAAACGACGCTGATATAGAGAAAAATCTTTTTTTTATGCTTGTCTTGATAACGATCTGACAAACGTGCCGTGCCATAGACAACCAAGGTTGAACATACAATCAAGAAAATATATTCAGCCACCCAGCACATATAAAAATAATAGCTTGCGCATAACAGCAAGCACCATCGATACCTGTGCGGTACAAGATAATACAGGATGGTAACAATTGGGAAAAATATAATGTATTCTAGGGAATTAAAGAGCATTTAGTTTTTTTAAAAAATAATCTATTGCGATATCGGCGTAAGGTTCTTGGCGCACTATGCACACATATACATTCGGTATAAATTTTCATTGTTTACAAAATCTACGTATTTTTTTTCTGCCATCCGTATAACGGGGAGGCGTGGAGCTACTATTCAAACCTTCGGGTGTGTGTTGCACGTTATAGCTGCGTTGGTTATGTAACCATGTGCCTCTCTCAATTCATCACGGGGTCACGGCTACTGGCGTGACTTGACAAACGCTACTATTGAAGTAAGGTTGTCAAAATTATCCAGCGTTATATCACCGGCACATATGTCGATATCAAATTCAGACTGAATCGCTTTAATCACAAGTACAATACTGAGAGAATCTAGAATACCTGCATCTATAAGTGACATGTCAGACGTAATTTGAATATCAAGACCGCTTGATTCTTTTAATGTTTTTGTTAGTAGCTCCGATATTTTTTTTTCTACTTCATTTGTCATGGTTAATAAATCTCCTGTATCTAATTGTCGTTGTGTTCAGTTTGCATCTCTTGGACGCTAGTTGCTGTAATCGGCTTGTATGCTTATCTTATACTCTAGTGCAGTGCATACGGCAGCATCGTGTTTAGAATGTATTTCAAGTACTGCCTTGCGCATCATTATTTATTTTAGTGCCATGTTGTCTGATCTAATCGGACACCAAAGCCTTAAGTGTGTTTTCGTTGAAACTGGAATTGTTATATATGTTTTGATAATACTTGATAATTTGTTTTTGCGTAAAATGTTTTTGCAAAATCGAGTAACTTTTTTTGATGCGGTTTTTGTTATTTATAACCTCACTGAACCATTCCATTCCCAATTGCTTGATATCATTACCCTTTAATGGGACCTTGTCTTTTGAAAACAAGTTCCCATAAAAATTGGGCTCAGCAAATATTTCAAGTTCAGTTTTTGCAAGCTCTTGGTGTCGTAGCCCTTCTATTTGTTCCGGGGTAGGATTAAGGATTTTAAAAAGTGGGGTATTTTCGTATACGCGCAATATTGATATCAGTGGATCAACCAGGCAATCAAGCTCTTTTGCAAATTCGATTGTTCTTTTCGCCTCTTCCATTGTTTCGGTGGGAAAGCCAATAATAAAGAATGCTGTGACCGCGAATCTCTCAGATGCTTCCTTAATACCTCTTTTGGCCTTTTCTAAATTGAGATTCTTGCCGATCAGTTTTTGTAAGCGTGGGGTGGCGGTTTCAACAGCAAGTGCCATTGTTGTGGTACCGGCACGTTCAAAATGATCAAGAAGCTCAGTGTCTAAATGGTCGCTGCGGAGGCCGTTTGGGAAACATAACTGCACAGGCGGAAGTTCTTTAGCTATGAGTGCCAGCGTTTCTTTAGCAGCATCCATTGGCACGTTGAAAATATCATCCGTGAAAACAAATGTACGAATATCATTTTGCTCTATGCGTGTGCGCATTTCTTCAACTACATTTTTTGCTGAACGGCGACGTACTTTCTTCCCAAAAAGCTTGTGGCAATAGATGCATTGATATGGGCAACCGCGGGAGCTGCAAATAAGAGCATATTCCGGAACATCATGGTGCGCACTGTTTGAAATTCCTGCATAGTCTTCAAAAGCTATGAGACTGTAGTCGGGGAAGGGAATACTGTCGATGTCCATGATTGGTGCGCGTGGAGAATTAACTCTGAGTATGCCATCAACCATGACAGCGGTGCCCTCAACATCAGGAGGAATAACCTCTGTTTTTCTAAGTCGGCCAAGCAGATCAATCAAAGTTGCTTCGCCTTCACCTAACACCACAAGATCAATCATTGGCAACTGTAAAATCTCTTTACATGATGATGAAGGATACGGTCCGCCGGCAATCACATATCGGGTGCCTCCGATCTCGGTGAGTTTTTCAATAACTTTGTGAAACTGTGTCTGTGCCTTCGATAAAGCACGCAGACCTATCAGGTCGGGCTTAAAGGCGCGCACAATGGATTCTAGTTCCTGTAAGGGCTGATGGCTAACGGCGGTGTGGAATATTTTTGATTGAATATCCGGATACTCTTTTTTAGTTGCAGCGGCTAGATACATGAGGCCGATGGGGTGTTGGGCACGATATTGACTTGTACTACCTTGGTCGCGCTCTACATCAATGTCTATGAACAGAATTTTCTCTATCATCGATATGCCTTGCTGCTACTAAAAACTAAGGTTACTCTTACCAGCACAATTTTTTTTCGCATTGGATGCCTACGTAGATTGCGGTATTTTTTTGTTTCAAAAATTTATCTTATAGGCTTTGGCTTATTGTCAAACTTTCTGTTGGGGTTTGTTGATCTTTAGTTCCTCTAAACTGATTGAAAGACTTACCTGCTAGTCGAATTATGTAGCAAAATGATTACTGAGAATAGCGGCATCCATAGTATGGATATGCTTGTACCTGACTTATACTTTGCGTTTGTAGTGTGCGTTATGTAACGTTCGTCATAAACAGAAAAAGGGTTACCCCTTCATTTTTTTGGATTTCTAGCACCGTTAGCTGCGCAACTCAAATATATCATCTGTGGAGATTTTTTTAAAGTCGTTAATTACAATATCAAAAAGAACTCTGTCCTTTAAAGCCCCATCAATAAGATGGCATTCTCTTTGTATTCCTATCGTGCGGAAATTTAATTTTCCAAAGCATCCTTTCATTATATTTCCAGCGACTACCCAAGCAGTTATTGAATGAAGTTTCAATTCATAAAATGCTTTTTGTAAGGTGAGATACAACGCAAGCTTAGTAATGCCTTTTCGCCTGTATTTCATATTGCCGAGAATATTCCATAGCTCGGCAGACTGGTTAGTCTTGTTGATATAATTCAAACCCATAATCCCAACTGGTATATCATCGTATAGTACTAAAAATATTTTTTTATCTTTTCTTAAGAGAAAAAATGCAAGCTGCACATCTTGCAGCGCTTCATTGTCAAAAAAAGGGTCAAGCCATTTTGCATTTGCTTTATCAATGAGCCAGGGCTTAATAGTTTTTATATCATCAGGTATAATATCACGTATATGAACCTGCATAGGGCCCCCGTTTTATGGAATTACTGTTTCGCAAGGCTGTGGATGCGTTAAGAAAAGGAGCGGGCTGGCAGTATAGCCGTATGCACCCACATTAAAAAAGATGATGTAGTCTTCGGGGTTAATGGTTCCGGGATATTCAAAGTCAGAAGCGAGAATATCCTGGGGTGTGCATAGGCGTCCAGCAATATCATATTTTATCATGGACCCTGTAGCTCCCTTAGTGGATATAACATCCATTTCAAAATTCCTTTTTATTACCTGCCCCATGCCGCCTGCCAGCAGATAATTATGATGCATGCCCCCATCGAGGATTAAAAATTTTTTAACAGTATTTTTTTTGCTGTATAAAACACGGGATATATAAATTCCGCATTCACCCACCAGAAATCTTCCGGGCTCGACAATGAGTTTTGCGTCCTTTAAAATTTGCTGATAGACCGGTTTTGCAAAAAGAATTTTTAACCCCTCACGTAGTCGGGTTAAATCCAACGAATGCTGGTTCGGAAAATAAGGAATGCCCCAGCCGCCCCCAAAGTTAATTTTATTTATGTGGACAATTCCGGTATTTTCAATTTGAACAGCAAGGTCAAGAATACCTGCAAAATTTTCACAGAGTTCATCGGCAGTCAAAATTTGTGATCCAGTATGGACGTGAATGCCTGTAAATTCAATACAGTGACTGTTACGCTTGATTAATTCAAACGCATTTTTTATGGCATGTTCGGGGAGTCCGAATTGCGTCTCCCCGCTCATTTTCAAGCCGGCTTTTAGACTTTTTGCATGTTGATTAATGCGAACGCCGATGTACGCTTTTTCTTGAAGTTTTGTGCATATTGAGACGATTTTTTCAAGCTCAGCTACGCTTTCGATGTTAATTGATGCTATTTTTTTGCGTATTGCATAAACAAGTTCTTCCTCTGTTTTGCCAGGACCAGAAAACTCAATGTTTTCAGGAGCAATGCCGCTATCAAGTGCAATTTTCAATTCACCTTGTGAAGCAACGTCTGCACCGGCGCCGAGGTTGCTAAGTTGGGTAATGATTTGCGAATGAGGATTTGCCTTGAGTGCATAGTGAATTCTTACCTGAGAAGGGAGTGTCTCTCGTATTGCTTTAAACTTGCTTTCGAGGATTTTAGAAAAATACATATAGCTTGGTGTTGGCTGTGATGCGATAAGCTTCTGTAGAGTATGCTTCGGGATGAAATCATAAAAATCAGTTTTAAACATTATATCGTTTCTCAATCTCAGCAAGTTTTATTTTTCCGGTAGGGGTCCGGGGAAACGTTTCAACGAATACTATTTTTACAGGTATCATATAAGCGGGGAGCCTGCTTGCCAAATACAGCCTGATATCTTCTTCGGAAACAAGGCTATTGGCTTTTAGCTGAAGCTCACAGAATATACTGTTGCCGATCTTATCGTCCCTGACTCCAAACACGGCTACGTCTTTAACGTCCGGGTGAGTTAAAAGCTGGTCGCACACTTCTTTGGGATATACTCTATAACCTGAAGTTTTAATCATTTTATCTTGCCTGCCCAAGATATAAAGATAACCATCCTGATCAATTTTTCCAATATCACCGGTGAAGACAGCATATTGTGCATCAAGAGAAGAAGGGTTTTGTAAAGGATTCCGCCTAATTTTTTTGTTGGTTCGGACGGTATCGCCCATATATCCTTTCATCATTCCGTCGCCCCGGTGTACGATTTCACCGGGCTCGTCCGGGGCAGCTTGTTTTCCTGTTTTTGTAATAATAAAAACATCGGTGCCTGCAACAGGGCGCCCGACGGAAGCTGTTTTTTTCTCAAATTCATGAGGATAAAGCAGGCCACTTCTGAAGGTTTCAGTCTGCCCGTATGTTTTGAAAATATTAACATTTGGCAGTAATGCTTTTAACTGCAGAAGCAGAAGAATAGGAAGATCGCCTCCAGAGACGGTAATGTATCTTACTGAACCAAATGAGGATTGAATTGTTTCGTGATCCTGCGTCTCGAGCATTGCTGACCAGATGGCCGGTACGGCAGATATTCCGGTTATTTTATGCTCCTGTATTGCAGAGCAGATGTCCTGCGGAAGCCAGGAGTTGAGTATGACTAAAGTACACCCTGTAGAAAGAGACGTGAAAAGTTGATTGCAACCCACGTCAAAAGAAAAAGGGAGCAGGCTAAGCAAGCGGTCATTGTGGCTGAGGGAAAAATCATCGCATTCAGTCATTGCCCGGTTATACAGATCTTGATGAGAGATCATAACACCGTTGGGTTTGCCGGTAGAGCCGGAAGTAAAAAGGACAAAGCCGACATCCTGTTTTAGTATGTGGTGCGAATGTGCGCTTAATCTGGACTGCACAGGTAAGCGCGGAAAAATATCAATAGTTGTCTGCTCTTTCAATGAGGTTATTATTTTCTCATGGACAGGGCTTGGCTTATCGTTTGGAATATAAATTAGTCTAAATCTATCTACCGCGAATTCTTTAAGCGTTTTAAAGTTTAGCAGCGACGTACTGTCTATAAAAAGAATCTGAGAACCGGCTGCATCCAGAATATATTTAAGCTGAGGAAGTTTTAAACGGTGGTTTATTGAATAGAAAGCAGCACCGGCTTTTAAAATTCCGATAATTGCTGCGATATGCTCTATTGATTTATTACAGTAAACCCCTATAAAATCACCTCTGCGGACGCCTCGCGAACGGAGCAAGTCTGCAATTTCGCTTGATATCCCATCAAGTTCTGCAAAAGAGGTGTTTTTTGATGTGCGGCGGCCCATCTGATGTATAACAGCAACTTTTTCGGGGAATGCTGTGTTGATGTATTTAAACTTTTCTAGAAAATTTACCATGCCATTACGAGTTGTTGCGTAGGTTTGTAAGGTGCACTGTTAACGGGGTGTTTGGATGTTATCCAATGCGAAGTTGCCTTGTTAAATTTTGAATATTAAATACTGTTAGTGTCGTCTTGATTGAGCTCGAAATTTAATGAGATTCGCGCGAACCGATTTCAAATAGAATTGTTTCTCTGACGTCATGGCATTAAAAAATCCAATAATTTTCTAACTATAACCTATAAACTTTGGTATGTCTTGACTTTTGCAGCCAGATTAGCATGTGCAATTTTGTTCAACCCTGCCTAGCTTATGAGTCAATCAGATGGTCTACCCCTAAAATTTTTGCATTTTTCGTGACCTGTTCAGAGGGGGACTTGTCCAGCATTCCTCCAAAAAGTTTTTTATTGAATTTATAGGCCTTTTCTTCCATCAAACCATGCTCATAATCGTCTTCTATCTGTTCGGGCTCATGCATTTTGAAGCCTCTTTTGTTTGAAATTGTGTACACAAGGTCGAGAAGTTCGCATCCTGATGTGAGATATTCTTCTTTAGTGAGTTCCTTTGATGGTGGTTCCCATCCATATTCTGATTCAAGGGTATTGATCATTGTTTGGATGTTATATTCTATGTATTGAAAGGGGTACATTAATTTTGCACGTTTCGGTACATAAAAAATTTTGTCAATTGTATTTTTTAGAACAGAATCACTTTGATATATGTCGAGGCCGCTGATTTTTCTATGAATTCGCTCTCGCATCATCCTTGCAGCCGGTTCGAAAAGTTCAATATCTTGAAGATTTCTGGCAAGTTTATTGCCGGTAAGCTGCGTTGGCGTTGCCCCGTAGCTTACAAAGGGTATATGAAGCCTGTCAGCAAATTCCAGTCCAAGTGCCATAAAATAGCGAGCACAGAAAAAGCATAAGGGATTTGAGTCAAAGTCTTTTAGAAGATCCTCGGTGATGAGAAATTTGTAAAATTTTATCAGATTATCTGCAGGAGGGACATAAATAAAAAGGTCCATTTCCAAGCTTGAGGCAACCTTTTTAAGGTTGTCCATATACGAATTTCCCTCAAAACCGTTGTCAACGGTAAATAGGCAGACCCTGCCGCCTTTTGCCTGGCGCATTTTGTGGGCTATATAGGTGCTGTCCTTGCCTCCACTGAATAAGACTACGTGATCATAGGGTGAGTCAGAGCTATATCCTTCTTCAAGGATTTGATAGAAAACTTGATCAAAATTTTTAGTTTTGTTTTGATCCATGTGTCATTCCTCAGGCAAAGGTTTCTTCTCGTCAGTGAGTCTATCATTCAACAAGACTTGTAGGTAAGTATAGTTAGCATAATATTTTTGATTTGCAATCTTTTTTTATCAAAGATTGTGGCGAGTTTGTCGTTCGTCGCAAAAAAAAATTGATTAAAGTTATTGGGGGCCAAGTGCAGTCACGGCCCTAAATTTGTTTTAAGTGAAAAAAATAAGTTCAAGAAGATTACGTTTCTTCGTCAGAGAGCATTACTTTGTTAACAATGATTTTGGAAAGGATTTAATATGCTTTTTCATTTCATGCCAGACTTCGAGGGTCAAAGCTTCCTTGTCTGTGATTGTATCGCAAAATTGGATATAAATAAGGCGGTTTAAAAATTTCTCAAATTTTTTATGCGTATTTTGATTAGAGTCTTTCAGGATGAAATATTTACCTATGCTGTCATTGATATTTGAAATAGAACTATCGCAATGAGGAAAGATATCGGTATATGCTTGTCTAATAACTTTCGGGACATCGCTTAATGACATTGTAGGGTGGGACCAAAAACCTCCAAGCAGTGTTAATTGGTAATCATCTTTATTCGTGTAGAGGGGGGTGTCTGGAATGACCTGCAAGGCATGAAATTCTATTGTTTCAAACTTTGACTTTTTAATAAAATTTGCTGTATTATTTATAGTTTCTTGTGTTTCTCCTGGAAATCCGAATATAAAGGAAGCCCAGACATTAATACTGTGTTGTTTTAATTTTTCTACTATGTGCGGTATGTTCTCGATGTTGTAGTTTTTGTTCATGTTTTTAAGAATTGTCTGGTCACCTGACTCAACGCCAAAGTAAACGGTTGTAACACCCGCTTCTGCCATAAGTTCAATAAGATCGGGATGCTTTGCCAGCATGTCAATCCTTGCATAGCACAGGATATCCAAATCCAGTTTGTTTTTAATTATCAGTTTAAGTGTTTCCCGAGACTTTTTAGCAGGTGCTAAAAATTCAGAACCTATAAAATGAAACTTGGAATAACCCATTTTTTTGAGCTTTGTTAACTCTGAAACGATACGATTGGGACTTTTTTGTCGATGTTTGTTTAGGGTGCGATAAGAGCAAAAAGCACATTTGTTCGGACAGCCGCGTCTCTCCTCAATCGGTATTCTTTCGGGTAATTGATGCTCTTTGTAGTAGTTATTATTTAAATTGGCTTTGGTCAAAAGTTCCCAATCAGGAAAATATGTGGTGTCAAGGTCAGAAATATTTTCCCGGATGGTATAAAAAGATTTTTCGCCCTTGGTGGTTCTTGTCAGCATTTTGTCAGGACTTTCTCCTTTAAGCAAAGCTGAGACTATTTTCCCAAAGGATATGTCCATGTCGCCGTAGCAGTAGCAGAAGACGTTATCCAACTTTTTTAAGGCATTGTCCCCCCATACATCAAGTACCTGTCCTCCAATAATGACAGGCAGATCTTTATTGCGAGCATGAAAAAAATTAATTATTTTTTGCAGGTGCCGAATATCGGTTAAATATGTTGTTGAAATACAAAGAAATTTTACCTGCGAAGCAAGAATATTTTCAAGCTGTGGTTGGTATTTTTCGATAATATTTTCATCATCAAACAAGACATAATCAACCCCCATTTTTGAGAGTGATGTTCCCAGCGCAATGCTTGTAAGGCTTATTTCAACTTCAGTCGCTTCGTGAAACTTGTTCTGTATGCTATTGTTGCTGGAACAAAGCGCTTCAATTTCAGCTGGAACGTGCTTGCTGATAATTTGAAATGCCTTTGTTGCAGCATCTCTAAATTCTCCTGTTGCCAGGTCAGCACTTTGATAGCCTCCTCGTTCAACGATAATTAAACAATCTGGCATGACAGACCTCTACTTGGGGGGTTAAAAACTTATACGATTATAGTCTCTAAATGAATTTGGGTCATGACTAGTTTAGAAGGTGATCCCAGGTGACCTACCCCCGATGATGGTGCCCCTTTTTAAGTTAGTTCTGGCACCGTATCAGCCTCATTCCAACAGGTATAGTCTTGCTGCCTGAATCCAACCGTTCTCGCCTCCGGCGCTGGCGGCCTGTAGTTCAGTACACTATGCGACCGTATGCGGTTATAGTTGCACCGCCAGCGTTCAATAAGAACCTTGGCTTCCATCAACGTATCAAAGATTTCTCCGTTTAACAACTAGTCTCGAAGTCTGCCGTTAAAGGATTCAATGTATCCGTTCTCCCATGGGCTTCTCGGTTCAATATAAGCAGTGCCCACATTAAGGCATTTGAGACAGTCTCGCAAAGCCTGTGCTGTAAACTCTGCACCGTTATCAGAGCGCGCGTATATAGTCTGGCATTCCGCGTTCAGTGAACAAAGCAGTGAGCCTCTCCAGTACGTTTTGATAGTTTAGCCTTCGCTCAACATCTATAGCAAGGCATTCCCGTGTAAACTTATCAATTACCTTTAACATGCGAACAAGACGCCCGTCGTGCATGCGCGTCATTACAAAATCATAGCTCCACACATGATTTTTATGCGTTGCCCGCAGGCGCACACATGAACCGTCGTTGAACCATAGACGTTTACGCTTAGGCTGTTTTGACGGTACTTTTAGGCCCTCCTGCCGCCAAATGCGCTCAACTCGTTTATGATTTACAATCCATCCTTCCCGGCAAAGCAGTTCGGTGATACAGCGATATCCATAACGACCGTATTGAGTAGCCAGAGCGATGATGCATTTAATAAGCAAGAATTCATCATCAGCAACATATGGCTTGCGGCGCTAAGTCGATCTGGCCTGACTCAACACTTTACAGGCTCGCCGCTCTGATACGCGTTGCACGTCCAGCTCTTCACGCACATGCCGCTCCGCACGTGTGCGTTTCGCTGGGCTTAGAAGTTTCCCGAAGCCGCCTCCCGCAAGATATCATTGTCCAATGCAAGATCACCCACTACCTTTTTAAGGCGTGCATTTTCCTTGAGCACTTCGCGTGCTTCTTCGCTTGATCCGTTCGAAGACCGCCGTACTCCTTGCGCCAGCGATAGTAGCTTTGTTCTAAGATGCCCATTTTTTTGCACACTTGTGCAACAGTGATATTCTGGGAAAAGTGAACCCCCGCTTCCCTAAGCATATTGATAATTTGTTCGGGGGTAAAATGTTTCCTGGCCATAAAGCCCTCCTTTCATAAAAACAGAATTTGTTGTATACATACTACAAAGCTTGGATTCGTTTAAGGGGGGCAGATTAGTTTGAATTGTTAAACTATTAAGTTCTGCTAAAAAATTATGACGAATATAAAAATAATATTTAATAAAAATTATTCTATTTTGGCAATCCTCGTTATATGTTTCTAGTTGCTGAGATTATCTCTCTTGTTAACAGACGCGGATTCAAGTTCGAAGTGCAACAGCTAATGGTATTTTGGTGTAGTATTTTTTCACCCCGAAGAATACCTCATACGGGGGGGGAAATCCAAGCACTTTTCTAGGGCGGTGGTTGAGACGATCTGTTGCCTAGTTTACCTGTTCCTGTGTGGCCTTAGTCAAATCTATCCCTTTGGGAAAATATTGTCGCAGCAACCCATTGGTGTTCTCGTTGAGTCCGCGTTCCCATGAATGGTAGGGATGTGCGAAATAAATATCTGCCTTCAGTTCTGATACGATGGCTTCATGCTCAGCAAATTCTTTGCCGTTGTCAAATGTCACAGTATGACATTTGTGTTTGTGGGGGCCTAACAGGCTATTGATTGTAGTTGTTACACCCCTGGAATGCTTACTGGACAATTTTCCAACCAAAAGATACCGCGATTTTCTCTCTGCCAGTGTCACCAGTATCCCCTGGTGTTTTTTGCCGATAACTGTGTCGCCTTCCCAATCACCAATGCGAACTTTCTGCTCAACAATCTCTAGCCGTTTATCAATACTGACCCTGTTCTTTATCATCCCACGCCGCTCCTGCCTGCTTGCATATCGCTTCCGACGTGGTTTCTGGCAACGCAAATGCAGCCACAAATCACTACTTGCTCGCTTTTCTGCATAAATATGCTGGTAGATTGTTTCATGACTGATCTGCAACCCGCCCTCCAGCTTAAACCGATCAGAAACTTGCTCAGGGCTTAGGTCTTCTCGAATCAACCTTTCAACTTCTGCCCATTCATTTAATGAGAAGTGCTTACCATTGCCACAGGCCTGCTTGCGCTCATAACGCATTGATTGCGCCTGTTTCGGTCGCCAACCTCGTTGACCTTTGTTTCGCTTGAACTCTCGTGCAATCGTGGACTTGTGCACTCCAATCTTCTGGGCAATCTGCGTTTGATTCAAACTCGCTTGCTTTAAACCATAAATTTGGTATCGTTGATCACTGGTGAGCTGCTTATAGTTTCTCATCTGTGCTCCTTTTACTTGGTCATTTAAGTGGCTTAGATAGTAACGCAGCTCACCACTTAAATGAACTTATAAAAGTTGCACTTCAAACTTGAATCCACCAACTGATGCAGGAAGCCTACAGTATGTTTAATCTTCGAGTTTCAGCCTACTGTCTAATGTCAAACCACTACCATATTCTTTTGCAGACACCCGAGGCAAATCTTTCACGTTATATGCGTCACATTAATGGCATTTATACCCAGCTCTATAATCGCCGTTATCATACAGATGGCCAATTGTTCAGGGAACAATTCAAAGCAATTCTTGTAGAAGCGGACAACTACCTTCTGGAACTTGTAAAGTATATCCACCGGAACCCACTACAGGCCTTGATTTACCATCTAAAAAAAAGAAAAATTCGTTGGTCCCTGTAAACAGGGGAGATATAATGTGTTTGGGAAAACAAACATATCACCAACGAGATGAAAAAATTATGGCACCAGGGATATTACCTTTCAAGTATGAAGAAGAGAAAAAATAACGGGAATGACGGCACTGACGGGATTGCCGCTTTATCTGAAACTGGCGAAAAAGACAGGGCTTGGGAAATCAATCCAGAAGCATATAAAGATGCGTGAAAGTGGGCAGGGGAGGACAGACAGTCAAATAGTAACGGTGCTGACATAACTGAATCGGTTAAGCAATTCCATGCCCGCAGCAGAAAAATATACGGCTATCGCAAGGTACATGAGGGTATTATTGACGAGACAGAACACGGTTGCAGTGATGAGCTGATACACCAGTTCATGCGCACAAATGGCCTGAGATCAAAGGTAAAGAAAAGCTTTGTGGTAACAACTGATTCTGCCCACGCCTACATGGTTGCGCCAAACCGGCTGGAGTGTGATTTCAGTGCCGAGGAGCAGAATCGCAAATGGGTTGGAGACATTACCTACCTTCGTACACTGAAAGGCTTGCTGTATCTGTGCATAATGCAGGATTTGTATTCTCGCAAGATCGTAGGCTGGTCAATGTCGGATAGGATAGACAGTGCGCTTGTGAGCAGCGCATTTAAAATGGCCCTGCAGCAGCGCCGCCCCATGCCTAGGCTACTTTTTCACAGTGATCGAGGGGTACAGTATGTACCCGATGCGTATCAGGATCTGCTCAGGCGCAGCAGAGCACTATGCAGCATGAGCCGAGATTGCTGGAACAATGCCTGTGCTGAGAATTTTTTCAGCAAGTTAAAGGGTGAGCATATACAGGATTGGATGTATGCAACACGGGATGAAACGCGTCTGGAAGTGTTCTGATACATTGAGGTATTTTACAACAGAAGCAGGCGTCATGCAGCCTTGGGCTATGTCTCCCCGGTTGCTTTTGAAGAACAGGCCGCGGGGGGAAAGGCCGCATGAACCCACATATGAATCGTCCGTTTTTTGTTGAGCACTGCAGGCATGCCAATATGAGATCTAATTCTTTAAAATTATTGTACCCCGCACCACCTTTCCTTGATGCAATCATACAGGATATCTCATGGTATGGGATACAAAGTCATGATATAATTTCTGATTGAATGCGTAGAAATTACATTCAAACACATTTGCATTCATCTACTATGACGTCATGCAGATAGCATAAAACAATAAAGCCCTAACTTCTCCCAAAAAATACTTACTAATTATTTCAACATAACCCAACCGTAACAGGAGCAAACCTTATGCCATATGAACAGGAGTTAACGGTCGCATTAAAGGCAGTGGAGAAAGCTGCCACGCTGTGCAGCCAGGTGCAACAAAAGCTCGTAACGTCTGAAACCATCATCAAGAAAGATAAATCTCCGGTAACGGTCGCGGATCTAGGTTCTCAGGCTGTTATCTGCCTTGAACTTCTAAAACATTTCGAAAACGATCCAATTGTGGCCGAAGAGGACGTGGATACTTTGCGGGACAACCAGACGTTGTCCAGCCGTGTACATGAGCTTGTAACAACACAAACATCTGGAATTACCCACACACAAATGTTGGAAGCTATTGCCTTGGGCAAGCAAAAGGTTGATTTCACAAAACGATACTGGACCATTGATCCGATTGACGGCACCAAGGGTTTTTTGCGCAAAGAACACTATGCAATCGCGCTCGCGCTGATTGATCACGGACAGGTGGTGCTGGGAGTTTTGGGCTGCCCAAACTATGCTTTTGACCCGGACCGGCCATCAGGACCTGGAAGCATTTTTTATGCTGTCAAGGATCAGAGCGCATTTGCGCGATCAATTGATACAGGCAAACAGCGCGAGATAACCACTGACAGCATCAACGAAGGGCGTCAGGCAAAATTCTGCGAATCGGTTGAAAGCGCGCATGCCTCTCACGAGGAACATGCACAAATTGCCACTGCGCTCAACATTAGCACCCCGCCCTTCCGGATTGATAGTCAGGCCAAATATGCTGCCGTTGCCCAAGGAGATGCTTCTATCTATTTACGCCTCCCACGCTCAAGCAGCTATCGCGAAAAAATCTGGGATCATGCGGCGGGAGCATGTATCGTAGAACAGGCAGGAGGACGGGTAAGCGATTTCAGCGGGAAACCGCTTGACTTTACCTGCGGTGAAACACTTGAAAAAAACACAGGAATTTTGGCGACAAACAGAATCATCCACGAGCAAGTGCTGGATGCAATCCGCAGCCGCATCAAAACGTAGCGCATACTAAAATCCTTGTGTAGTACCTTGCCATTACCAGGAAGATTCACGGATACCGCTGTGAAGTGCGAAACGAGGAACATTAGGCTTGAATAAATTAGAAACTATCGGAATCTAAACACAAAAAATAACGCTGCAGGTTTAGGATTTAAAGCATACACGTTGGGCCAGCTCCAGACCAAACCCGGACAGCACCTGCTCACTGCTGGCCGTAGTCACCAAACTTATCTATAATCGTATCCATTTCTTTGTCCGAAATCACTACCGGTGTGCCAATGGCTTTTGCACGCCAATATAATTCAGCGCAGTACTCAACCTGCTCCGCCACCATAAAAGCTTCTGCCACATCAGCACCGGCCGTCAGCAATCCATGATGGGCCAGCAGCACGGCCTTGGCATCACCGATTATAGAGCAGGCCGAATCGGCAAGCTCCTGCGTGCCAAAAGTTGCATACGGCGCACATTTAACCTCATGTCCGGCAAATCCGATCAAATAATGTACGGCCGGAAGAGAACATTCAAGACAGGCCAACGTTGTCGCAAAAACGGAATGCGTATGCACAACTGCGCTGACATCCGTGCGCTTTTCATACAGGCCAAGATGCATAGCAAGCTCGCTTGATGGTCGACGACACCCGTCAACAATTTTAGCAGCCATGTCTACTACGACAACATCCGCTGGTTTTGTCTTCTCATAATCAATTCCGCTCGGCGAGATCACGACATACCCGCTTGCACGGTCATAGATACTCAGATTGCCGCCGGTACCCACAGTCAAGCCGCGTGCAAGCAGCATCGCACCGTACTCAACAATCAAAGAGCGTTCTTTCTCCAGCAACATCTAATCTCCTCCCAGCCAAAAAAGCTTTTCGTTTTTTTAACCACTCAGCATTCAGCATGTTGTCGACTGTCCGCCTACATCCAGATACCATTATAACATTGCCCTGTAAAATGCGGCAATACATTTTTTGTTGCACGCATGGCCATGCTTCACGTACACTGTTTACACGAAGAACATACAACGAAATAAACCTGAAAAAATTCCTTAATCCGAAACCCTAAAGCTTGAGACAAAAAACAATGTTTGCACCAACCGTATTTGACATACAAAGCCTTGCTTGCGGCGGACTGATTACGACCTACAACTGTCCTTCGCGCTGCCGCCATTGTCTCTACGCCAGCGGCCCGGAACGCGACCATGCCTACATGGATGCTGAAATTGCCAGGAAAGCTTGCAGCCGAATCAAAAGCCTGCACTGCAATACGATTCACATTGGCGGAGGAGAGCCTATGCTCAACCCACGGGCACTCGCAACTATCCTCGAAACCGCCACCCTTGAAGGCCTGCGTATTGAATATGTGGAGACCAACTGCGCCTGGTTCCGCGATATGCGCAGCGCCTGCACCTTGCTGCAGGAAATGCGCTCAAGCGGTCTGGAAACCCTGCTGATTTCAATCAGTCCTTTTCACAACGAGCACATTCCTCTTGAAAAGGTCGAAGGTGTCATGCGTGCCTGCGAAGAAATCGGCGTGTCTGTTTTTCCGTGGGTGCTCGATTTCTATAATGAGCTCAAAGAGTTCGACACCTCTGTTACCCACAGCCTTGAGGAATTCCAACAGCACTTTGGTCCTGACTACCTGAGCAGCGTTGCCAAGCGTTACTGGATACATTTCGGTGGCCGGGCTGTGCGAACATTTGAAAGTCTTTTTGAGAAAAAAGATGCCCGGGCAATTCTTGATGAGAACCCGTATTCCTGTTCAGAGCTCAGCGACACCAGCCACTTTCATATTGATCTTTATGGAAAGTATATTCCAGGCCTGTGCACGGGCCTTGCTCTGGACCTTGATGATCTGGCAGAGCCAATCGACAGGCAGCGCTACCCGCTGCTAGGCTTGCTGTGTTCGGGAGGAATCAATGCTTTGTTTGAAGAGGCGGTGGAGCACTATGGTTTTACACCCCGCCAGACTTATATTTCAAAATGCGACCTATGCCAGCACATCCGCTCATTCCTGGTTATAGATACAGGCCTGAGAACACGTGAACTCCAACCCGTTGAGTTCTACACAAGCATGGCAGGGCAGTAGAAAAAAAACACGCCTTCCACTCGATGCATATGCATTCATTTTACCGCACAGTCCCATAGAGATCCAAACAATCAGGAATCAAGACCGAACATAACCGTGCGCACATATTCGCTCTGTTTTTCCGGGCCCAGAAATTTTCTAAAGACATCCACGGCAGGTCCACCCTTCTCCAGCAATGTGTCAACATAATTTTCCATACCAGCTTTAACCTTGTCACGCAATTCAGGATTGAGTGGTTGCGCGCCTTTGGCCATATCAAGGTAGGCTTCCAGGAAAGTTTGATATATCTTAAACAACTCATCATCACTGCGTTCATCTGCATTGATATGAATGCTGAAATCGGTCACGAAATCCTTACACCAGTCCTTGGACGAGGCCTGTTCAAACTGTTGAACCACAGACTGGCATGCGCGCATCCTGTCATAATGCGTGAGTTTATTGTCATCATCAATTTTAGCCGGATCAATCACCTCGATCACAAAAACTCTTTTCTTGCCGATAAAAATGAAATCGACCGACAGCATCGGCAGGTTATAGTTGTAATCGGGCCGAATCATAAAAGTGAACATTTTCATAAATACAAACATGGTAGCATCAAGCGAATTGATGCGCGCAAGCCGATCTGCGGTATAGCTGCTGACCTTAATTTTAAAAAGCTTAAGCATTTTGGCAGGATGAATTGTGCGGTATTCGGGTTTAACGTCAAAGGGTTCAAGAGCGCTGAATTTTGAAAGTGTCTGCATGCTATAATTTTCATACCTGCTAAACTGAGCATTGGCATCCTTGCGTGCCTTGACAACAAACACCACGATGCAAAGAACAATAATAATAACCAGCACCACGAGTATTTTCATAAACATGCCAACAACCTCCCTTTGATTGTTCTTGATAAAAATGCCTACATACACCAACACATAAATAAAGAAGCGTTCTTTCAGGTACACCAGAAAGAACGCTTCTTGTTAATCAATGCTCTACTTCAAAACCGATCAAGTCGTGAAACGGCAGTCAAACCCTAAACGAATTGTCTTTTTCAGCACAACCTCAGGGGGCAGATCGTTGAAACCAGTCAGCTTTTTCAAAAGTTCGGGCCGCTCGGCCTGAATCTTTGGAATGATCTTCATCAGGGCCTTACCCAGATTTTCCGGCACTTCGTAGGGATCAAGCACGGTTGGCAGTGCTCCGGTAATGTTTTTGAAAATGTAGTCGATTTCATCATTTTCACACAGAATCGGCATATACAGATTTTTCAAGAATACATTGTGATCAAGCTTGTCAATATGCGCAGTTTGCCACCAGTCAAGATAGCTCTGAACGCCTTCGGCATTATGTTTGCCTTCAAGCATAGCCTCAACAATCGCGCTGCCGGCCTGTGCACCGCACATGGCAGCCCCGGTCATCTCGGCTTCCTGACACCAACCCGCGTCTCCGGCAAACAGAACATTGTCCTTAAACGGATTTACGATCGGTGAGTACATATTTCCGGCGCAACCGCATTTGCGAATTTTTTTAGCGCCTTTAAACCACTTGGCATAGCTGCTTTTTTCAATAAAATTATCCAGCAGGGCCTCATGATCGGCATTGGGATCCACGTTGGTAATCATGGTCAACCAGACCGGATCGCCTTCATGATCCCATGCGCGCGGAATAATAAATCCCATCATAGGCGGATCACCACTTTCGATCAGTGGCTGATGCAGTGCATCAGGCTGGTCCAGATTGAGATTGGTCATTTCATAACCAACCGATGTGACAGAACCATAAAATCCACGATTTTTGTTCATACCCATCACGCGCGCAACGCGTGACTGGCGACCATCTGCAGCCACCACAAAAACACTCTTGAAATGTTTGCCTGATGCGGTATGAATCTCAACTACTTCACTCTTTTTCCTTACATCAATGACATTTTCACCGCCAAAAATATCAACGCCCAGAGCCTGACAGTCCTCAACCAAGTTCCGCAACAGCCAGCCCTTGTCATAGACCGCGCTGGCGCGTCCTTCCTTACCCTTGGCCTTATTGGCATCATAATCACCAAAAACAACGGTTTCCTCTTTTGGAGAATAGATCCGCCATGAGTAAAAATCCTTAGTAGGGCCATCGTATCTTAGCGTAAAACCATTATGAGGAAAACTGAGCAGTTTTGCCTTCTCATTATACACAACACGCTCGCCCATATATTTACCAGACAGCGATACGATCATCTGACCGCACATACGCAGGATTTCATGGATATTTTCCTTGCGCTCCAGCACGGCGACCGAAAGGCCGTTTTCCGCAGCCGTTTTGGCAGCCACCAGGCCGGCGGGTCCGGCTCCTACAACAACAAGATCATACATGTTTTTCACGTGCTTCCTCCTGTTTCCTGTTCTGGTTAACATTGCAGCCACACTCATGTGCCTGCGAATTCAATTTTTACTTGACTTGCTCACTCATTTTGAGTAAATATTGATAATAACTGACGCCTGAGTTATGTCAAGATTTTTTATATAAGGGAAAACACAACAGTTAGCCCGCAAAAACAACAAACACCCATCAAATCTGAGTTAAACCCATTATCATCAAAACCGGTAGACAGGAGCAAACAAGACATGTCAATGTGGAAGCCGTTAGTGCAGATAGCCACTGCAGTTCTCATGATATCGTTATTGGGAGTAAGCGTTGGTTGCAAAGAAAAAAGTACCTTCAAGGTCCCGGACATCAAGATCATTACGATTGACAATATTCACGTAGTCCAGGCGGTTGACGACAACAACATCTGGATCGCCAGCGGTATCGGCGAAATATACCATTCGGGCGACGGTGGCACAACCTGGCAACAACAAGCCAATCCGGCCAAAAAAGATAAAATTCTACTGACAAGCGGCAAATTCCTGGATACTCAAACAGGCTGGATGACGGGCCTGTATGGAACCATACTTCACACCACTGACGGCGGCACAACTTGGCAACTACAGGAAACACCGACCGCTCACACGACAAACAGCGGCAGAAGCTGGCAACTACAAGCAACCGACAATGAAACTGACCCCCCTGGAAAATTTCACCTGTTCAGCGTTGATTTTGTTGATGAGCAACACGGCTGGGCGGTAGGTGAATGGAATACAATCCTGCGCACCACCGACGGCGGCACAACCTGGCAACGCATGACCGAAATAAAAGATCTGGTGCTGAGCAATATTGACATGGCCGACATGCTGCACGGCTGGATAGTTGGCGAAGCCGGCCTCATCGGGCACACCAGCGACGGCGGGGCAACATGGCAGCGGCAAATACCAAAAGACTTTGAACGCGCAACATTCGAGGAGGAATTTGAAAACCCGCGCCCATCCCTATTCTGCGTTCAGGCCATTGACGCCAACACCGCTTTTGTTTGCGGGCTTGAGGCCACCATCATGCGCACAACCAACGGCGGCACAACCTGGGATTACATGCAGACCGAAAGCATATATGCCCTGTACACACTTACGATCGCAAACGGAAAAGGCTGGGCTGTCGGCGACAAGGGTGCCTATCTGGTATCTGATGACAACGGTGAAACCTGGCAATTAAAGGAAGGCCTCATAAAATCAAAACAGTGGTTCAGGGATGTGTCTTTCAGCAGCCCTGAAAAAGGCTGGGTTGTTGGACAGTCAGGCGTAGTCGCCAGTACGAATGACGGCGGCGCAAGCTGGCAGTTTAATTCCGGTCTCTCCTACGACATGGATTTCTTTGAAATGCCTAAAGCACTGGAATTTCGCGACATGCCGACCTGGGGTCCATTCGCGCGTCAATAATTCAACCGAAAAATCCGTACAGGGGGTTACATAGCAACCATGAAACGTTTCTCAAATTTTATTATCGAAAAAAGACTGCCGATTCTCCTTCTTATCATCGGCATCACCGTATTCTTCGCCTATCAGGCAATCAATCACCTGACAGTCAAAACAATCTTCTCCGATCTGCTGCCCAGCAATCACGCCTACACCAAACTGCACGAAGAGATCCAAAGCAAATTCGGCGGTGCCAACCAGGTACTGATCATGCTTCAGGTACGCGAGCGCGAGGACGGCGGTCAATATGATGATATTTTTAACTTTGAGACCCTCCACATCCTCAAAGACATTACCGAAAAGCTGTACCTGTTCCCCGGTGTTGACCGCAACAAGATCATGTCACTGGCAAGCCGCAGTGTACGCGACGTCAAGATAACTACGCAGGGCATGAGTCTGGACAACATCATGTTCCCCAATGTACCGGACACACAGAAGGGGCTGGACGAGCTGAGAATGACCGTCTACGGAAGCCCAATGGCATACCCGGGGCTCGTTGCGCTTGACAGCAAAAAAACCATCATCATGGTTGATTTCTTCGAAGAACAAATCAGCTATAGTGAACTCTTCAAGTACTTCACCGAGCTGCGGGCTGAATTCGAGAATGAAAATGTCATCGTTGCCATTGCCGGTGAACCCATGCACCTCGGGTATGTCGATAACTACGTGACCGATGTATTGAAAATCCTGGTCATAACCATTATCGCCATGATGATCATGCTCTACATCTTTTTCCGAAGATTCCGGGGCATGATCCTACCGATAGTGGCAGCTTTTGTCAGCGCGATTTGGGGACTCGGTTTCATGAGTCTGTTGCGCTTTAACCTTGACCCGCTGGTGCTCGTATTTCCTTTTCTGATCGCGGCCATGGCCGCATCGCATTCCGTACAGGTTATCAAGCGCTACATGGAGGAGGCCCATGATCTGCAAGATGTCAAAAAAGCCTCCAAAAGCGTTATTGAGCACTTATTTGTTCCCGGTTTTGCGGGCATCATTACCGACGCCTCCGGCATCATTGTTATCGCCCTGACACCAATACCTATTTTACAGAAAATTACGCTTTCCTGCGCTTTCTGGGCTTTTGCAACAGTTGCAATCGCCTTGATCTTTGTGCCAATCCTGCTGTCCTACATGCCCATCAGAACATCAAAAGCAGGTGAAGGCATGCTGGACCGCCTGCTTGCCGGAATTGGACACTGGCTTGTCGGCTGGGGGAAAATACCCGTACTGGTAGTGTCAGCGATACTACTTGTCTGGGGCAGCACACATGTCAATGAAATTACCATCGGCAGCGCCCTGCCCGGATCCGAGATCCTGTGGCCCTGGCATCGCTACAACACCGATGCGTTCAGAATAACATTCGCCATGCCGCTGTTGAGCCCGCTCTATGTTGTCGTTGAAGGCGAAGAAATGGATGCTGTCGGCCAAGCCGAGGTGCTGCGTGATATACGCGAGTTTACGCAGTACATGCGCAAAACCGAGGACATGCGGGTTATCATGGCATTTACGATACTGGGCCAGGTACCGGGGCGCAACCGCGGCGTTCGCGACACCGACCCCAACTGGTATTTCATGCCCAACGTCGATAAGCAGTTACTGCAATTATACAAATCGGTTGTTTACGGGTCAGCCCCCGGACAGTTTTCTCAATATGTAGATATCGAAGAAACGACCATGAATGTTATCATCTACTGTCGCGATAAAACGACCAAGACTATCGATGTCGTCTTTAAACGCATAAATAAATTCCTACGCGAGGAATCGAGATTCGGCTTACGCCAACAGGATGTGCAGCGCCAAGGCTTTGACCGCTTTGTGTACTGGCTCGACGGCTTCTTTCGCGAGCAGGAAGACCCGCTCCCGGAAAAACCCAAGGTACTGGGCTCGGAAGATGTGTACTACCGGCTTGCGGGCGGCTCGGTCGGCGTTCAGGCAGCAATAAATGAGTGTTTGACCCTGTATCAAATCTGGACATTTGTGCTAGCATTGGCTACCGTACTCGTGCTGTGCGTGTTCATTTTTGGCTCCCCGTTCGCGGGCATCATTATCACCTTACCGTTGCTTCTCTCAAATGTGCTGGCCTTCACCTTTATGGCGTTCAACAAAAAGACCCTTGCACTGACCACGGCCACGCTACCGGTTGCCTCAGTAGGCATCGGTCTCGGGGTTGACTACGGTATATATCTTGTCAGCCGCATTATTGAAGAATACAAAACAAGCGGCAGCCTGGAGCAGGCGATTGTCAAAGCCCTGGGCACAACTGGCAAGGCCATTGTCTACATTGCAGTGACCCTGGTCTGCGGCATCGCATTCTGGTTCCTTTCAAAAATGATGTTTCAGGCCCTCATGGGCTTGCTATTGGCCATTATCCTGCTGTTCAATATGCTAGGCGCGCTTTTTATTATCCCGAGCATGATCGCGCTGTTCAAACCGAACTTTGTGATGAAACATCATAAATAAATACCCTTGAAGCTACGTCCGTTCATGAAGCCCCTGCGATTCAAAAGTCGCAGGGGCTTTTTTTGCAGACACCTGCAGTCTGGAGACATCCATGCTGAGAATTTTTTAATACTACATAATACTATATGTTATGCAGCCTGCACATCACCACTGACAAAAATAATGTCCCATGCTAGCCGGCAAGGGGCAGAAACGATACTTTCAACCTATAAACTGCCGCATAGTATAAACTGCTAAAGTTACGCACTCTAGTAGGGCCCAAGTTAACAACAAGCACGCATTAAATTTTTTTAATTTTTTTAATTTTTACGCTTGTATTTCACTTGCACGTATGTTAATTTTCGGTAATAATATAAATTGTACAGTAACAAACATGTCGTATAAACCTTGGCAGCGGGTTACAGATGAACCGTAAAAATCCCATCAAATACGCACAGCCACACAATAAATCCACATACACAAATACTTTCAAAAGCACACACAGCACAAAGGAGAGGGGTATGGTAAAAAGTTTATTTTGCACACTCACGCTGGTAATGCTCGCGCTTTTTCTCGCAATTCCCGCTACATCACATGCTGAAATCGACCTCATGGACGGAAAGTTGATTCTCAGCGGATTTGTAAAAAACACCTCCTATTACCGCCTCAACGGATACGACCGCGAATTCAAAACAGGCAGATACAGAGATGCCACGGGCAAAATAACCGGCCCTAACCTTTCAAATCATAAAAGCCATTGGGATTTCTCAAATTTCTCGGCCTATATTGAAGGGCTCTACACCATCAAGGATGACCAGGAAAGCACGATCCGTATTTTCGGCGGATTCAAAGCCTGGTACATGGCAACCCCTGACTATGATAGTGATGTGGGCGACAGTATGTACGGCGCTGATCGTCGCGGCTACCGGGCTCCCGATGAATTTGATGACTATGTCAGCGAACTGTATCTTGATTATATCAACGGACCCTGGCAGGTGCGCCTCGGTAAACAGATTGTTATCTGGGGCCAGCTGGATATGGCGCGGGTTGCCGACGTGGTCAACCCGCTTGATCTGCGCTGGGGAGTTCCCGGCATTGACACCTGGGAAGAGGTTAAACAAGGTCTGTGGATGATCCGAACCTTTTACCAATCCCAACTTCCCGGAAACCTGCTGTTTGAATTCATCCTGAATCCGGGTTACTTCGCGTCTTTCAAATTACCCTATGAGGGAACCCACTGGGGAGTGGAACATTTCAAGAATAACGAATTTCCCGGTCCCGCACTAAGAAACCAAGGCTTTTTCTCCTGGATGCAAAATAAATGGTTTAAAGATGAACCTCAAACCTGGGATCTCGACAACTATGAAATCGGCGGCAGGGTGCAGGGCTATACATGGGACATCGACTGGACATTTCTGATCTGGAACGCCCTTCAAGACGCCCCCGGCAATGTCAACGTTTCTGAGGCAGTCAAATTCAATGGCTCTTACTTCAATGTTTTCGCTCCGGGGCAACCAAAATATTCTGACTTTGGTACCGTATATAGATATAAACGGTACACAACCATAGGCGGTACCGCCCAAACCTTTACAAATTTTTTAAATACGGTCTGGCGTCTGGAATGGTTTTATGAAAATGATAGCCCCGTACCCTTAGGCATAGGTGGCAACACAACGAATCTTTACGACAATACCCGCGCCAACATCCTCGGAGTTGCCCTGCAAGGCAACTGGAACATCGAGATACCCTGGTGGACACGAGTTATCGGCACGGGCAAACAAGCGTCTCTGAACTTCACCTATTTTCGGGAAACGATTCTCGACTACGATAAGGACATGTGTCTGGTTAACCGCAACTATAGACAAGGCAAAGACAACGCGGAATCCTATACAATGTTTTTTATGCAACAAATGTTTAACGCCAGCTGGACATTTGTGTTTATTGGCAACTACTATCCCCAGTTACATAAATGGATGGCAGTGCCATCATTCACGTATGTATTCGCTGATTCAGGAAAATTCAGCGGATTACGGGCCGATCTCGGCGCGAAATTCTATGGTGGTGGAAAACATAAGTACAATAGAGAAAATATGGTGAGCAATGCCTATGCCCAAAAAAGAAGCCTGATACTGAGGTTACGCTACGAATTCTAACAACACATTTATCACGTAAGGAGGTCCATGAGCATGAAAACAAACGCATTTAAAACCCTCGCAGTATGTATCTGCACAGCAGCCATCTTTATGGCAACGCCGGCAGCTGCCCAGGAAATGCAGAAGGCTTACACCGACGCAGAACTAACCAAGGTGCGTGAATGGGAAAAAACCTGGGCCGGAAAGAAAATAGACAAAACCAATGTTGACCAGGTAGCTCAGTTTATGACGGAACCATTTGTAGAGATTATTAAGGATCCCGTTAAATGGGGCGCCCCACCTGAGGGCTATTTCTTCACGATCAGACCATATGAATTTATTCCGGAAACACCCGGCTTCATCGCAGCCAGCAAGGCCAATGCTGGCAAGGCTAAATTGGCCGCTGACGGCAGTATCGAAAACCTGGCAGAACTCGCCGGTCGACTGTTCATGGATCCCGGTGAAGACGCCACAAAAATGGCCTGGAACTTTGAAATGCAGAACCGCGGCGACGCCTACTCCTACCGCAAGTACTCGCCAAACGTTAACCCAAAAAATATGAGTGAACGCTTGGCTGACCAACAGTACCACGAGTTATACTTTGTTAACCGTACAGAACTTGATCCTAAACCGGTATTACCAAAAAACAAAAAAGGCTACCGCCGCGGTATGTTTTTGCACATGTACATGCCGGCTGAGTTCATCAACACACGCATGTATACCCTGCGCTACATCGACCAGAAAAAAGAGGATGACTCCTACCTGTGGTACAGCCAATTCAGG
>Ga0075120_10000687_pt1 | contig 28065 bp, 20 predicted proteins | sample AntAceMetag02UKL_FD_69792 | JGI IMG/M metagenome (GOLD analysis project Ga0075120, IMG submission 69792) | Saline lake microbial communities from Ace Lake, Antarctica - Antarctic Ace Lake Metagenome 02UKL | ecosystem: Environmental > Aquatic > Non-marine Saline and Alkaline > Saline | place...
GCCTGTGCGAAGCATAACACCTTAATATCGTTCAATCTATAAATAATGGCTTCAAAGAACAATTTACGACTATAAACTACAGTGCAATGAGAAAAGGTTTGAGCAACAGCCCCTGAAAGTCCATTTCCTGATATCTATTCTACTGGTAGTAATATAATTGTCATTCAAACCGTGAAGAATCGGATTATGCCACAGCATAAAAATTTTATCTTCATCGTCATAGGTAAGATACATAACAACCGCTAACGAGTAAAGCAACGTTTATAACCACCACCGAAAAATGTATTCTACACCAGAAGAATCACCAGCGCAAAATGTTTTCGAGTAAATTTTCTGAGTATCCATTTATAGAATATAATAAGAAAATTGAAGACGATTATTAGATTTTAACTTGAAATGGCGTACATAATTACGTACGTTGTAAAAACTGAGGATAATATGAAAACACTTTCTGCAACACAGGCTCGCGCCAATTTGTATAAATTGATTGACGAAGCCCGGGCTTCAGGTGAGCCGATACAAATAACCGGGAAACGGTCCAACGCCGTTTTAATCTCGGAGGAGGACTGGCGTGCAATCTCGGAAACCCTGTACCTGCTTTCAATTCCGGGTATGCGTGAATCGATAAGGGAAGGTTTGGAAACATCGGTTGAACAGTGCGAGACGGAGCTTGACTGGTGAAATGGCAGTTTGTACAACCGCTAATGATGGTTTGAAGAGTAGTTCACTTTCGGCGAAAGTGAACTACTTTAACTCGATATATGAGAATCAAGGTAATAGTTTACACGGAGCAAGCCCGAATTGATGCTAAGAAGATAGCAGATTCCGCTCTGAAGCCAAGGGCAATGGAACTCCTGGATATCATCAGTAATGATCCTTTTCAGAAATCCCCGCCTTTTGAAAAACTGGTCGGTGATTTGTCAGGCGCATATTCACGCCGCATCAACATCCAACACCGCCTGGTCTATCAAGTCCTCGAGGATATAAAAACTATAAAGATTATTCGTATGTGGACACATTATGAATGATTCCATACGAGTGTGTGTGCGGGGCTGACTCAAAATTACTTCTGAGTCAATCCCTGTCCGTCACAATTTACATATGGTTATTTGAGGTCATTCCTTTGGGATATCATTCATAGAAATTCCTATGGCTTTTGCGACTCCTTCGCCGTAATCTGAGTCAGCTTTAAAACAATTTATTATATGTTTGATTTTTATTGCTTTTGGTGCGTCTCCCATCGCCCTCGCAGTGTTTTCAAACAGCACTTTCTGCTGTTCACTGCTCATCATTCTGAACAGATCACGTGGTTGCGAATAGTAATCATTATCATCTTCGCGGAAATCCCAATGATCAACAGCTCCATCAGTGCTCAAAGCTGGTTCACGGTGTTCGGCTTGTTCCTCCCATTCGCCCTCAACGTTTGGATGATAGGCGACAGCAGCACCATAATTGTCATCTGTTCTCATTAGACCGTCGCGATGGTTACTGTGTACAGGACAGCGAGCCTGGTTGACAGGAATCAGGTTATGATTTACACCAAGACGGTATCGTTGGGCATCCCCGTATGAAAACAAACGTCCCTGGAGCATCTTGTCAGGTGAAAAGCCGATACCCGGGACAACATTCGCGGGATTGAACGCAGCTTGCTCTACTTCTGCGAAGTAGTTCTCGGGATTCCTGTTCAGCTCAAACACCCCTACATCAATAAGTGGATAATCCTTGTGAGGCCAGACTTTTGTTAAATCAAAAGGATTAAAAGAGAAATTCGCGGCATCCTTCTCGGGAATAACCTGAACCTTCATGTTCCATTGGGGGAATTCTCCATTTTCGATGCTGTCAAAGAGATCCCGCTGATGGCTTTCACGATCTTTACCGACAATCTCTTCCGCTTCCTGGTCAGTCAGATTCTTGATACCCTGCTGAGTCTTGAGATGGAATTTTACCCAATAGCGTTCGTTGTTCGCATTAATCAGGCTGAAGGTATGGCTGCCATAGCCATTCATGTGACGAAAGGAATATGGAATTCCCCTCTCACTCATGGTGATGGTAATCTGGTGAAGCGCTTCCGGAAGCGATGTCCAGAAATCCCAGTTATTTTTCGCACTGCGCAGGTTGGTTTTAGGATCACGTTTCACCGCGCGATTAAGATCTGGAAATTTCAATGGGTCACGCAGGAAAAAAACCGGCGTATTATTTCCTACCAGATCCCAGTTTCCATCTTCAGTATAAAATTTAATGGCGAAACCACGAATATCGCGCTCCGCGTCAGCAGCACCACGTTCACCTGCAACCGTTGAAAACCGGACGAACAGTTCCGTCTTTTTGCCGATTTCAGAAAATATTTTTGCTTTGGTGTACTGGGTGATATCGTGGGTGACGGAGAATGTTCCGTATGCCCCTGAACCTTTGGCATGCATACGTCGTTCCGGGATTACTTCACGGTCAAAATGGGCAAGTTTTTCCATGTACCATACATCCTGGAGCAGCATCGGACCTCGCTTGCCGACGGTTAAAACGTTCTGGTTGTCAGCGACTGGAGCGCCAACACTATTGGTTTGTTTTTTCTTCATGATTTAATCTCCCTCCTTGAGAGTAACAGAGTTTTGTTTTTGCTCATTTTCGCATCTGTGACAAAGACCACGCACTTCGACATGAGTTGTCTCGACGTGACCATAACCATTTAGTGATTCGGGAGGTTTCAACATGTCAAAATCTTCGCTTTGAAAATCAATCATTTTTCCGCAATTGACACATACAAAATGATGATGCTGTCCAAGGTTTGCGTCAAACCTGGTGCTTTCTCTGGCAGTTTCCATAGTCTTAATCAATCCAAGGTCGTTCAGCATCCATAAGTTTCTATAAACAGTGTCAAGCGATATCATGGGAATCAGTCTGCGAACGCCTCGAAACACTGATTCAGCGTCAGGGTGCCTGCCGCTTTTTGCCACTTCACGGAAAATTTCCATTCTCTGGGTGGTAAGTTTGATCCCTGCCTCCCGACATACTTTATCGAACAGTTTCATGCGCTGTTCTACTTCCTTCTTGCTGATTCGCATGAAGCGAACCTCCTTGTTCGGAATTATTTCCTATTTAGGAATGATACTACATTTAGAGATTGTTGGCAATATCATTTTTTCTCTCGCATGTTAGCCGAGTGTCATTACAATATATCAAAAAACCTGAATAAGCTTGGGCAATAAATAGCCCAAAGCACCCGCCATTATTAGAATGGTTCCATCAACATATTAGGCTCAAGCCAATTAAAGAGAGGATGATTTTCGAGACTTTCAATGGTTGGTATAGGATTACCTAAATGATTAAGTATCATCATGCCCCAGTTATACTCATCAACAGGGCGATATAAAGAAGCATCTATTCGTAGTAAGAGAGTATCAAGATCGGCATCACTATACTCATCCTTGAGTTGAAAAAGAATTTCACTTTCGACAAACTCCATAGATGAATTCTGCCACATCGCTTCTATAACGCGGTTATGCCCCAATAGCCCACTTGACCCATTCGTCCATTGAAATTCTTCTACCGGCGATTTAATGAATGTTTCTACCTGATCCATTAGAGCTTGGAATTCTGATTCGTTGGCACCCTGTGTAAGGTGGTAGATTCTTTCGTTTTCCACCATTTGACCATTTTCGCCGTCCCAGGTGACAATCATAATGTGTTTTCCGTCAAAGGTGGATTGAGGACCTGTTGTCGTATTGTCTTCCTCGTCCTTGTCGCAACCAATTACAATTAATAATGTTAACACTAACAGTATTACAAACTTCATGGCATCTCCTTTAGGCAGTTAGGTTCTCTCTTGCCTGAATTTTGTTTTAATGTTGCATGCTTCTGTCTCAGAGTATAAGCAATTTTCTGTTTTCGGCAAACACATACTCAATGTTTTATTAATATTTATGTTTGAGCGTGTGCCCCGTACAGACCTGTGCGACCTCTGGCGTATTGATGTCCGGGTTTACCTCAAGATCAAAAGTCTTATATTGCCAGAATGAGTACATCAAACAACCAAAAGAAACCTTCACGAAAGCAAATTAAACCTCAGAGCGCCGGTGAGGAGATAGCTAATAGTGTTACTCACGGCATTGGGGCGGCTTTGAGTGTTGCAGCCCTGGTGCTGCTTGTGGTTTTTGCTTCGATCAGGGGTGATGCATGGCGGGTTGTGAGTTTCAGTGTTTACGGCAGCGCCTTGATTTGCCTTTACCTTGCCTCGACACTTTACCATGCTTTTCGTAACGAAAGAGTTAAACGTTTTTTCAAGCTGATGGATCACTCTTCCATTTACCTGCTGATCGCCGGGACATATACACCTATAACGCTTACTGTTATGCGTGGACCCTGGGGCTGGACACTGTTTGGAATTATTTGGGGACTGGCGGTTGCCGGAGTGATTTTCAAGCTGATATTTATTGGTCGATTCAGGATAATTTCGGTAATCATTTATATTGCTATGAGCTGGTTGATAATTATCGCCTTTAAACCAATGGTCAGCATGGTTCCTGCCGGGATGATTACCTGGTTGTTCATCGGTGGAGCCTGCTATATGCTTGGAGTAGTCTTCTACGTCTGGCGAATTTTCCCCTACCATCATGCAATCTGGCATCTTTTCGTTCTCGGCGGCAGTATTTCTCACTTCTTTGGGATTCTGTTTCATATTGCTTAACTAATATGACATGATTTACAGGATTAAGAATCCAGTCATCAAATATCATGATCACTTACTGTTAGCAAGAAACCCGACACTGAAGTGTCGGGCCACCCTCTCTGCAATTGCGGTGTTATGAAATTCATTCGTTTGGGGATGTAGTTGTTCCAGGGATTTCTTCAACTCCCGTTTCACTCTTAACACCCAGGCTATCGTTTGCAACCGGATTGCTTTCATCAATATAGTAGCCTTCTCTTTCGGCGATATCACGCCGGAGATATAGCCTGAATTTGTTGAATGTTCCGAGGTTCTGGTATTTACTTTGAACGAAATTGTCGAGGTCTTTATTGCCATGCATCTGGTATTTTCCCCAGAACTGGTAATTCGCAACAGCCGCATCGACAATGGCAGCCGGAGGATTATTCTTGAGATCTTCTGCTAACAATTGCCAGCTTCCATCTATGATAAATGGTGTTGTGTCGATATGCGGGGCGGCATTTATCCAGGGGATGAGCCCGACAAGGTAGTTGGCGTTGATAAACCTTGAAGAGCAATCACGCCGGGCTAACATGTAAATTTCCGGAGCAAATCCCCATACCCAGATTTTCTCATCGGTTCGAGTAACTTCGCGAATTTTGCTTGTAAGATCGGAGAATCGTTGACGCAGATGTCCGCCCTGTACTGCCATCTGGGAGCGGGCACGGTAAGCGGCTCCATGAAATATTAGAATGGGATGCAGAAAACCTGTTGCTATTATCACTATTGCCACGAGTCCGGCAGGAGAGAGAATTTTGTTCTCGATGGTTTTGATTTTATGAAGGAGGTAAGCAGCGCCCTCAGCGGCAGTCCATGCGAAAAATGCGGCGGCAGGTAAAAAGTAATGACCGAAAAGACGAGCCCCGGTAATCCCGGCGAAAAATCCCGCGACCATTCCTGCAGTCAGGACAATTCCCCGTGCGCGATTTTTTCCATCTGACTGCAACAAGGCAACCATACCGGCTAATGAAAGCGAAACAGTCAGGAAGTGCGGGAATCCCCACTGCCACATCGTATGCCATAAACCCTCGAAGAAAACTGAATCATAACTCCCGGCCCGCATGTAGAAAATATTATAGCCGATATACATTGTCATATAATCATAAAACCCGCCTGACAACCAGAGAGGAAATACCAGGATCAAATACCAGACGCCTGACCAGGTCAATGTTTTCAAAAAGAACTGTAAGTTCTCGAGCCAGTTACCTTCTTTTTCAAACCGGGCATATCCTGCGGCTAATAGCAGAATTATTGAAATAATCAGTGCATGAATTTTAAACCATGTAGCCAATGCGATGAAAATCCCGGTTAGCAGGGGATTTCCTTTGCCGCCCTCAGAACGACGCAAAATGAAAATCACAGCGATCAAAAGAAACGGAATAAGAAAAGTCTCGGTGAGAGCGGCGATAGTATCAGCAGGGAGGTAACCACCGAGTGCGATGATGACCAAAACTGAAGCAAAAGTCCCAATGATATCGCCATGCCGTCGCCTCATTTCGAAGCCGACGATTAATCCTGAGGCAAAATGTGCAAGCAGGGCTGCCATACGAACCGCATTCAGACTCCAGGCGCCGAAGATTCCGAAAATAACACGGTAGATGTAAAATATTCCGGGAGCGGCATGATCCCATGCATCCCTGTAAGGAAGTCCGCCCTGCTGCATTACCCTCGCTACCGCCGAGTATAATCCTTCATCGGAATTAATAGCAGTCAGACCAAAATAGGGCAGTCGAAAAGCGAGCACGGCGATAAGGGGTAAGCCCAGTATAATCCAGATGGAGAGCTTTACTGTTCCATCAGGAACTGTTTTGCAGGTTTTCAGAAACCGGTTGATGAAATCAAATTTCAACGGCTGGATTCTCCGGTTAGTTTTACTATCCATTCAGAGAGATTGACGACCATCTCGTCAGTGATCTCGTGTTCAGCCGGATAAAATTTTGATATTATATTTACTTTGGCAACTTTGGCTGCATCAATAACTTTTTCAGCGCGGTATGGTTCAATTACTCTGTCGCGGCTTCCATGTATTACAAAAAGAGAGACATTATTAGTTGCAAGCCCAGTGAAATCATATTCTTTTTCATGATCCAGGGGTAAAAATCCACCAATTACCGCTCCACTCCTGAATAGGGCGGGTGAGTCTAACAATGTCAGCAAAGTTGTTGATGCTCCCTGGCTGAAACCTATTAGAATTACATTTGAAGTATCTGCATTTGTCTTGTTTGCTACATCAGAAACTATAGCGGAAATCCACCCGGTTGTTAGATTCCTGGCGTTATCCAGCATCTGTAAGTTGTTGGAAGTCCTTAGAGCCCTGGGCCAATACTCATAACCGGTTTGACCCTCCTGAGTTTTATATGGAGCACGCGGGATAACATAGATAATTCCCGGGAGAGCGAGGCGGTCAGGGAACTCCGCAAAGCTGTCGAAATCTCCGGTTCTTCCATGTAATAAAACGATAAGCGGATGAGGCTGCCCCTCTTCCCGGTAATCAGATGGAAGTATAACCTGGTATGATGCGACCCTGGTTTGTTCAAGGTAATATGTGAGCTTTCCCGATGGCGAGGATTGTTGCTCAAGTTTCAGCAGTCCTTCGATGCGGGAAATGATGCGGGCAAAATCGGGCAATTCTTTGATCGCATCCAGGTCAGGATCCTTGGGGGGCCAGGAAGAATCCCTCCAGCCTGCTGTAACTGCATCATCAAATGCTTGAAAGGATTCATCAAGTTTACCTTCGAGCGACAGCGCACATGAATAATTATACCATGCTGCATTATCTCCGGGAACAGCTTCCAGCCATTTTGCATACATTTCAATGGCGAGTTTGATTTCTCCGGAAACCAGCGCGCGTTCAGCACGAGTTCCAAGAGTAGGTCCTCCGGGCTCTATCGCCAATAATATAATGGGATAAATTAAAATGAAAAAGATTGACAAAGAACGCGTCTTGAGAATCCAGCTTTTCCCTATTCCTTTTTGTTTATCTTGTATAATCATACATGCTTCCCCTTGATGTCAACTCCAATTACATTGGCAAATAACCATTTTTTTCTTTTATCTTGCTCTTTCGTTCTTCGAGTAACCGGTCGATTTCTTCAAGATCTTCTTCTTCAATTTGCCATCCTGAGCCACCGACTATCTCTTCAACTTGAGATGGTCTTCGAGCGCCAACGATTGCAGAGCTGATACCATCGAGTCGCAAAACCCAGGCTATCGCGAACTGAAGCATAGTTTTATTGTATTTTTCCACTATTGTGCTTAACGATTTGACAAATTTTAGATTTATGGACAGATTCGGCTCTTTAAACTCATCCGCACGAAGTCTCCAGTCATTCTGAGCAATTTTCCTAATGTTAAATTTCCCGGTGAGTAATCCGCTATGTAATGGACTATATGCCAGTATTCCAATAGTGTTGTCAGAACAATACTGAAGATGCTTATCTTCAATCTGCCTTCTGAACATACTGTAAGGTGGCTGGGATGTGGCGACACGACCTATATTCTTAACTTTATCGATCTGGGCATCACTGAAATTGGAAACACCACCATAACGAATTTTTCCCTCTTCCATCATCCGGTGCATAGTCAGCCAACCTTCTTCGATCCGGGCGTCATCATTGGGCCAATGTATATGATATATATCTATAAAATCAGTGTTTAAACGCTTCAGACTCATTTCGCATTCACGTCGAACAGATTCACCATCGAGACTGCTGGATAAATTGCCCGCTTCATCCCAGAGAAGAGAACACTTGGTTGCAATAATTACTTCTTTCCTGTGCCCCTTTACGGCCTTTGCTACTAACTCCTCACTTCGCCCCAATCCGTAGATTGCCGCGGTATCAATCCAGTTGACCTCGAGTTCTCTTGCACGACGGATTGACGCTACAGCTTCAGCTTCGTTTTGAGGACCCCATCCAAACGCCCAGTTTGGTCCGCCAATCGCCCATGATCCAAATCCTACTTCCGACAAAAATAAATCCGTTTTTCCAACTTGCCTAAGTTTCATTGTTTTTCCTGTATGAATTTTGCTGCGTTTAAAAGTTCAATGATACTGATAAAATTGTGATTATGCAAAAAATATGGCTCTCTTATGTCATTTCAGACAAAAATCGCTTAATAATTGTTTAATAATTAACAGTATAAAAATATTATAAAGAATCCAATGGGAGCATGCAAATTCGGTTTTCGAATCTTTTCTCAAGTCCTGTTGAAAATACAATATCGTTATCACTCTAAAATGGCGAAGGAACAAACTCTTTATAAACAAATATATAATAAAATATTGGTGCTTTCAGAGCAATATTTCATTATGTTGGGTGACATATTCAAAAAAGGTTCACAGTTTCAATACATGCAAAATTCATTTGTTCTCCCGGAGCAGGTTAGTAGAAATCACCTGCAATATTATACATCTAACTATTTGCAGGAATATATTGAGAGTCGAAAACACCCTGAAATTTATCTAAACCTGGAGACATGATGGAAAATATCGGAACATACGCTTTGAAAATAACGACTCATTTAGAGTTCGAAAAGGCAATCGAAAAGGTAACTGAATTGCTGGCGGCGGAGAAATTTGGAATATTAACAGAGATTGATGTGAAAGCTACATTTAAGAACAAGCTTGATGTAGATTTCAAACCTTACAGGATTTTGGGAGCATGCAATCCACCATTTGCACACAAGGTTCTGAGCGAAGAAAATCTCATGGGGGTACTACTACCTTGTAATGTGGTTGTCTGGGATGAAGGTGATTACCGGGTAGTCGCTGCAATGAACCCGCAGATTATGGGCAGCATTATTGATAATCCTGCAATTCAGGAGGTTGCTGATGAAGTTGCAGCAAAAATGAGTGGTGTACTTGAGAAGCTTGAAAATATTTAGGTATGAGTCAAAGAGCGAAATGATGTTCATACATCATTCATTACAATTGTAAGAATTCCTTTTTAAAAATTTTAACAATTTGATGAAATAATCACTCATTAATACAATATTTACAAAGCAGTCCGTTCAATCGCCTGTCACAGTTCAGAATGAGAGTCTTTTATGAGTCATCCATCAACTTGAATGGACTCTTTTTTTTCTCTATGTGAGCTGCATCACAAATATTTACATTGTTATATAAGCAAATTACATGAGCCTAACATTAAACAATAATACGTTAAAATATTCTGCCGGATTTTGATGATTCCATAATTCGCTAAGTGGAGAATGAAGTAGCATCTAAGACATGAAAATTGTCTTTCAATAGCAGGCGATGAATTATTATAGATTGAAATGTTTTTGTTTTGCTCCATGATGAATTTCTTGTGCAGGTGCACAACGGTGTGAGATGGAAATCCTGTTTATCTTATTTGTTTTGTAGGCGCATTTGTTTCGGCTCGTCCGGATCAGGTTTTTTTGCTATTATTTTGATTGATTTTACCGATACTATTTATATAGTCTTTTAGGTTGTAAAAGATACGAAACCATATCTTATGAAAGTTCGGAAAACATTACTATATCTTCTTTTTATTTCTTGCATCTTTACTTTTCTATTCAACGGTTCAACTTTGAGAGCGCAGGAAAGACCGGATTCGCTGTGGACTCTCACCCTGGGTGGAGAGAATGCTGATCACGGATATGCTGTTCTCGCTACAAGCGATGGAGGTTGCCTTTTAGCAGGCAGGACTACCTCCGGCGAGCATGGCGCATCAGACATGTCACTTGCTAAAGTAAATTATTACGGTGTGGTTGAGTGGGAACGATCCTATGGTACTGCTCGCGATGAAACTTGCTATGGGCTTGAGGCGACACCGGACGGCGGCTATATCCTTGCCGGGTTTACAACTGATAGCGAAAATTTGACGGAAGATTTTTACCTGGTAAAAATTGATTCCATCGGAGACGTGGAGTGGACGCAACAATACCCAAATGAATCACGTGAAAAATGCCGTGAAGTCCATGTTGACTCGGATGGAGGATACATACTTGTCGGTGATTCTTTTCTGGACCTTGATTTTGAGACAGATATAAGAATTATCAAAACAGATGATGAAGGCGAAGCTGTCTGGAATCAACTTTATGGTGGGGCTGACAACGAAAACGTAGGGGGAATTCTGCCTCTTGAAGATGGCGGTTATATGTTTGCGGGAAGCTATTATATCTCAGGTGATTATGACTATAATGTTTTCTTATGGCGCCTTGATGAGGATGGGGATGTTATATTCCAGCGATCCATCGGTGACAGGATGCAGGATAAGTGTTTTGATATTCAACCAACCTCTGACGGAAATTTCATTCTTGTTGGTTATACCTATAGTTTTGGTTCCGAATACCGGGATTATTATATAGTTAAAGTAAATACCAACGGCGGTCAAATCTGGGCAAGGCATATTGGAGGAGCCTCTTACGATGAAAGTTACGCCGTACGTCAAACAACTGACGGTGGCTATCTTATCGTAGGTGGAACCAGGTCATACGGCGAAGGATTTTATGATATGTACCTGGTGAAGACGGACGAGTATGGATACCTGGAGTGGGATCAGACGTATGGAGGTGAGGAGCTTGATATTGCTGTGGCGATAGATGAGACACCTGATGCCGGGTATGTGATTACCGGTTATACGCACTCATTTGGAGCTGGGGAGAGTGATGCATATCTTGTCAGGCTCGAATCGGAAGACCGTCCTCCCGCGCCTTTTAGCCTGGTAAGCCCAGAAAATGATTCCACTGTCCTCTATGCTCCACCTTATGATTTTGAGAACACCTGGAATCCGGCAATAGATCATAATCCTCTTGACACCGTCTTTTATGACGTCTTTTTCCAAGTAGATTGGGATGAAGTCGGTGATACAACGCTTGTGTTCCATCACATAACTGGCAATAGTATTAATTTTAACATTGTTGATTCACTCGGTTTAAATATCTGGGCTCTTGATTTACCTCCACGCCGTGTAGATTGGTGGGTAGTAGCAATCTCGGGCGACGACACAGTTGAATGCGACGAAACTTGGTATTTTGGACTTGAATCATTTGATCCTGGAGCGCCTGTAGCTTTTAATCTAATAAATCCTTTCAACAATGATACTTTGGGTACGAACCAGACACCTTTGATCTGGCAATCAAGTTCTGATCCGGATTCCGAGGATCCGTTGCAATACATTATCTGGTGGGCGACTGATGAGTCTTTCACAGAAAATCTTGATTCTATGTTTACTCCGGATACTCTTTTCATGCGTCAAAATCTTATAGATGATACCGGGTATTGGTGGAAAGTAAGGGCGCAAGATATCGGAAGTATAGGAAGATGGTCCGGACAGACCAATCATCTACAGGTTTACATACCAGAACCTCCAGCTTCCTTCAAGCTTTTGACACCGAATAGTGGCGATACGATTGTATCTGATGTTGGTTTAATGGAATGGGAAGAAGCTATTGATCCGGATCCGGACGATTTTGTTCAGTACAAGGTTTATTGGGCTGAGGATGAAGCTTTTATCGCTGGTCTGGATTCAAATACAACTAATGCGACTTCATTCTGGTTGACTGGTTTGCATCACAAACAGTTTTACTGGTGGAAGGTTGAAGCATTAGATTTCAATACAGAAGGGATATGGTCAGACGATGTTTTCCATTTTATGGCATATTATCCGGAGCTGAACGGAGCTTTATATCTGACTGATTCCAATGAGGCGATTGCCGGAGCAAGGTTGGTGCTCACCAATGTCAACGAAGATTCATTTACTTCCTTAACCGATAACGATGGTCGATACATATTTTATAATGTTCCCACAGGAGAATATAGTATAGAAATTTCCCATCCGGATTATGTTACTATGCACGAGAGTTCAATTTTGTTGATGGATGGCGTGACACTTGATTTGGATTTTTCGCTTGAGAGAGCTTACCGATCGCATACACCACTACAACCAAATTATTTTGAACTGATCTCTTTTTATATATTTCCAGAAGATTATTTTGCAGAAACAGTGTTTAGATCTGTAGGATCTCTGGTAGTCGCAGTTTCCGACGATGATGGGGTATGGCGCAGACCGGCATTGAATACCATTGGCGAGATAAATGCTGCGGAAGGATACCGTCTGTTGTCGATCGCCGATGATACACTGCATATCGAGGGAAATCCGATTGATGTAGATATTGTGTATCACCTTAAAGAAGAGAAATCGAATTTCCTTGGTTATCCTTTTGATTTCCCAGCTTCAATTGAATCGGCTCTCTCTCCCATTCAGGATAGTATTATTTTTGTCCAAACTGATGATGGGAGAATCTGGAGTCCATCTGACACCATTAACACTATTGAGACAATGATCCCCGGTGAAGGCTATATGATTCAAGTATCAGGAGATATAGAGTTCACATATAATATTGAGAGTACGCAAATAGTCGGTAACAACAGTATTAGACGAGAATTAATGTCCTCAGACGAAGAACCGCGTCCAACTGGGCTGCCATATTGTGTTTTGGTACAATTGACTGACAGGATACGAGAAAAATCGCCTGAATTAATCGAAATTTATGATGGATTTACATTAGTTGGGAAAGAGAGAATATCGCTTGACCACAGCATAACTCCGGTTATTACATGGCAGGGAGCACCTGAATTCGGTGTAGATGGTTTTGCCAAAGGGAAACCTGCACGGATAGTTATCAAAAATAATGCTGGGACTGCAATTTCATCGAGAATAATTGAAGATTCTATCCAATTTGGAAAAAATGCATTTGCAAGAGCCACTGTGGATTATCAGGTGCCGCTTCCGGACAAATTTGAAGTCAGTGCTGTATATCCGAATCCATTCAATGCATCAGCCAATTTGAATTTTGCACTCCCCTTAGAAGGAGAAGTTGAAGTAGGAGTTTTTAATATTGAAGGCAGGGAAATATATCATTTTGTGCAGCATTATTCTGCCGGATATCACCGTTTCACATTTGATTCTGAAGCTTCAGGATTGAGACTTGGAAGTGGAATGTACTTCATTCGTATTAACCAATTTGAAAATAGTGTAATTCGCAAAGTTGTATTGGTAAAATAGATAGTTTCACCAAAAGAATAGTCGATAGTTAAATATCTTAAAGAGAAAGTTTTACTTACTGAAATTATGCCAAACCCGTTAAAACATAGTAATGTGGGGATACGAATCCGCTGGATCTTATTCTTTCTCTTATCCGCTGTCGGCGCATTATATATGGGCGTAGGCTGCCTGGGATGTGGTGACGAAAATCCTCCACCAATTACACTTAATGATCCGGTGAACCCTACTTCCCATAGTCTTACGCTGTCCTGGGATGGATCAACGGAAGACGATTTTTATATGTATTATCTTTATTATGACTCGACGGAAAACTTCAATAGAGATTTGGCTGAGGTTACTGAGATTGATGATCAGGACTGCACTGAGGTCATCGTTGACAGGATCGACGGAGATTTGCATTATTACTTCAGAATATATGTCGAAGATCAAGCGGCAAATTTATCAGAATCATCAAATGAAGTTAGCGAAAGGACTCTACCGGCACCCGGGCAATTGACATTGAATACACCATATCAGGATTCCCTTGAAAGTGTAAAGCTTTCCTGGTCGGCGATACCGTTTTTAGATTTCTTATGGTACAGAATTTATTATTCTACGGAGGCTGAATTCGACACTGCCGACGCGAATTACATTGAAATCACCGAAGGTGCTGCCGCTTCTTATTCTATTGATGGTCTCGAGGAATTAACCGATTATTACTTTCGCATACACTCTGCAAATACTTCAGGTGGAGTATCACCCGCCTCCAATGAAGTCCAGTGTAAAATACACAACTGGGAATATATCGAATCAGTCCTTGTCGGCTCTCGTCCCAGTGGTCTGTCTTTAACTTCTGATGGAAGCAAATTATACGTTGCAAATTCGGTTACTGACAATATCTCTGTTATATCGACCGAATCAAAAACTGTTACAAGTACCATTGATCTTCCTGGGACATATCCCTGGGATGTTCAAACAAGCCCTGATGGTGAAAGTGTTTACGTCTCTTGCCTGGAAAGCAAACTGCTGGCTGTGATTTCTACATCATCAGATGAGGTGACTGACACTATTCCTGTTGGAGCCAATCCTACCAGTCTTTGTTTATCTCCTGATGGCGAAATTATTTACGTCTCTAACATGCTTGACAGTTCCATCGTCGGCATAGAATCTGTAACTTTTGAAGCATCGCCATTGCTAAACATAGGTGATATCGTCGGAAAGATCTGCATCAACCCTGGAGGTTCTGCACTTTATGCAGTGGGGATCACAAGCGGAACTGTTCAGAGCATACTACTTGAAGAAAATGCACTCAATAATACTATATCTACCGGTGATGATCCACAGGGAATGGCTTTTTCTCCGGATGGAAGCAAATTATACGTTGCAAACGGACGTAGCAGCACTGTGTCAGTGATATCAACTGAAAATGATGAAATAATTACCCCGATTGATGTTGAAGCTGGTCCTACTGACTTGGTTGTTTCGCCGGATGGTGAATTCCTTTACGTTACTCATTATGAAACGGATAATGTATCGGTTATTTCAACCATAGGAAACGAAGTTATCACAACCTTGCATATCCAACAGGGACCATTGGGAATTGTCATATCTCCTGATGGAAAACAGCTATGGCTAACCTGTTCTGTTTCTTACCGCGCAGTACTCATAGAAGTCTTTCCCTAAGAAAAACAAGAAAAATGTTTCGATATGATTCTCATTCAGAACCAGGTGATTTAGATCACACCTTTCAGTTGATCCCCGCCAAAATATTTCAAAGATTTATTGTTTACATTTATTATACAAGTATCCATTGAATGTCTGTAATTTTTTTACAATATTGAGATTTATTCGTTGAATTGCTTGTTTATGACCGGATTGTTGTTTTACTATTGGTGTGATTTGCAGAATGCATCGAGAATTTTCTTGTGATTAGTCATAATTTATACAACCATAATAATAAAATAGTATTAGAGATTCTACCCCTGGGAACGACAGACTGAGGTTTTAATATGTGCGGTATCATTGGTTATATAGGAAAAAGGAAAGTTATCCCGCTATTATTGCAGGGTTTGAAACGGATGGAATATCGAGGTTACGATTCTTCCGGGATAGCGCTGATACATGACCAGAAGTTTCAACTGTACAAGCAAAAAGGTAGAATAGAAGAGCTGGAAAAGGTCCTGAATGGAACAGCGGGAGATGCCAGTGTGGGTATCGGTCATACACGCTGGGCCACACATGGAGAGCCGAGTGTGTTAAACGCTCATCCCCATACTAGTTCAAATGGCAAAATTGCATTGATCCACAACGGGATTATTGAAAATTATAGCGAGCTTCGTAAAGCTCTGGCTAAGAAAGGATACAAATTTCAATCCCAGACTGATACCGAAACACTGGTACATCTGATCCAGGAATTTTATGAGGGCGATCTTGTAAATGCAGTATTAAGAGCATTACGGAGACTGGAAGGTACTTATGGTATAGCCGTGCTGCATGTTGATGAACCGGACCGAATAGTAGTTGCAAGAAAAGGTAGTCCCCTTGTGGTCGGAATCGGTGAAGGCGAGAATTTTATCGCATCTGACCTCGCCGCAATCGTCGAATATACCAGGGATGTGATTTTTCTGGAAGACGGCGAACTTGGAACAGTGACAACTGATAATTTTCACCATTTCAACCTTGAAGAATCAGTAATCAAACGAAAAGTAACTCATATAGATTTTAATCTCGACCAGATCGAGAAGGGTGGCTACAAACATTTCATGCTGAAAGAAATTATGGAACAGCCACAAACTCTCGAAAATACCATGCGTGGACGTGCTCTTGATGACATCGGTGAAGTGAGACTGGGTGGCTTAATCAGGCGATTGGATGAGCTAAAAGATGCCGAACGAATTATGCTTCTTGCCTGTGGTACTTCATATCACTCCGGACTTGTCGGCGAATATATGATTGAGGAATGGGCAAGAATACCGGTCGAGGTTGAATACGCTTCGGAATTTCGCTATAGAAATCCAATAATACCACCCAATACAGTTGCCATAGCAATAAGCCAATCCGGTGAAACTGCGGATACACTCGCTGCACTGCGGGAGGCTCAAGCCCGGAACGCACTTGGATTGAGTATTGTTAATACAGTTGGTTCTACAATAGCCCGCGAGTCTGAAGGCGGGATATACCTTCATGCCGGTCATGAAATAGGAGTAGCATCTACAAAGGCATTCACGAGCCAGGTAACCGTTCTCGCCTTATTTGCGCTGTTGCTCGCTCAACAACGGGATTTCCCAACGGATAAGATTAAAGAGATTCTTGGAGAACTCCGTAGAATACCGTCACTTGTTGAAAGAATACTAAAAAAGGATAGAGAAATTTTTGAGATAGCAAAGATATTCTCAAGAGCTTCCAATTTCCTGTATCTCGCAAGAGGACCGAACTTCCCGGTGGCACTGGAAGGTGCACTGAAATTAAAAGAAATCAGTTATATTCATGCTGAAGGATATCCTGCAGCAGAGATGAAACATGGACCGATAGCGCTTATTGACAGGATGATGCCGGTTGTTTTTATCGCAACTCGTGACAAAACCTATAAAAAGGTCATCGCTAATATTGAAGAAGTTCGATCACGAGGTGGTACAATCATCGCCGTAGTGAATGAAGATGACGAGGAGATCATGGAGCTTTCCGATTATGTAATCCGTATCCCATCATGTCATCCGATGCTGATGCCGATATTGACAGCGATTCCTTTACAGCTTCTTGCATATCATATTGCTAACCTGCTCGGCAGGGACGTAGATAAACCCCGGAACCTGGCAAAATCCGTCACGGTGGAGTAATACATATTAGTAATTTAATATAGATATTTGTATATTAACTACTTATTTTTGTGTATGACATCCCGGGTTGATACAATCCGGGATTTTTGTGGACTCCAGGAGCCCCAAAATAAGCAAAATAATAATTATTTATTTTTTCGGAACGCATGAAAACGCAGATTATTCAAAGTATCTTTAGAGAAGATTTGTTTACAAACGCTCAATCTATGTCATTCACTCCTTCCATGAGTTGTACATGTCACATCCGGCTGAATGGCAATCTGAATAATTTGAATAAATTTTCGGGATATTACAATGACTGAAGAAAAAATTGATTCATTAGATGACTTTCGCAAAGAACCCTGGCGCCTTGTTGATGTCGCCAGGATTTTCGCTGTAGAAGGCACCGCCCCACCAGATTCCCTTGAAGCAATTTTGACCGGGTCGGAACGAGTTATGATTCACGATGTTCTCTCAGCAAGTGTATCGCTCTGGGACTTGTTGGCAAGCACAAAAAGACATATAGGACTGATCTGGCTCGATAAAACCGGATTGCTAAACGATCTGTTTCCATGTTGGGGTGGAAACCCGGCACGCAGGGCGATGAGGCTTCTCGCAATTGAACAGGTACATCTTGAAACATGGAAAGAAGGATTGAGCGAGCAGTCAATAACTTTGATTTGTGATCAACATGACATGGTGGTAGATGGGAGACTGAATGGTTGGGCATTGACAGCATTGGCGACCTTACTTGCTGGCGGCGACACTGAAAACCAGTATTTCTGGTCAAAAATGGTGCGTCGGAATTTGTATGAGCTGGGTGCCACGGAAGCGGAAATAATCTGGATTGAAAACATTGTCACTGAATACCGGAAAGCAGTTCACATGGTAAGAGGTGAAACCGAAGCATATACCCTTACACCTCAACTCGCAGTTACAATATTAAGCACGATGAGAATCGCCGGTGAAGATTCCTCTGAAGAGATATTACAAGCCTCCAAACGAGTTGATGATGCATTAAAGCAGCAGGCAAATCCAATGGATCAGTAGCAAAGAAATGGTTCGAAAGTATCTGAAAAATCCCTTCGCATTTGGGATTTTTCTTGTTCTATCAATAACTTCAAGTTTTCAAATATTTAAACTGCGAATCTAAACATGCCTGATAGCAGTATTCTGTGAAACCTCATTGCTGGTTGTTACGATATCTGATAAATCGAGATCATGAACGTCTCTTCTTCCATTTATCCGTGCAATGTTTTCCAGTTCCTCTTTTGTCGCGTTGTAGAAATTGACAAATCGTTTTACTGATTCTTCGACGATCAGACGTTTCCGGAGTTCGGGATTCTGAGTAGTGATCCCTACCGGGCATTTACCCGTATTACAAATCCTGTATTGCTGGCATCCGATTGCTATCAGCGAGGTTGTAGCGAGGGCGACTGCATCGGCTCCCAGTGCGAGGGCTTTGGCAATATCGACACTGTCCCTGAATCCCCCGGTGATGCAAAGTGTGACTTTGCTATGGTGAGCATCAAGATATTTCCGGGCGCGTCGAGTGGCGAATACTGCTGGGACGCAAACATTATCCTTAATATATGTCGGTGCAGCCCCGGTTGCGCCGCCTCGACAGTCGATAGTGATAAAATCGGGATCGACTTTGAGCGCGAAAGCAATATCTCCCTCGATGTGTCCCGCAGAAAATTTAATTCCTATAGGTTTCCCGCCGGTGATTTCACGTAAATGATCTACTTCCTTTTTAAGATCCGATAAGTTATTGATATCTTCATGACGTCTAGGCGAAATAGAGTCTTCATCAGGCGAAACTCCTCGAATTAATGCGATTTCATCAGTGATTTTTTCTTTCGGCAGGTGTCCACCCATACCCGGCTTTGCTGCCTGTCCGATCTTAATCTCGATCGCGTCAGCCTCTTTTATCACTTCATCGACATGTGAAAAGCGGGCTGTTCCGAGTTCATACACATATTTATCAGCGAATTGCCGCTCTTCAGGAAGCATTCCGCCTTCACCGGAACACATCATAGTCCCAACGAGGCTTGTGCCCTTTGCCAATGCGATTTTTGCTTCACGTGAAAGCGCACCGAAGGACATGTGAGATACATAAAATGGAATATCTATTTCAAGGGGATGTTTAGCGATTCGTCCAATAATTGTTTTTGTGTTGACCGACTGATCTTCATTTAGTGGCATGCGGTATAGTTGTGCGCCTTTAAATAGTATTGTGTCCAATCCGGGAAAAGTCTTCTGAGTGCGCATTGGTGAAATTTCGCTTTTGCCACCAAGGGCAAGTTGTTGGATACGATCGAATTTTTGTTCGAAATCGTCGCTGTTGCGTGACCATTTGGAGAGGTATTCGCTGATATTGTCTTTTTCTTCCACTTTGACTTCTTCAGGTGTACCGATGTCCTCTTCTGCTAAATCGATTTCTTCCGGAATGGTACTAGTAGGTTTTTCGGAAACAAGAATCTTCCCATCCTCAACTTTGACATCATGAACCTGTATATTTTCATCTGAAGATTCAACTGCTTTACCAGTTAAAAGATCGAAACGATGTCCATGCCAGGGACATACGACTTTGCCATCTTCAATTACACCCTCTTCCAGCGGACCTCCCTGGTGAGTACATGTGTGAGAGAAAGCACTGAAATTACCATTGTATCTGAATACGGCTAACTCATCTTTCCCCATAACAACTAACTTGCCCTCACCCTCTGCAAAATCTGAGTCAGCGCCGACTTCGACATATCCATTTTCTGTTTTTACCGCAGCTTTTGTGACTGATTTCTTTACTTTCAGTACGAGACCTTCGTCTTTGAATTCATTGCTCCAGTGGGTACCGTCGCAGAACGGTTTGTTTTTTGAGCCACCGCAGCGACAGAGGGCATAATGTTCGGTAGATACTCTATCAGCCAGGGGTTCTTCTACTAATAATACCTTCCCGGTGACGTAATAAGGTCCATCTTTTGTAATTTGGAGTGCCGGATCGCGATCCTGATCCCTGTGTTCCGTATTGTGGGTCGAATAACTCAATGCACCTGATGGACACATGTGAATAGTATTGATAATATCACTGGCTTTTGCACCGTCCGGATCAATCCAGGGTTCGGTTTTCATGCGCCAGACTGATGGCAGGTTGTCTGTGCAATTACCTATATGAGCGCAAATTCCTCGGTTATCATGAATTGTAATTTTCTTGCCTGTATAATTCACGCGTTTATCCCATTCACCATCCGTTATTTTCCTGCTGGAAAACTGGATATCCGAATGTGTTCCATCGCAAAAGGGTTTGTTTTTTGAGGCACCGCAACGGCATAGAGCCATGCTGGGTTTGGATGTGATTTTGTTACCCTCGGAATCCAGAAAGGTTTTAAGCTTTTTTACCATTAATGGACCGTTTTTTATACCCCTGAGACTCGGTCTTGGGGCGGTTTTACCTGAAGCCATAATTTCTCCTAATAGGGATTATCCAGATTTCGCAGGATGACAAGATTAAAAAGATTACAGGGATATGCAAGGTGAACAGGAAAATAGTGTTTTTTACGGCATGAAATTTTTCTCTAATAAATCAGCGCGGCGGATGTAACTTAATTGTTATTTCAAGGAAAGTGTTGACTTTGTATTTTTCCGGCAGGTTTCCTCAATTTTACGACCTGCCGGATTTTTACACGATACTTTTAAATCTTCCTCAATGCCTGGTTAAGGTCATCCATAAGATCAGCGACGTCTTCGATTCCGACGGATAGACGGATCATATTGTCTTTAATTCCAGCAGCCTCACGTTCTTCAGGAGTATATGATGCCTGGGTAGTTGAGGCCGGATGACAGATCAAAGTATCGCAATCGCCAAGACTGACTGCTACAGCCGCCAGTTCGATTGCATCCATTAATTTCTTTCCCTCTTCAAATCCACCGGCGATCTCGAAAGCAATCATCCCGCTAAAATCACTCATCTGTTTTTGGGCTATCTTGTGACCGGGATGGGATTCAAGACCGGGGTAATGGACTTTTTCAATCTTAGGATGAAAAGACAGAAATTGTGCAATACGGTTGGCGTTAAAACAGTGCTGTTTCATACGAATGGGCAGTGTCTTCAGTCCGCGCAACAGCAGCCAGGCTGATAATGGGGTCATCGAAGCGCCTGTTTCTACAAGGATATCATCATGAAGACTCTTGATGAATTTTTTGTCTCCGACTACACAACCACCTACAACATCCCCATGTCCGTTAATGTATTTCGTGGTTGAGTGTACGATTACATCCACCCCAAAGTCGAAAGGATGCTGCAGGATAGGAGTGGCGAATGTGTTGTCAACGATAATCGTCAAATCATATTTATGACCAAGTTTTGTCAACTCTTCAATATCCAGCACAGCCAGGGTGGGGTTGGCGGGAGTTTCAAAAAATAATGCTTTGCAGTTTTTCGCTTTCTTAATCGCATCTTCAACCTTATTCAAATCAGTTCCGTCAACCTGGTGGGCGATTACACCGAAACGTGGAAGCACATGGCTGAACAAGGCGTAAGTTCCGCCATACAATGTGTCACTCGAAACAAAACTGTCACCGGTACGGCATACAGTCATTACAGCATTGAATGAAGCTGCCATGCCGGAAGCGAGTCCCTGTGCTGCTTCACCGCCCTCAAGACATGCAATTTCATGTTGAAATGCATCAACTGTAGGGTTCGAGATTCTCGAGTAAATATAGCCTTCAGCTGTTCCTGCAAAAAGATCGGCTCCATGCTGGCTATCTTTAAACGCAAAAGTTGAAGTCTGGTAAATTGGCAAACTGACTGATCCGGTAGGGTCGCCGCCGCCGAATCCATGTATCGCTTTTGTGGCAATACGCCACGAATCTTTCACTTTTCCGCTCATTTTTTTATTCCCTGTATGTAGTGTTTTTTGTGTTTCCGAATATGTATGCCGTAGTTTCCAAACAGTAGTTGTAGCCAGATTCTCCGAATCCGGCGCTTCGAATCTATTCCACTGTTTTGCCGGGTTCGGAGACCCAGGCCTACTTGTGAGAATTTAACTCTGTTAATACTCTGCCGGTCGATTTGGGATGCAGAAAGCCTACACGGGTTCCTGATGCACCTGGACGGCTCTTCTTGTCAATCAATCGTATTCCATTTTCTTCAAATTCCATGAGTGATTCATCCACATCATCGACTTCATAGCAGATATGATGCATTCCCCCACCTGTTTTTTGCAGGAAAGCAGCTATTGGTGAATCATCCCCGGTCGGTTCAAGCAATTCGATATGGACATCGCCAGCCTCAAACATAGCCACCTTAACTTTTTGATCTTCAACTACCTCTGTACCGATAAATTTTAAACCAAGTTTGTCACGGTACAATTGAATACCTTCTTCAAGGTCAGGAACAGCTATGCCGATATGACCGATCTTTTTTATCATAAATGCTCCCAGCAAATGATATATACAACAATATTTTCACCATTGCCAATATAAGCTCTTATCGAAAGGCTTGCATATTAAATCACAAATCGTACCTCCTGTATATATTGCAGGATATAGGCTGCTCAGCTTGCCTGACATAACGCTTGAACGTATCTTTGCAAAGTTAATTTGTGGTCACCATACTGGAACAGGAGTAAAAATGCTGACAGGACGATTTCATTCAAGCAGTACGATAATATTTGTATCGATTCTCATCACATTTATTTATAACATCCACTCAGATGCTGCATCGAATAAACCTGCCTGGGGCAGGAATGGTGTAGTATCAAGCGCACATGTTCTCGCTACTGAGGCTGGAGTAAATATCCTCGAAGAAGGAGGTAATGCGATAGATGCGGCACTTGCTACTATTTATATGCTGAATGTAGTTGAAGGTTACAGCGCCGGAATTGGTGGAGGCGAGTTCTGGGTGATCCGAATTGCAGAGACCGGAGAGGTGGTTACCATTGATGGACGCGAGGAAGCGCCGGCAACGGCTTTCCGTGATATGTACCTCGACTCGTTGGGTACGCCAAATGGCGCCCTCTCATATACAGGCATCCTTGCCGGAGGAGTGCCGGGATCGGTTGCCGCGCGTGAGTATGCATTCAAGAAATATGCATCCCAATCGCGTAAAAAAATCATGAAATCAGCTATAGATGCAGCGGAAAATGGTTTTATGGTTGAACCGGGTCAGGCGGCATATTATGAATATCTCGCACCAAAGTTGGGACAGTTTGAATATTCAAAAAAAGTAATGTTCAAAGATGATTCCACTACATGGCAGGCTGGAGATATACTTGTTCAAAAAGACCTGGCGGAAACTTTCAAACGGATTGCCAAAGATGGAGGTGATGACTTTTATCATGGCAAGACAGCGGAAGAAATTGTCCGGTATATGAAAGAAAACGGCGGAATAATCACTGCCGAAGACCTGGCAAATTACCAGGTAAAAATCCGAGAACCGATCTACGGGAATTACAGGGGTTATGAGATTTATTCTATGCCTCCTCCCTCCTCAGGCGGTGTTCACCTGGTTCAGATTCTCAATATTCTTGAAGGTTGGGATGTTCAGCAGCTTGGCAGGAACTCCGCGCGTTGGTTTCATCATCTTGCCGAGGCAATGGAAGCTGCTTTCGCCGACCGGGCTGAATACCTGGGTGATCCGGATTACGTAATTGTACCTGTTACCGGGTTGACAAGTAAGGGATATGCCGAGCAATTAAGAAATGCCATACCCCGTTACTGGTCGCGAAGAATTGACAAACCCGGAAATCCTGTCGATTTTGAGACTATTCCACCGGAAAATCCCGAATCAGGTCATACAACTCACATGTCGGTTATTGATCGTTGGGGGAACATGGTTGCCCTGACCGCTACAATCAATACCGGTTTCGGGAGTGGAGTTGTCCTTGGATCGACTGGAATTTTCCTGAATAATGAAATGGACGATTTCTCAATAGCACCGGGAACACCAAATTATTTCGGGTTGATAGGTAAAGAAGCAAATGCAATCGAGGCAGGGAAACGTCCACTTTCAAGTATGTGCCCGACAATAATTACCAAGGATGGAAAACCTTTCATGTCCGTGGGAGGATCAGGCGGACCGAAAATTATCACCGGTACATTGCAGGCAATAATCAATGTGATAGATTTTGAATTGAATGTTCAAAAAGCTGTTTCCGAGCCAAGGATACATCACCAATGGGTTCCTGATGCGCTTTATTTTGATCAGGATATCTCACCCGATTGCGCAATTGAACTAAATCGAATGGGGCACAAAATCGCAATTGGCGCAGTTGGTAGTGGGATCCAGGCGGTTATGATTGATCAGGAGACTGGAATAATGTACGGAGGAGCTGATCCGCGGTCAGGAGGATTAGCGAAGGGACTGCCTTAATAGTACGTCTTTTTCCTGCGGGTTTTGCTTCTTAGCGGCTTTGCGTGAAATATTCTTTTTAAGCGACTAAACCAATTTCACGCAAAGACGCCAAGTTTCAAAGACGCAAATTAATATGTATTTTTCAATTTCTTTCTTATTCACTTGCCAAACAAATGCCACCTTTCTATGACCAAAAAAAAGATTCTCTTCGGCTTTCAGTCAGTGATCTCCTCTGGCGGGAACGGCTTGATGAGCCTCGTGGCGCCGGTGTCATGGACCGGTCAGAACTGGGTCGTATGGTTCATCGAAGACGAGTCGAGGAACAGGCGTCAAAGCATTATGATTATGAACCTGAAGTGCCGCTGGAGCTGAACCTCAGGATTGATAATACAAATATCTACATCCGTGGACGGGTGGATGGCGTTTGGAAAGATAACGGCAACGCAATAGTCGAAGAGATAAAGAGTGTCATTCGATTCAGAGATTTTCATCCGCTTCCCTCGCATATTCTGCAATGCAGATTATACTCATGGTTATACAGTAGAATACATGGAATATTGGTAAGTGGTTTGCTGTCACTGGTTGACGTGACTGATTGGGAAACACACGAAATACCGGTAAGTCCTCCCGACAATGAGTTTGAAGAAGAGATTATATCAAGAATCAAAGATATCCTGCAATATTGCAGGAATGAGGCAGAGCGACTCGAAAACAGATGCAATAACGCTGATAAAATCCAGTGGATATATCCAAAGCACCGCAAAGGTCAAAAAGAGATAGAGAAAGTTGTAGGGAAAGCATTAGAGACAAACCGCCACCTGCTGCTCGAAGCGCCTACCGGAAGTGGAAAGACTGCTCCGATATTATTAACGACATTCAGATGGTGCGTGAAAAATAAGTGCCGCCTTGCATTCGCTACCTCAAGAACAGCTCAACAGAAGGAAAGAGTACAGTTTATCGAAGAGGCGGTTCCCCCTGAGGCTCGTGGAAGAGTATTATTACTGGCTGCCGCAGATAAATTATGTAATAATCCTGACTGCAATCATACCAAAAGGTTACATATTCCCTTCAGTGTCAATCCTTATAAACCTCCTTCCTGGTTTGAAAAAATTTTGGATGGCGAATCTGTCGTCACATCAAACAGGATAAGAAACTATGCAAAACACCGAAATATCTGTCCCCGTGAACTTCAATATGAGCTGATCCGATATGCAGACATTTTGATAGGAGATCAGAACCTCCTGGCTGATCCCGCCTACCATCCTCCGGGCTGGTTTCTTGAATCTTCATACCGTAAAGAGACAATCCTGCTGATAGATGAAGCACACGGTCTGCCGGATCGTGTCCGTGACAAGCGAGCGACGATATTGAACCTCAAAAACCTGGTATCTTTTATTGATGAACTTGTACTGAGCGGAAACAGGTTTTTACAGGAATCGGCTTCATATTTGAACGAATTAGTTGAAAGAATTGATAATCGACTGGAGCTGTCATCCGAAAATTCCGACTCGGTTTATGAAAAGATTGATCCGGGAGATATGGACTTCCGGGATCCGATAACCGCTGCTACTATGAATCTCGCCATGGTTGATTACGAACATGTTTCATCATTATTTCAACAGCAATGTGAATATTTATTTAAAGCAGCCTATGCTGTAAATAACCCAAACGGATTTGTCGCCTTCTTAGATAAACAAAATGCTGCGGTTGCCTGGGAACTGGTGAATCCCGGGAGACTTTTATCTGAAAGAGCGAGTATCTGCAAAAATATCATAGCCTTTTCTGCGACTTTGTCTCCCTTAACTATCACAATGAAAAGTTTAGGCATGCCCCGAGAAAATACTGATAAACTCCAATTATTTGATTCGGTTTCCCAAGATCAGAGATTGATATTACGTTATACCGGTTTTTCAACTGCCTATAATCAACGCATGGGAAAGCTCAACGAACTTTCTGAAGTGCTAACTGCCTGCATTAGTAGAGCATCAGGTAACTGGATCGTATTTTTCCCTTCTTATACCTACCTGGAGACGACTGCGGTACAGATGCAAATACACGGCAAAATCCCTGTGATTCAACATAAAAGAGGTATACCCGCCGGGACGGTTGAAAAAATGATCGAAAAGTCTGGTGATCCAGCACTGCATTTTATGGTCCTGGGAGGTGCGCTGGCTGAGGGGATTGGATTTCAGGGCAAAAACATCATCGGAGTCGCTGTAATCAGTCCTGGATTGCCGCCGGTATCACCGAGACGGGAGCTGATCAGGGAATCATTAGATGATGAAGGCGAAGACGGATATCTCCAGGCATACGTTCAGCCGGGATTGGTACGTGTAGTACAGGCATGCGGCAGGTTGATTCGTGAGGAAAACCAGCGTGGAATAGTATTACTGATCGGGGAACGTTTTGCGAGGCATGATATTGCGGAATTATTACCCGAAAGCTGGCAGGAATCGCCAATTGTCGAATCAATTCCAAACCTGGAGGAACACATATCAATCTGGTTGGATAAATAGTTTAGAGTACACGCTTCAGCGTGCCGAGTTCAGAGTTCGCACTTTAGTGTGTAAAAAAGGCAACCTGAAGGTTGAAATTTAAACTTAACGAGGAATAAATATCAGATTATAGAACTACCCATCCTCGCGAAGTGAAGATTTCTTTAAAATAGAATTAAACGTTGATAGTCTCTAATAAATACAGAATAAACAATATTCTCAGGTAAACCGGGCTGACAACCTATTATCTTGATTCATTAATGTGAGGTAAGTGTTAGAATTAATACACTTAAAGTCAAACACAACTGAGTCTGGCTCATTTCAGTTGAGATTACCTCATGCTGCATAGAGCCGTTGTTTTTCACAGTCAATATGGTATTTCCAATAGTTATCCCAGTCACCGTTTCTTTTCAATGCACGGAGGTCGAGTACCGCTTGTATGCCTTTTTTTGTCCATCGCATACCAGAACAGTCGGTTCGTTCTTTGACCAGTGAACCGCAGGCTCCTTCGATAACTCCGGTTGCAATGGGGTATCCCGCTTTAAGAAACACATCATAACGCATCATGTGTCGGTGGTTTTCAAAATAGCGGATTACTTTCTTCAGTACAATTTTCTGGCTTTCCCGTAGTCCTGTGGGATCTTTTGTCAGACGCTGTTTAAGTCCCCCAACAACATAACCAACTTTGCCTCTA
>Ga0075120_10000689_pt1 | contig 27995 bp, 22 predicted proteins | sample AntAceMetag02UKL_FD_69792 | JGI IMG/M metagenome (GOLD analysis project Ga0075120, IMG submission 69792) | Saline lake microbial communities from Ace Lake, Antarctica - Antarctic Ace Lake Metagenome 02UKL | ecosystem: Environmental > Aquatic > Non-marine Saline and Alkaline > Saline | place...
TCTGTAAGAAATCTTGGCACTGTTGTTCCGAATGATCTTCGTGTTGGACATGGCGTCAAGACAGTCGGTATTGAAAAGATGCATAGCCAGGGTTCACCAACACAAACTAATAATCCAATGGACTTGATGATCGAAGGCGAAGGTTTTTTCAAAATTCGTAAAGCTGACGATTCAATTGCATATACACGGGATGGAAGTTTCAAACGAAGTCCCGACGGCAGAATAATTAACGCAGACGGTTATACTCTTGAGCCTGATATTGTAATTCCCGATGACGCTCTTGAACTCATTATGGCACCTGATGGACTGGTTGAAGTTCGTCTGCCGGGAGATAATAACCTGCAGGAGATCGGTCAGATTGAAATGGTTCGATTCACTAATCCAACCGGGCTTCGTGCTATAGGAAAAAATCTATTTATCGAAACCGACTCATCAGGTCCGCCTCTAAACGGTCAGCCCAGCCTCGAAGGTTATGGCGAAATAAACCAGGGATACCTCGAATCCTCTAACGTTTCTGTAGTAGAGGAAATGGTGAAACTTATCGTGGCGCAAAGAGCATACGAGATCAGTTCTAAGGCGATCAAGACGGCGGAAGAGTTGTTGTCATTAGCTAATAACTTGAAGCGGTAATAGTATGTATAAGATTATCAGACTGATAGTTGTATTTGGAAGTCTCTTGATGTTCAGCGGAACTTCCACTGCATCATCGACTGTATTTCCCGAAAAAGTCAGTCTGGCTATTAACAATTATCTCGAATCGGTGTGGGGAGCGGGGAACGTTGTATGGGTTCCCGGTTCAGCGCGAATACTGTCAAGCTTGACAGAAGAGGTTGAGTTAGATGTTGTTCCTTGCGGCAAACCGCGAGGATCAACGCTTATCAATCTCGACTTACGAAAAAATGGAAAGTTAATCAGGCGACTCCCTGTCAGCATACGGGTAATAGCATTCGCCTGGGTGCCTGTAGCCGCTGAAGAAATGGATTCGCGTCAGGCGTTGGACATTGGATCAATAGAATGGGAAAAACGCGAAGTAACAAAGATTTCTATTGACTGGATGGATAAGCCAGAAGAATCAAATAATGACATTTGGTGGTCAAAACGAAAGATCCACAAAGGTGATATTCTTACTCTCGACAAAGTGGAAAAACGTCCCGATGTGGTTCGAGGTGACACTGTAACTCTTTTGTCTATTAGCCGGGGAGTAACAGTAAAAACTGGTGGAATAGCGCTTCGTAATGGAAATATCGGTGACAATATCAAGGTCGAAAATCTTGAAAATGGAGTGCGCTTAAGGGGAACTGTTGAAAATCAGGGAGTTGTACTCGCCGAAGGAATAGATAGAAGAAAGGTAAGATAGAATGATGGGAAAAATGAAAATACTTGCGATTGTATTTCTTACGAGTATTGCCTTCGCTCAATCTGCTTTTGCACAACGATTCGATAATCTCGTATCGCGATCAATTTTTGCTGACAAGCGAGCATTCTATGAAGGTGACCTCGTTACCATTTTGATCATGGAATTTACTGAAGGTCAGAATGAATCCGGAACAATGACAAATTCCGACAATCAGATGCGTACTGATGCAGCTACCAGTGGAAAAATGAGTGATATGCTTCCTTCATTTGGTCTAAACAGCCAATTACGGAACAGACATAATGCTTCTGGGTCAACACGAACGCGCGGTGAATTATCAGGTAAGATATCAGCAACGATTTTGGAAGTGCTTGATAACGGTCTGTTGTCTATTCAGGGATCGCGATTGGTTCAAGTCAATGGGGAAAAGCAGGAAACAGTCCTGACAGGTATAGTGCGACCGGAGGATATACGTCCTGACAATACTGTTTACAGTTATAGCATTGCGGATGCACAGATCAGTTATAAAGGTAAAGGTGAAGTCACTAGTGCTGCGAAACCTGGAATAATAGCCCGAATGTGGAATTGGATATTTTAACATGAAAAATATGAAACGATTATCAATCCTGATTCTGGTTGTTCTTATACCATTACTCGGAATGGCTCAACCCAGAATAAAGGACCTGGCATCAGTTGAAGGGATCAACGATATCCCCCTGATTGGTTACGGTGTCATAGTGGGTCTTGACGGCACAGGTGATACTCCCCGGTCGCTTTTCACAAATCAAGCCCTGATGAACATGCTTGACAGGTTTGGAATTTCAGTGGAAAATGATAAAGTACGTATCAAAAATGTAGCTGGAGTAATTGTTACTGCAACTCTTCCTGCATTCGCAAAACCGGGACAAAAGATTGATGTAGTGGTATCATCCATTGGGGATGCTCGCAGCCTGTTAAATGGAACACTTCTCTTATCGCCACTTGTAGCTCCGGACGAACTCGTTTATGGCGTTGCGCAGGGACCGGTAAGTATTGGAGGATTCTCTGTTGAAACTGAAGGCGTAAGCCTGAAGCACAATGCAAATATGGTCGGAAGGATTCCAGGAGGATTAACCGTTGAACAGGATGCTGGCCTAAGTTTTGACGATTTGGAATATGTCAGCTATAGCCTTCATGAGGGAGATGTTACCACTGCAATTAGGGTTGCCGATGCGATAAATGAAGCCTTGGGAATTCAACTGGCGGCGGCGGTAGATCCAGTGAGTATTCAACTTCAAGTACCGGCAAATTTTCCTGGGGGTGCCATGGGACTGCTTGCCGCTACTGAATCGATAACTGTAACTCCTGATGTTGAAGCCAAGGTGATCGTGAATGAAAGAACCGGAACGGTGGTGATAGGAAGCGCAGTTCAGCTTTCAAGCGTGGCTATCAGTCATGGCGCCTTAACAATATCAATTGTTAATACTCCTATGATCAGCCAACCCGGACCGTTTTCACAAGGCACAACCACAGTAGCACAGACAGGTCAGATTGAGGTGCAGCAGCAGGGTGAAGGCGTAGTAGTTATAGAAGAATCAACAAGTGTTGGCGATGTCGCTACTGCATTGAATTCGCTTGGTGTTTCACCGCGCGATATTATTGCAATCTTCCAGGCACTCAAGCAAGCCGGTGCATTACATGCAGACCTGGTGATTATCTGATGAGAGCTAATCCTGTAAATATGATACTCGATGGAATGAACAGGACTCCTGGAAAAATTCCAACTAATGTTGATAATCCCAAGCTCTATGAAGCATGCCAGGGATTTGAATCATATTTCGTCAGGTATATGATCAAGAATATGCGCGGATCAATGAATATGATGGGTGCGAAAACACACGGCTCCGAAATGTACCAGGGTATGTTTGATAATGCAATCAGTGAAGAAATCTCGAAAAACAATTCAATGGGACTCGCTGAAATGCTTTATAAACAGGTGTCAAGACAAAATGGCACAGGTGCCGGTCAATTCCCATCGCTTGATTTCTCCGGTAATACAGAAGAAAGAATAGATCAATATAACAAAATTATTAACAAGGCAGCAGAAAAATACAATCTCGATCCGGAATTAATTCGTGCAGTCATCCGGCAGGAATCCGGTGGGAAGCAATTTGCTATCTCACCAAAGGGTGCAAAAGGATTGATGCAGATAATGGACGATACTGCAAATGATCTTGGAATCAGTAATGTTTACAGCCCTGCACAAAATATCGATGGGGGTTCAAGATATTTAAGCGAACAATTAGACAATTTTGGAGATATCAGACTCGCTTTGGCAGCATATAATGCTGGTCCGCAAAGTGTAATTAAATCAAATGGTGTCCCTCAATTTACTGAAACAAAAGAATATATATCCAAAGTTATGCATAATTACAAAGAATACAAATCTCAGAATCATTCGCTAAAACAAACCCTTGTATCAGATAGGAAGAAATGATGGATAAGGTAGTTACAAGTTTAGTTGATGTTATCAAGGAGGAAGAGGGATTATTAAGCGAATTCCTCGATCTGCTTGAGGAGCAAAAGAAAATTCTGGTGGAGAATGACATGGATGAGTTTGAGCGTACTGCCATCCTCCAGGAAGAGTTAATTGAAAAAATTGAAAAACTTGAAAATGAGCGTGTATCCACGGTTCGGAAAGTTGCAAATGGAACGCATCTACCTGAATCGGACATCACCCTGACACGATTGGTTGAGATGAGTCTTGGACATGTTTCAGATGAGTTGGCTGACGCAAAGAAAAATCTCGGTGGGCTTGTCAATCGAATCAAGAAAATCAACCAGGTGAATCAATACCTGATCAAACGATCATTCAATCGTTCTCAGCGAACAATAAACTGGATGATTGACGACGCTCAATTGGAAGTGACATACGAGAATAATGGAAAAATCCGGAACCGGAATACTAATGCTGTTCTACTGAACAAAACGTATTAGCAGGCAATCGTCATGAATCAGATAGAGAAAGCTGCGACAGTTCCACTTCACGGTCAGATGAAAATGACGCGTGACTCTCTTATTGCTATTCAAAGATCAATGGGAGTGATTGCAAATAACGTTTCAAATCTTGATACAGAAGGATATCATCGTCAATTAGCGCTTCTCGAGGATCGTGATCCAATGAACACGAATCCTGGTATGACCGGTAGCGGATTGAAATTTGCCGGAATAGAGAGGATGATAGAGAGCTATGCAGAAAACCAGATGCGGGAAGAAAGCAGCGCATCAGGCAGATGGGAAGCACAAAGAAATGAATTGCAGCATGTTGAGGAAGTTTTTTCTGAAATAAACAGCTTTTCCATATCGGGAGCGCTTGATGAATTCTGGGACGCATGGCAGGACCTTGCAAATGATGTTGACAGTGTGTCGGCAAGAACCAATGTTCTGAGTAAAGCTCAAAATCTTGCCTACGCCTTTCATGAAACTACACGAGGTTTGGAAAGAGTTCAAGAGAGTATCAATCTCGATTTAGGTCAATTAAGTAATAAAATCAACACTCTTGCAGCCAATATTGCAGCTTATAACCAGGAGATTATTACCTCGACGAACCGTGGTCAGAGTCCTAACACTTTCATGGATAAACGGGATTTACTGATACAGGAGCTATCCAGTCTAACCGGGGCAACGGTGCAGCAGGATGATAACGGATCTATGACAGTGTATATCGGTAATGAGGTCCTGGTACACAGGGAAGAAGCGAGAGAGGTAGGCTGGCTTGATGATGCAGGGAAGGGAAAAAGTGGTGGTGATCTGATCTGGTCTGATTCAACTAATCTACTCACATTTGACGGTGGATCAGCGCTTGGAAAATTGAATGTTCGGGATGAAGTCATTCCTGAAGCATTCGATGATCTGAATTTGGTGGCAACTACTTTACGAGATCGAATTAATGATCTTCATTCAGACGGTATTGGTATGGATAAGAGTACAGGTAATGCGTTCTGGCGTGAGGATACGGTGGGATCAATTGACCTCGAAGTAAATAGCATCCTGATAAACAATCCTGAAAAGGTCGCTGCTTCCAGAATCAGCTCAACGGGTGACAATTCCCTCGCCAATGATATGTATGAATTACAATATGAGCAGGCTTTTGTGAATGGAAGAGTGAATTTCAGTGAATTTTACCAGGGTACAGTATCAAGAATCGGAAATGACGTTGAATACGCTGATACGAGGTCTGAAGCCTCACAAGCTGCGTTAGAACAAGCGGAAAATTACCAGCAACAAATCTCAGGCGTAAACCTTGACGAGGAAATGGCAAATATGCTCGCTTTTAACAGGACTTATACAGCTTCAGGGCGAATGCTGATGAAGCTTGACGAAATGACTACAGTTATCCTGATGATGGCGAGGTAAGGGAGTAGATCATGAGAGTTACACAAAAATCTTCAATTGATGCTCTTTTAGGACATGTAAACAGAATAAGAGAAGATCTTTATCAATCCCAGCAGGTGATCAATTCGGGAGTGGAAGTTGAAAAACCGTCTGATGATCCGATGCGCGCAAGAAAAATAATGATGCTAAACGATCAAATATCAAGACGAAATCGTTTCACGGAAAATATCTCTTCCACCATGACAAAACTGCATCATACAGAATCAGAACTGCAATCTGCGGAAGATCTTCTTGTAGAGGCGCGTACTCTCGCCGTCCAGGGATCGACGGGAACATTGAATTCCGATGACCGGGCAACTTTAGCGGTAAGGGTAGATCAGATATTACATGAGATGGCATCTGTGGCTAATTCACGTCATGGTGAATCTTATCTGTTCGGCGGATTCAATACACGTGAAGCACCTTATCAAATGATTGAGGATTCCGTTACAGGCGATGTTACCCAGGTTCAGGATTTACCAACAGGTATGGACGGAACCACTTATACAATTATTGGGGAAAATGAAAAAATACCGTCCAATATCCCCGGTACCGAAATATTTCAGACTGGATCGCCCGGTGAAGATGGTGATGTTTTTCAAGTATTGATTGATTTGCGTGATGCTTTAAGAAATGACAACCTGGAAGGAATTCAGAATTCTCTGGATAAAATTGACGACTCGGCAGATCGTATCCGTCTGTCAATTTCCAAACTTGGTGGTATTGTCAGAAGGTTGGAAAATGTTGATAACAGAATGAAAGATCTTAATCTCGATTCCGAAGAACATCTCTCGAAAATACAGGATGCTGATATAGCATTGTGGGCAAAAGATTATGAATTGCATCGTGTCGCACTTCAAAATGCGATGCAAATAGGAACACAAGTAATAACCTCAAGTTTGATTGATTTTATTCGTTAGGAGTAAGGTTCATGGCAGAGCAAGCACAGTTAAGGCAAGATATCAATGAATTATTAAGCCGTATCAATGACAACGGCATGGCAATGAATGCAAGAGATGGCAAAGAAGAAATGCTTGCCACAGCACTGGTACTGCCGACAATCAGTGATCGTGGATTCAACGATACAGTGATGATGATCGCCAAAGCTATCCTCGACAGGAGAGATGTGGAAGGTGGATGGGATGATCCCTGGACTACGGTCTTTGCGATGGAAGGATTGGTAGGCCTGGCATTAAGAGGAATAGTGATTAATGATTTGATCGAGACTATTCATCAGGGCGTAAAAGTATTGAAGGGATACCCGGCTTTATCACCTCCCGACCATGAATTACGTTTAGCTCGTGCTCTGGCGCTCGCAGGTCTGGCTTTGAAAGATGCAAAAATTATTAATTCCGGTCTTATCCGGGCGAGGTCTGCGGTTGACAGTGGTCTGGATTTTAATACCAGTCGTGATACCGCCCTTCATGGTCTCCTGGCGCTTATCGATCTTTATACACTCACAAAAGATCCTTCGACCAAGGCTCTTTATGAAGAAAGATTTGAATCGAGCGATATGATTGATCCTGAAAAGTGGGCGCAAGAGGAATCTGTCGATGTCATCGCACGTGCCGGTACGGTTTTGGAAAAAGCAGGTTACAAAGATGCAGCAGCGAAGGCTTATGAATATTCCAGGATTGTCGATGCTGAAAGCCTTGACACACAATCATTGAAACATCGTGTTGAGCTTGGAGCACGTCTGTTTGGTGAAGAACTGAAAAATGATAAATCAGATTCCAGCCCAAAGGATATCCAGGTTTCACCTGAGAAGATAAAATCACAACCGGTTTTGGAAGATTTGAAGACTGAAATACCGACAGCAGACAGATTGGAAGCCGAAAATACTTCATACGTTGAACAATCGACTCGGGAAATTCAAGAAACCGTTCAGCCTCAAATCGATCAACTGCCTGCGCTACAGAAATCAGTGAATACCGAATATTCTGTCTCCGCAATAATAATACAGCATGGTGAAACAGCAGGAATTAATGAGACGATTAAATCTGTTGCTGAACAGCATAAAAAGCCCGGCGAAGTAATTGTAGTGCTGGAAAACGAACAGCACTCTTCCCACGATTCCATAATTCCCTTTAATGTTCGTTACATATCACCATCGGAGTATGATACTGAGGGTAAACGCTGGTCTCTCGGCGTTAATGCAGCCGAGAATGATTGGATATGGATTATCCCATCCGGAATAAAACCTCAAGCCGGTACACTTGATAGAATGATCACGGGGGTAAATTCTGAAACAGACGCTGTTTTATTAGTCGAAGAAGAAAGCGATAAGGCAAAGTTGTTTTCGGAGCTATATGGAGAGCCAATAAGTCATCAATATAGAGTCCTTCTTAAAAAGGAGAGCCTAGACAAACATGGGTTCTCGAATCGTATGCAAGCTGAGCCATTATGGTTATTCGTTCTCAAAAACCAGGAGACTTTGAATTGGAATGAAGTTGTTGAAAATAACAATGCAAGCTTTGAAGGACTTCAGGAGAATTCTTTATCATTTATGGACGATCAGATTTTCGATGCTTTTGAAATTAAACGAGAATTGAAACTAACTGATCCACGAATAAAAGAAAAATTGCATGATTTTGCTTCAAAGAGCAGACGTTTGCTGCATGAAAAACATCGAAGAGTCGGGATACCACTTGTATCAATAGTTATTCCTCATTTCAACCTTCCAGAAATGTTAGAACGCTGTATTGATTCAATAGTTACTAATACAGATGAAATTCCATTCGAGATAATTGTAGTAGATAATGGCAGCAATAATACCACTGACGAATTAATTAAAAAACTTCATAAATCAGGAGTTTATATAATCAGGAACAGTACAAATGAAGGATTTGCAAAAGCTTGCAATAAAGGATCAAAAGAAGCTAAGGGAAAATATGTATTGTTCCTCAATAATGATACCGAGGTTCAAAAAGGTTGGTTAAGCGCCATGATGAGGGCAATGCAGGAAGGTGAGGAAGTTGGCATTGTCGGGGCAAAACTGCTTTTCCCTGACGGGAAAATTCAACATGTTGGCGTGGTGTTTGATGATGACTGTATTCCCTCGCATCTCTATCAAAATGGTCCTTCAAATCTGCCCCAAATCCAAAATCGAAGGTACTACCAGGTTGTTACGGCAGCATGTACCCTGATTAGAAAAAACTTGTTCCGGCAATTAGGCGGATTCGATGAAGGATTCAGGAATAGTTTCGAGGACGTTGATTTTTGTCTCAGGGCAAGACGTATGAGTGTAAGAGCACTCTATGAACCAGAAGCTGTTGTTATTCACCATACTGAGCAGACACCCGGCAGGAAGGACCACGATTCGGAAAATATAAACCGCTATCTCGAAAGATGGGGAGGCAAAGTTCAACCTGATCTCAAACTGTATGCAAATATTGATGGTTACGATATTGTTGAAAAGGATGGCAGGAAAAAGCTTGTTCCTTTTAACGACGGACAATCAGAGAAAACAGTTGAAAAATCATCTCCACCGCCTGATCAAACTACTGATGTAAAAGAAAATATCAATACTGCACCGACATTGTCTGCGCAGCCGGTTGATGTTTCAGTTAAGAATGAGGATACGCTTGAAAGCTTGTTGGCTAAAGCCGACTTGATGATAAAGGACGGTCGTTTCAATAACGCTGAGGAAGAGCTGGTAAATGGATCACGCCGGGTGAATGGCAACATTAGGCAACGTGCACTCTACTGGACTTTACTTGGTGACGCGCGTTTCCGGTTGAATCGTCCGGATGAGGCTTTTACTTGTTATAAAAAAGCGGTATCAGACGATCCCAGCGCTGAAAGGGCATGGATCGGAATCGGAACATATCATTTAATAAATGATGAACTCGATACAGCTGAGGAAATCTTTGGGAAAATCCTGACCCTGTCGCCGGAGTATGATCGCGGCTTCATGGGTATGGGTAATGTGATGTTGAAGCGTAAGGAATTTGATAAAGCGCTCAAGAATTTCCAGGAAGCTTCAAGACTAACACCAGATCACAGACCTGCAATTGTAGGACTTGTTGCATCTGCTGTCCAGGCGGGCAAAATGATGGAAGCACAACCTGGGGTAGAACGATACCTGCAAATTCATCCGGAAGACGTTGAAGCACGTTTCCACTTGGCAGCAATCTTCTACGGATGCAGTCATATCGAAAAGGCTCGTATCCATGCTGAACATGTACTTGAAACTCATCCAAATCATCGTGGTGCGAAAGAACTGATGAATCATATTGAGGAATCGTAAAGTTATTTCAGGTGAGATCGAAGAATCTGCTATTTGTAGTTTTTTCTAAATTCAGGAGATTTCTTCGTCGCTACGCTTCCTCGCAATGACGGCGATAGTTGTTTTGCGAGTTAGGCATTCTTAACACACAGTTGAAAATGATTGAAGAACGAATAATAATAGTCCAGTTGGCACGATTTGGAGATTTGATCCAGACTTCGCCGCTAATCCGGAATTTGAAGTACGAGCCTGGATTCGACAGGGAAATAACTCTCCTCGTTGACAATCGAACATCTCCTGTTGCCAACATGCTTTACGGTGTGGATAATGTTGTTGGAATCAACCTTGATGAGATTGCAGATATCGTATCGACACCGGGAGTTTCACAATATAAGCGAATAAAAGAATGGGTAGCAGCCTGGAAACCATCGCAAAGCTACGACAGGTTGATTTTACTGAATCATGGGATTTTAACTGCGACTATAGCTTCATTGGTTCCAGCACGGATACGGGAGGGTCCATTACTGGGAGAACCTCTACCGCGTCCACATCTTTATCTAACATCAACCATCAATGATCGGCATTTTAATCCACTTCATTTGAGTGAAATATGGGCGGCTTACGGACCTCTGATATTGCCTCTCCCGACTCCGAAATTAAAAAGCTGCAATATGGGCACAGCACTTGCAATTTCAACTGCAAAAGGAAGTGTTGTTTCTTTGAAAACAAAAGGTTTCGCTGTGAATGTGGGCTCCGGAGGGCATGAACGTAATTGGTCTGCGGCAAAGCTTGCCGTCTTGATTGACCAATTGATTGAGGGGAGAGCGGAAAGGGTCACTTTACTTGGTACCGAAAATGATTGTTCCACTGCGGAAAAAGTAATCTCAGCAGTTGCGATGGATAAGAGAGCCGGGATCATCAATTTGTGCGGTATTACACGGATTGAAGATCTACCTGTAATTCTTGAAAACTGTGAAGTTCTGATTTCGAGTGATACCGGAACACTGCAGCTTGCTGCGGCTACTTCGATTCAGACTGTCGGCTTGTTTTTCGGCGGAGCGAATCCTCATGAAACCGGAGTTTTCAAACCCGGCGCTGTCGCATTAATGGACTCGAATAGTTTGGGTTCTGGACAAAACAATAGTGACAACATCAGTCCTGAATCAGTTGCCAAAATTGCTCTGGATTTAGCATTTAATGATAAGAATTTGAAAGGTAATTATGACTCCTCAACCTTCACTACACTGGTGGCCAGGTCTGCGTCTGTGGCTCCTGAGTATCGATCCCTCGAAGCCTCAAAATCAGACAACATGGCGTGGGAACGACGCAGGACTTTTGCTCGGAAAATACTCTGGGGAGAGAAAATATTGCAGTATAAGCGAAAAATTGAGCAAGAACTCAATGGACCTCACAAAAGTGAATTAGTCCGGGAATACAGTTTCATGAACACGATTGAAAATACTCATACACTGTTTAATGAAGGGATTGATTGCCCGGTTGATTCGGCTGAAGGAATATGGTATCAACAATTAATCAAAGGATTAAGAAACCAGCTTTTGCAAGAAGCAGAGATATAAAGGCATAAGGATAATATAAATGAGCATATTTCAAACAAACATACGAAAAACTGAAGTAAATAATGATTCACTTGGTGAAGACGATAATTCAACTGAAGCAACAGGGAATGTAAGGAAAAGAAGCGCTCGAATCGTAACAACGACTCCTTATTCTATTTTCATTCGAACTTCACCGATATACAGAACCAGTTCATTCATGAATAATGGCCTCAAAAGAAAAGTGCGCAGTTCGAGAAAAAGATATACCAGAAGTCTTCCTTTCAGACCGGATCCGTATCCATATGCAAATGAAAGATGGTCAGCGCACCTGCTTAAAGATAACAGTAGTAAGATCGCTAAATCGGATGAGTGATGCGATTACTCTTATTAAATGACAATTATTTCGGCAACGCTTTTAAACGATCCGGGATTGAAACGATAACAATGGGACCAGGCGATGGAATGGATATCGTCTGTGATCCTGAAACTGAATCGTTATCTCAAATCATTGAAAGAATAAATTTCAAGCCTGACGTTGTTTTACAGGTGGATAGTATCGACACACGAATTTTCTTTCGCGGAATAGAAGAATTAAATATCCCAACAGCTTTTTATGCAATAGATACACCGATAAACGAATTCTGGCAGCATCCCTATTCTCATGGTTTCGACAGGATTTACCTGGATCAGCATGAAACATGGCGGCAATGGTCTGAATCAGGGATTGATTGGGCGCGCTGGCTTCCATTGGCGGCTGATAGTACAATTTTTTATCCACCTGAAAACAATTCAGAAAGAAACTTTCCCATTGTTTTTATCGGAACCCTGGACAATCGTCTTCGTCCAAAACGATCGGCGATTCTGCATCGTCTGAAAAAAATCGCTCCTGTAAAAATAATTGATGGCGGTGGGACAAGAAGTGAAAACACTCTGAAGGTGGCTTCGTTATACCGTAAAGCAAAAATTGTTGTAAATGAAAACCTGTTTGATGGCGTCAATCTTCGCACTTTCGAAGCGATGGCAACAGGCGCAGTAGTGTTGAATGAACGAGGACGTGGTACCGAAATATTATTTTCCGATAACGAACATTTGACATTTTTTGATGCTTCCGATCTGGAAAATGTCGTAAGCGATTTATTGAAAAACCCGGAAAAGATTGAGATGATTGGACAATCCGGAGCCAGACGTATTCGTGAAAAGCACACAATAACACATCGAACCGGGACTGTCATAAGGGATTTGATGACCCTCAAGATTCGCAAAGATCGTAATAGTCATGATAGCAGACAAAATGTCTTCTGGGCGATGTGGCAGGCTTCATGGAAATGGGATAAGAATCTGAAATCCGTAAGAAAGTATGCGGAATCTAAACTAAGAAATTATCAGAACAACCTGGATAAGTTTGATAATGCAGTTCTGCTTGAGGGAATGGGATTGTTAGACCACGCAGGAACACTCCTGTGTGATTTGATTGAGTCAGATTCCAGTGATGCAAAATCTCATGCAGCCCTGGCAGCGTTATGCATAAGCAGGAATGATATAGAGACCGCACGGAAATTATTAAACGGTAATAACACTGATCTGTCGGATTTACATGTTGCTATTGCAGAAAGAATGGAAAAAGAAGGGGCGTTAATTACGCCGGGATTCAATAGACAGACATTTCCTTCAATAGGATGGAATTCCTTCGAGCATTTCCAAAGAGCGCTTATTCTCAATCAAGACAATATCAATGCTTTAAAAGGTCTTGACCGAATACTTGAATATAAAAATGCTCAAGAATTTATTGTTCCTCTCTGGCAGCAATATCATGCTCGTAATCCTGAAGATACCTATTCAATGAAGATGCTTCGTCAAAGGGCAAAAGAGGGATATTATATGCCTGCAAAGAAAAATGAGTTCAGTTTGAACCAAATCCGTAATCATCCCTCTCATTTTAAATCACTGAATAATAGAATCAAGTATGCATCCATAGGGGCAGCATAATGAGTGCGAGTGAAATATTTTCGAATAATTTAGCTGCACTTGAGAATCAGAGATTCAATACGATTCTGAAACAGGCTTCAGATCTTGACACGCTGGGGTGTCATGTAGAACCCTCACGCACCGGTGATCCTACTCTGTACGTATCAGGTATGGCTGTGCATAGCCGCTATGATCCAGTTCGTGAAGCTAACAAGCTCGCCTCTAAAATTTTCGACTCAAAGAAAAAGCCTGCAGGAATTGTAATAATAGGATTGGGATTAGGATATCTCGCTGAAGCTATAATTGATAATTGCTCTGATACAAGAATAATCATCATTGAACCCAAACCAGAGATAATCGCTGTCGCGTTGAAGAGCAGGGATTTGACAAAAATTATCTCACAATGTGAAATAGTTACTGGTTATGATCCAGATGAGATCTATGAAAGAATCACAAGTCTCACAGGAAATAACGGCGATCTAAGTCACTGGCAGCTTGTTGTGATGCAATCGGCTCGAAAATATGCAAATGAAACTACCGGGAAACTTGAAACCCTCCTGAATCGCAATATTCGTCTCAAAGGAAAACGTTTAAGAATAATGGTGGTTGGTCCGCTATACGGCGGAAGCCTTCCAGTTACCGGCTATGTAGTTGATGCCCTGCGTTCATTGGGACATCGTGTGGAACTGCTTGATAACAGTGTTTTCAATTCAGCAAGAATACATCTCGAATCAGTTTCACGTGATCGAAACCATCAAACTCAGCTTCAAGGTCTATTTACTACATTAATGGCGGAGTCGGTAACAGCCAGAGCCCTTGATATGAAAGCTCAGCTTGTCTTCTTCATGGCACAATCACCGGCTACTCCACATGTTTTGGAAGAATTAAGAAGTATAGGTATTCCTACAGCATTCTGGTTTGTAGAGGACGGCAGCTTATTCGAGTATGGCAAAAAGATAGCGCCGTTTTTTGACATATTCTTCCATATTCAAAAAGGACAATTCGAGAAGGAACTTCTCGAGTCCGGCGCACGATATGTTCATTACCTGCCGATGGCGGCTGATCCTGAGATCCATCGTCCTCTGGATCTTTCAATAGAGGAGAAGTCAACATTCGGAAGCGATATCAGTCATGTTGGCGCTGGATATTTTAACCGGAGACATTTTTTCCTTGGTCTGCTTGACCATGATTTCAAATTATGGGGAAATGATTGGGATAAAGCAGGTATTCTTCGAAAAGTACTACAGCGAGAAGGCGAGAGGATAAGCACTGAGGATTGTGTAAAAATCTTCAATTCTTCAAAGATTAACCTCAACCTGCACTCCAGCACCTATACAGAAGGAGTAAATCCGAAAGGCGATTTTGTAAATCCGCGTACATTCGAACTCGCAGCTTCTGGTGCTTTTCAGATTGTTGACGAAAGATCACTGTTGTCTGATTTATTCCAACCAGGCAAAGAAATTATTACTTTTAATAATCTTACATCTTGCCGAGATGCGATAAATTATTATCTGAGCCACGAGGATGAGGCGCGAAAAATAGCTTCTGCTTCAAGAGAAAGAGTTCTAAAAGAACACACCTACCGTCACAGGATGGAAGAAGCGCTGGGTGTTATACTTTCTCGCCATGAACCCGCTTTCCCTGAAACACCTCTCAATACTGTGGAATCATTGATCGAAGAAGCAGGCAGTGATAAAGAACTTGCTGAATTCTTTGAGGGAATGGGAAAATCTGACGATGAATTGACCCTGGAAGGAATTACTGAAAAAATAAAAGAAAAAAATAGTGAGCCGAATGAAACCGAAGCCATCTTTCTGTTGATGAATGAATTCTATTTATGGGCACAAAAGAAGGGGGTGGCATGAATAATGATAGAATGAAAATAGCTGTCATTAACCTCACCCGAATGGGCGATCTGTTGATGACTGGTCCCATGATAGACCGGCTTAAAACAATTTACCCGGGTTGTGAAATACACCTTTTTGCAGTCACGAGTTATAAGCCGATTGTAGAGGGAATGAACGTTGATAAGGTTGTTTCATTCGATTTCAGCCACTTGACAAAACTCTCAATTGATGCGGTAAAAGGGAACGATAACAAATCCATTGCTGACCTGGTAAAAGAATTCAAATCCGAAATTGGGAAATTCTGTAAAGTCAAATATGATGCAATTTACAATGTAAGCCATACTGATGTAAGCCTGATTTTCTCCCATTTGCTTAATGGTCCGGTTGTTGGCGGACTCACATTGGACAGGGAAGGATATAAGGTTATTTCCGGGATATGGGCACGATATTTCTTCGCGGGCAATCTGAATCGATCTTTGAATCCATTCCACCTTGTAGATGTTATGGTTGGCACGGGAAATGGATTGAAGGATAGATTTAGTCACAGCCAAATGAAATATACGGTGACTGAGGATGCGAGGAAAAAGGTTACAGAGGAAGAAAAGACTTTACTGCTCACTCATGAAACCGGTCCCCGAATAATCATACAGTGCGGCGCATCGGAAGAAGACAAACGCTGGGAAGCGGAGAAATTCGGAGAAACCGGCAAAGTACTTTTCGAAAATACCGGGGCGCATATTTTGTTCGTGGGAACTGAAAATGAGATCTCTCATGCCGAGCAGGCTACAAGAGTAATGAGTGGAGGAGCGACAATTCTTGCAGGCAGGACTGATCTTCCGACTTTGGCGGCATGGCTTGAAAGCGCTGATTTGCTAATTACCAATGATACAGGCACCATGCATCTCGCACAATCGGTTGGAACGAAATCCCTGGTTGTCACATTAGGCGCGGCGCTTTCTGATGAAACCGGTCCCTATGGTGATGGAAATCTGATTATCGAACCGAGAATGGCATGTTTCCCCTGTAATTTCCAGGTAGAATGTCCACACTTCAATTGTCACAATGACATCTCTCCGCGGACGGTAGTGAGATTAGCAACGGATTTATTGGCAGATACAGTTCCTGATAATTACACAAATCAAGATATAGATAGTAATTGTGTAGTCTGGAAAACAGGATTTGACGAGGACGGCTGGTGGCGAAAAGTTCCGATCACTGAAATTCAGCCGGATCGGCATATTGTTATAAAAGAAGTTTTCAGGGAATTGTGGAAAGCAAGTATTGAGAAATCTCTTAGACCTGAAGGCGCTTCTCCACAACAGATGAACGGTTTTCTTGCGTCATTTTATGGTGAGTTACCGAAACAACTTCGTGAAAGGCTACTACGTGAAGATTTGAGAGGTGTGGAAACGCTATCTAATCTGGCGCTGGAAGGGGAGAGGTTAGCGGAAGAATTAGTAGAGGCATCTTCCGGGAGTAATGGAAAACAAAATGAGATAAGAAATATTGGCGGTATGCTGTTTGAACTTGATAAAAGGATTGATGAAGCTGGAATTACCTGCGACTCTTGGCGGCCACTACTAATGATGTTTCATTTTGGTAAAGAGAATCTGGCACCGGGTAATTTGAATCAACAAGCTATCGAAACTGTAGTACTCTATAAAGAATTACAGAAGAATGCGAATATTGCAGCATTCCTATTGAAAAATGTTCTGGATCAACGGATAAGAAAAGAAATCGAAGTGTTCGATGAAGAGCACCCGTATTTATCAGAATTATCAATGCAAATTGAAGATAGTAATAAAGCAAGTTATTCATTGAATTTAGAAAGAAACCATAATATAAATGGAAATAATAGATATTCGGCTCTGTCTAGACCACGGATGAAAGGTTCAAGTTATCATATCATAATGCCGGTCAATAATTACTATGTACAGGAAGAACTATCAAGAGCATTTTTATTGCTGGGTCATAAAGTTACCCGGATACCTTTCGAGGATAACCCAGATTTTATTAGGGATCTCCTGGAAGCAAGTTTGAGTGCTGATTTACTTCTAACGATTAATCACCTCGGTTTTGACCAGGATGGTGAATTGGCTTCTATGCTTGAGGGTATCGGACTTCCATTAGTTTCCTGGTATGTAGATCGACCCGGTTTTATACTTCTTGATAACTCGCCTGTACCTACAGATAGAACTTTCATTTTCACCTGGGAACGCAGCACGATTGATGAATTGAACGATTATGGTTTTCAAAATGTAGAATATATGCCGCTTGCGACTGACCTGGAGCGCTTCAGTCCGGGAGTTGACGGATCCGAAGGCAGATTGAGGTGGGTAGCTAACTCCATGTTGTACCCGTCCGCAGAATGGCGTCAAAAAGCAGGTATTAATGCAGAGCGGGATCCATTATTTGAAAGAAGCATAATGATACAAAGGTCGGGACGAGTCGAAGCAATGGCAGCAATCGAAATGGCAGCGAGAGCGGAAAGCGTTGATATTTCAACCTGGTCACGTCGAAAAATGCTGAATTATGCATCTGCAATCGCACTGACTGCAACACGTGAATTAAGAAAAGAAGTTGCGGAACAATGTGCAGCATCCGGTTTGATTTTATACGGCGATGAAGGCTGGAGAGTTTTGACTCCATCAATTCCTCTCAATGGAATGGTTAGATATCCTGACGGACTACCTGCGATATATCGAGGTGGAGTTCATATAAATGCTACAAGTTATCAAATGCCATCTGGTGTAAATCAGAGAGTTTTTGACATCCCGGCAGCAGGCGGAATCCTGGTAACTGATGATCAGGAAGACTTAAGCGAATTGTTCGAGTCGGATCAGGAATGTATCACTTTCTCGGATCCTGAAGAAGCCCGGGATAAGGCAGGGTACTTTTTGAGAAACCCTGAGATTGGTAAAAATATTATGAAGCAGGCAAGAAAAAAGATTGTAAAAAAACATACATATTGTCATCGTGCGAAACAAATTATTAACAAGGTTGCTGAAGCAATCGGAAGCACGGTGGTTATGGTAGAAGGAGATGTAAGATGATTGAAACCATAATTGATGGTAACCAGGCAGTAAATGATTTCAGTGATATAAGTACCATCGCTGAAGCAGTTCGTAAGATTGCCAAAACTCTCTCAGAAGATAGGAGTGTCATCAAGGTATATCTGGATGGACAAGATGTTACAGGTCAGTTCGAGGTGCAGGAAGATGAACTTTCAAATCATAATCGGCTGGAAGTAACAACCGGTAGAATGGACATGGTTGCACTTGAAGCGCTGGAAAGTTTGACTGATTTTCATGCCGCATTGCTTAAAGAACTTAACCAGGTATCAGAAGAATACCGGGTTGGCGATGAAGAAAAAGCACATCAGATATTCGCCAAATGTCTTGATGGTCTTCAGATTTTGATGAAGACTACAATTACAGCAGCAAATCTTCTAAGGATGAAAGCTACTGATATTGTGAGCGGTGAGAATAACCTCGAAAAGACAACATTGGATATCAACAGTTTGCTTGACGAGATGATCGAAGCTCAAACCCAGCGTGATGTTATTCTATTAGCGGATTTAGTTGAGTATGAGCTGATTCCTTCGATGGAAGACTGGGGCGGCTACATGAAATGTCTTCAAGATGTCGGTAGTGTGGTATAATGTATCCTGCTCAAAATGAATTGCTTGAAGAATTGTTGGTTAGCACTAACGATGCATGGCAAGCGGCAAGAATCGAGCATGATACTGCATTGGATATCGCGCTCGAAAGCAGGGACAAAACTATAGCGATGTTATTCGGTTTTGATCCTGGCCAACCGCTTCCTGCTTTTTCTGGTTTTTTGAGTGAAAAACACACCTTTAACCCAAAAGGTAAAAATCTCAAAAAACTTAGAGTCGTTCGCAGATTACAACAAAACCTCGAGCAAGCTCTGGAGAAAAGGAGCAATCGACTTCAAGTTGAGCAAGGACAAGTTCGTAAAGGTAGTAGATATTTTCACTCTATAAGGGAAAATCTACGCTTAGTATCAGGAAAACAATTGGATCAATTAGGATAAATTCCTTCAGTTCTTTGACAATCTGCAGATGCTCAGAGTGATTATAAAGGGTTTACAGACCTGTTTTACAGTACTGAGTAGTCATTAAAGACTCCATCTTGCTATAATCAGTAAAGGTTTCTTCAAGCTGTCCGATAATATGGATAAGCAAGGGGTTCCTTTAAAACAAGGCAAGGAGGTGTTCAATGAGCACACGTATCAATCATAATGTGCTCTCGATGACCGCTCAGCGTAACATCTGGATGACTCAGCAAGATCTGGATTCGGCGATCACACGTCTTTCTTCAGGAATGAGAATCAATTATTCCTGGGATGATCCGGCAGGAATGGCTGTCAGCGAAAGGATGCGCGCGCAAATAGCTTCAATGGAAGAAGCTGAGCGTAATGCGAATTACAACATTAATTTATTGGCGACTGCCGAAGGTGCATTGAGTGTTATCGATGAGAAACTCATTAGAATGAGGTCTCTCGCTATCCAGGCATCAAACGGAGCGCTTACATCAGGTGACCGTGCAGCTCTAGATGTTGAGTTCCAACAGCTTAAGAGTGAAGTCACAAGAATTGCCGATACTACACACTATAACGGCAATTATTTGTTGAATGGTCAATATAGTTCCGGTATCGGGCTAAAGTTCCACATTGGGACATATAATGTTCAAAACCAGGACTATTATCACATCAATCTTGGTGCGATGGGTGCTACCGCACTTGGAATAGGGAATTCAGAGGTTACGGATACGATTACCTCACAAGCAGCTATTAATACGCTTGATACGGCAATCAATTCAAAAGATACCCAAAGGACATCACTTGGTGCGTATGTCGAGCGTCTGCAGAATACTATTTTGAACCTGCAGATTAGTAGCGAAAATGCGGTTGCAGCAGAATCGCAGATTCGTGATGCTGACATAGCAGCCGAGATGAGTAACTTTGTAAGGGCACAGATCTTGTTCTCAACAGGTACATCAATGTTGGCTCAAGCTAATATGGTGCCTCAGATAGTTGCTGGTCTGGTCGGGTAATAAACTTTTAGTGGATCGCTATTAGGTCCAGTAAAAAAGAATACCCCTTCAACCCACGGATGGCGCAGGTTCCGGATGGGACAGCGTTGCCGTGGGTTTTCTCTGTGCAAAAAACTGAAGGTGACATTTTATGATGATTCAAATATCGTGTTGATAAGTAGAATATCTTAAATGGTATAGGTTTTGAAGAATCAATTGATTGTATTATTCTCGAGGTTACATTTTGTCAAGTAATGAGTTTTTAGAAATATGTATTGTGTTATCTAATTCCAAGATAATAAAGATGGATTGGTAGAAAAATGCCTGCAACTACAATAACAGGACTTGCATCAGGGATTGAGTGGAGTGATACAGTCGATCTTATGATGCAGATCGAATCTCAGCCGGTTGAGCGGATTATTAACCGGCAGGATGAGTTCAAGAGAAAACGAGATGCCTGGACTTCGGTTCAGGGAAAACTTGAAACTCTCCAAGCCACATCAAAATCGGTTGATACCAGGGATGAGTTGTTAACGAAATCAGTGAGCAGCTCAGATACTGATAAAGTCACTGCTACTGCAACGGCGAGTGCCGTAGCAGGAAATCACACAGTCATTATTAATCAACTAGCGGAAGCAGAAGTTGAAGTTCACAGCGGCTGGGCTGACTTGAACAGTACCCCTGTGATTTCAGGTGGTGCAGGGCAGTTCGATTATATTGTCGGAGGTGAAGGTTATTCAATTAGTGTCCCCGATGGAACCACTTTAATTGGATTAGTTCAACTAATTAATACTGCTGCTGACAATATTGATGATGATACACCTTATGTAGTGGCGTCAACAATTGATGATGGCGGAGCTGTCGATCCGTTACACTTGGTACTCTCTTCAAAGGAACCAGGGCTTTCAAATACTATTGCGGTGCAAGATACAACTACTCTTGGAACTGGAACAGAGTTTGATTCAGGGACGTTTACTGAGACAAAATCAGCGCAGGATTCAGAAATCAGGGTTGATGGATTCCCCGTTGCTACCTGGATTACACGCGAAACAAATACGATAGATGATGTAATTAATGGTGTTACGCTTTCATTGAAAGATGCTGACGCATTAGGCGTTACAATTCAAATACAGGAAGATCTTTCCCTGGTCAAACAGAAAATTAATGATTGGGTTGATGATTATAATGCTGTCATGCTGGAAATGACGGTTAAGACAAGATATGATGCCGAGAATGAAATTATGGGAATTTTGATGGGGGATTCCCAAATACAATCTATCAAAACAAAACTCCTGGAAGTCGTCGCACAGGCAGTTCCTGACCTGGACGCCGGCGCAAAATTCAGTAACCTTTCGAGTATAGGAATTGATATCGGTCCCGGGGGACAATTATCAGTTAATAGCACCGAGTTGCAGGAAGCTCTTGAAACAGACATTGATGATATTATCGATCTCTTTGTTTTCACTCAAAGTTCAACTTCAAACGACCTTGAATATTTTACTCGCACTGAGCACACAAAAGGTGGAACTTACGCTGTTCAAGCGGCTTATGATGCAAGTGGAAATCTTGATTCAAGTGGCACAAATACTATTGGTGGTTATGCTGCAACAATCGAGAATAATACTTACCTGGTAGGGAAAGAATACTCGGAGGTTCAAGGGCTACGAATAAAATTCAATTATCCTGGGGGTGGTGCAGGTACGACCAGCGCTGACATCAGGCTTGGAACCGGTGTCGCGATTCAATCTAAAAATAATGTTGAAATATGGACTGACAGTATTGATGGAGTTATCAAAATTGTCAAGGACGGATATGAAGATCAAATAACTGACCTGGATGACCAACTCCTGGCTTGGGAAAGAAGACTTGAGATAAAACGTACACAGCTTGAGAAAAAATTCCTTGCGATGGAACAGGCTGTTTCATTAGCCAGGAACCAGGGATCCTGGTTGAGTTCAATGTAAAGCGATTGATTAAAGATTTGTAGTATTGATGGTAATATTGATAATATGATAGAGATGATATTTAATAATTTGTCCGTTAAAAGGACTTGAAAAAGTAAGAGCAATAGTTTAAGTTTTAAAAAGGAAGATGTATGGCGCAGTTTAATCCATATGAGCAGTATAACAATGTCAGCTTTTCAACAGCTGATCCCGGCAGTCTTGTCGTCACGACTTATAATGCTATTATCAGGGCATTAAAAGAAGCGTCGAGAGGAATGATTGAAGGAGATTATACTGCACGTACCAAGAGTTTCGATCTCGCTTTCGAATTGATAAGCGAATTACGAAAATCAATCAATCCTGAGGCAGGTACGGGAGAATTTGCTAAGAAGCTCGATGCTTTATATGATTTCTTTACTCGCGAGTTAATTACAGCAAATGCAAACAGTAATCCCGAGAAGCTAATTCCTGTTATAGAGATCCTGGTTGATCTTCGTGATGCGTGGAACCAGGCGAGAAAACAAGTTGCAACTGCTTAATCCTAATTTTCTGATTCAAATGGCGCAGGAGAAAGGCAGAAAGAAATGATCGACAAGATCACTCCGGGGAAAGGACCCTCAGAGGTCGCTCCCAAACATATTGATAAACCGCCGGCTGCAGAAGAATTACGCCCGGAAGATAAATCTATCCGGACGGATCAGACTGCTGACGATATCGCCAGGTTTTCTGTAGATGCTGAGGAAATCAGCCGTTACCAGGAGCTGGTTCGCCTGCACCGGGAGGCGTATGGTGATGAAGACCGTTCCGAAAAACTGGCAGCGGTAAAAAAACGTCTTGAAGAAGGTTATTACGATTCCCCTGAAGCTGAAGAAGCGCTTGCCGGAAAAATGGTGGAAGTGTCCATCGGTGACGCAGGAAGAACTGCAGATCCAGAGACAATTAAGAGGCGGATGGAAGACAATTTCTATGATAAACCGGCTGTTGTCGATAAAACGGCAGAAAACATGCTGCGTCACGTTATCCCGAACCAATCCCGTGAATAAATTGGGGGAATGATCGGGTAACAATATCTAAAATATAAACTATTAATGCACCCGGGTTATAATCAGCCCGGGTTTTAAATTGATAATCGTATCACTCAATGAAACAAAAACAGATCAGTTTTTCTTTATCATCTTTGTGGTTAATAAGATTTATCGAAATTAAGGAATCAAGTTTGAACTTTATTGTGCTTGAGCGTATCTTGTCCTATTCAGAAATGCCATCTGTTTTCAAATCGGGAAATAATAGTTGAAAAATCGTTCCTATTACGAGGAGCTTGGGGTTCAACCTGACGCAACCGCCGAGCAGATAAAAAGCGCCTATCGTCGCCTGGCTAAGAAGTATCATCCTGATCTTAATTCAGGTGATCGCTTGGCAGAGGACCGTTTCAAACGAATATCCGAGGCATATCGGATCCTGTCTGATCCTACCCAACGACGTGCCTTCCACGAAAAAGAGCGAGTTAGAGCAAAATCAAAAGCTGCATCGCAAAAACAATCCTCAGAATCATTCTTCGATTATTTTAAGAGCGCATGGAAAACAGGATTCGGAAGCTACACCGCTGAACAGACAGCAAATGTGCCTCGCCGGGGAAAAGACCTGAAAATCACACTGGAAATAGACGAACTCGAACTTGCACGGGGAATCAAGAAACGGGTCATGATCAAGCGTGATGGACCCTGCTCGGTATGCGGCGGCACCGGGAGGAAACCGGGATCAAGTCCGGTCCAATGTAAAATCTGCCTCGGTATCGGTGAAGTACCAACGAGTAAACAGGGAAAAACAGTTTTTGTCACTTGCACCAACTGTAAAGGCAAAGGATTTATCGTTAGAGAACGATGTCTCCAATGTGGCGGTAAAGGGATCGCCAGGGGAAAAATACCTCTGACTATCGATGTCCCCGCTGGAACAAAAGCCGATGAAGTGATGACTATAAAAGCACAGGGAAATATTGGAACCGGTGGCACTGCTGCCGGAAATCTGAAGGTGATGATTGTATCCACACAGAACAATTATTTCGCTCCACGCGGCGATGATCTTATATATGATTATGCTATCAATCTTAAGGAACTGTTGACCGGCGGTGAGATTGAAGTCCCTACTCCTGATGAGAAAATAAAATTGTCAATTCAACCCGGTCTGAAGCAGGGTAAAATTTTGAAAGTGAAGGGAAAGGGATTATTAAATTCAAATGGTTTGCATGGTGATCTTTTAGTCCGGATCAGTTATCACCTGCCTGAAAAGATCACACCGAGAGCTTCTGAACTGATAGATGAACTAATTTCTCTGAAAGGCTGGTCGCCCAAAAAAGACAGAAAAGGGTTTATCAAGAAATCCACAAATGATCATTAATCGATCAAAGTTTAAACTGCACTGAAAAGAAAACCCACCATTTTTGACGGGTTTTCCTTGTTATGCGAATCGAAAGGAGAGGAGGTATATTTTGATTCTTTAAATATTTATTCCGGCGCTTCTTCTTTCCACCAGACAATATCGAATAAGCTTGCGCCCTCTTCATCGATTGCTTCAAGATAGAAGGGGGGAGGAATCCTTTCCAGCCTCAAGTCATAATAATAATCCTTGGCGTATCCTGTACCGCCGCAGTTTGAACGATGTACATAACCACGACGCACTTGAGTAACTGCGCCTCTGAGATAAATTGAACCTCTTTCATCCCCCTCACCACAATGTTCACCAGGGCATGCGCACCAATTATATGTGTTCCAATTATCGTTCTGGTGTTCAAAAGTGAATTGTTCACCAAGTGCAACCAATGCTGCAGTAATGATGATATGTTGTCTATTATGACCACCGGGCCTACTCAATCCATTTCCCCTGCCGTTGGGATAAACATCCTTAATAATGATTCTTCCCTCGCCTACTAAACCGAGCATATGGGGGAAATCCTCTTCAATCTTTTCTGGAAAATGACCTGTTGTCAGTCCGGAGTAAAGCACATTATCCCATAATTCTAAATCGCCGGAAGTGCCGACTGTAGTTCTTCCAGCTACCATCCCCACGCCGCCTTGCGACCCGAAAAATTGAACATCACCTTCAATGAATATTGCAAGATTGTTGCCGAAAGGGAAGTTACGAGAAATTTCAATCCTGGTAGAATCGTAGGGAACACCTACTTGCCATTGTTCAAGGAACCATCCTCCCTGAGTCGCAGTCAGCCTTGATTGCCATGTACCGTCGTCATTTGAAACATATCCACCTCCACCGGCAGCTCCTGCTCTAAGATTTTCAGCAGTTTCAGGGAAATAAACCCGAGGAGCATCAAACTGTGGATCGAATGCAAACCAGGCTTGTTGCTTTCCATCTACAAAGTAGGAAGCTGTTGTGCTTATTGGAGCATGAAATTGTGGAGCATTGTGTATGCCAATCATGCTGTTTGAATGTACCCTGCCATATAATGTATCCGGTGTCCAGAACCAGATAATTTCATTAAACATAGTCATTTCATTATTTGTCAGATACATGTAACCGGAGAAAGTACGCAACTGAGTTCTCATGGTAACTGAGCGTTTCACATCAACCACTCTTTGGTGTCCATCGTTAATCTGCACAATACCGGTTGCTTCCAAATCATATTGATTAATAGTCTGGAAAACATTTACTTCCTGATTATTATCAACCCGGCGGATGCCAATATCAACATAACCTCCGACTTGTTCTCCATTTTCAAGAAGCCATGATCCATCATGAAGTCTTTCGTATCCTGCCGGGAGAGCGTTGAAATTTCGTGATCGCATAGTACTCAGAGCTTCTGAAAGAATCCCATGTTGAGCTGTGTAATATGCCTGCGACCGGGCAAGTTCGAAATCAGCTTGATAAGATTCATCTACAGCCCACATCATAAAAGCAGTTCCAGATGCGACTAAGAAAAATATAATCAATAGGGTATTGATCATAATGCTGCCGTTACGGTTCCTTTTAATAATCCGGTTCATATCGATTTCCCTTCTGTAAATAGCATGCTGAAGCACAATCAAGAATCTTAAGGTGAAACTTGAAATGTTTTAATAAAAAACACCTTGAAGCATCACCTGGAGCGGGGATAGTATCGATTGAATGGCTCCCTGGATCGGGGTAGATATTTGGGGTAACCAAGCAGTTTTTCAGACAACTTCTCGGTTAGAGCCACAACTATGAATACAACTCATAGCTATAAGGTTGCCGAGAGAACAGCAATCTGTTAAATTTTAAAAGGGGGATGCATAACAATACAACAATACGTCGGGGTAACGTATAAGGATGTAATAAAATAATGAACAGTAACAGAGTGACCTTAGTTTTACACTTTCAACGTTTATTCATAAAGCAAGCGGCGTACCAGCCTAACAGGATTTTGAAGAAGGGAATATGGTCTTCTTTAAAATCATTAATGATTGCCAGCCCGGAGCTAATACTTTCGGGCTGTTTTATTTGTATCGGCTTTCAAAAACTGAGAAAAAAACAATTAACTTCATCGAAAGTGAACTACTCTAACAACTCGGATTCAAAAGTAAACAATACTTAGGAGTTGACGTTCATCTTCCATGCTTCAATAACAACAGTAATGACAAGGAAAACCAGCCTATTACAGTGGGTTTCCCTTGTCAAGCGAATCGAAAGGAGAGGAGGTATATTTCGATTCTTTATATATTTATTCAGGCGCTTCTTCTTTCCACCAGACAATATCGAATAAGCTTGCACCCTCTTCATCGGTAGCTTCCAGATAGAAGGGGGGAGGAGTTTTTTCCAGCCTGAAGTCATAGTAATAATCTTTAGCATATCCCGTGCCACCGCAGTTCGAACGATGGACATAACCACGCCGCATTTGTGTAACTGCGCCTCTGAGGTAAATTGAACCTCTTTCATCAAACTCACCACAATGTTCACCAGGGCATGCGCACCAATTATATGTGCTCCAGGTATCATTCTGATGTTCAAAAGTGAATTGTTCGCCAAGTGCAACCATTGCGGCTGTTATAACAATATGCCTTCGATCATGGCTACCGTCTCCAATTCCTCCATTACCCCTGCCGTTTGGATAAACATCTTTTATAAGAATTCTTCCTTCGCTGACTAAACCAAGTATATGAGGGAAATCATCATCAAATGTTTCAGGCAAATTACCCGGGGTCAGACCGGTGTATAGTACATTATCCCATAATTCCAGATCACCTGAAGTGCCGATTGTTGTTTTTCCTGCCACCATACCAAGTTCGCCTTGCGACCCGAAAAATTGAACATCGCCTTCAATGAATAGCGCTAAATTGTTGCCGTAGGGAAAGTTACGAGAATTTTCAATTCTCGTGCAATCGTATGGTACAGCAGCTCGCCATTGTTCAAGGAACCAACCACCTTGAGAGGCAGTCAGCCTTGATTGCCATGCTCCATCACCATTGGATACATATCCACCGCCACCGGCAGCTCCTGCTCTTAAATTCTCTGCAGTTTCAGGGAAGTAAACATGAGGAGCATTGAACTGTGGTTCAAATGCAAACCAGGCCTGTTGTGGTCCTTCAACGAAATTTGGAGCTGTGCTGCTTACAGGACCGTGAAATTGGGGGGCATTGTGTATGCCAATCATGCTGTTTGAATG
>Ga0075120_10000696_pt1 | contig 27811 bp, 24 predicted proteins | sample AntAceMetag02UKL_FD_69792 | JGI IMG/M metagenome (GOLD analysis project Ga0075120, IMG submission 69792) | Saline lake microbial communities from Ace Lake, Antarctica - Antarctic Ace Lake Metagenome 02UKL | ecosystem: Environmental > Aquatic > Non-marine Saline and Alkaline > Saline | place...
CCACCTGAATAGGCATTGGCAGGCATTTTGGTAGCGGCCAGGATACTCTCTTTAAGGCTGCCCTCGGCCTTTTTGACCCGGTCACTCAGCCGGCTGTATTTGCCCCTGAGTTCTTTAACTTGAGGATCGTCTTTGCCCTTGATAGCAGCTAGGGAGTCAAGCTGCCCAGCGGCCTGGGCCATGGTGTTTTGAATGCCACCGCCGGCAAACCATTCCGGTCTCTTTTCCTTTACCGCTTTGTCAACCATCTCTTGGGCCTTGGCCATAAGAGCTTCTATCTTTGGCCCTGCTTCGGCGATAAATTCCGCTTTAGCTTTGGAGAATTTGTCGATCCATTGACCGGCATTCCTGAGATTCCTTTTCGTCACGCCAGCCTGCTTGTAACCGGGCGCATAGGCGGCTTTATTACCCTCGATAAAAGCGGCATATTTTTTGTCGAGTTTGTCATAGGCTTGTTTGTCGTCGTCATGGGCAGCCATCAGTTTCTTGGCCACAGCCTCGTTTCCCTTGGAAAAAACTTTTTCAACACTGTACTTGTCATATAGGGTCTTCAAGAAATCCATGTCTTTGTCGTAATCAGGGTAATTCTTGATATCCAGCTTGGTCGATGCTGTCAAACCTCTTTCCACCTTGGCCTTTATCTGCTCGTACATCTGCATATCTTTTTTGACATCGGGATTGTCCTTGTTCTGGAACTTGGCCACGATGCCATCAAACTCTTTCAAGACTTTTTTCCAGTGCTCGGCCTCAGCCGGTTTGGATAATTCTGCAGGATCAAGGACATCAAGGGCGACCCGGTTCCGCTGATAAAGCCGCTGGAATTCCTTGTGGGCATTCTGGTCAGACTCGGTCGAAGCCTGACTCGGCTGGCCCTGCTGGGCTGCCGCCAGTTTCGATTTGAGGGCGGCTACTTTCTGCTGAGCATCTACGACGGCCGGGTGATCCTTGGCGGTCAACTTTGACAGCCTGTTCTCCAGCCTATCAATATAGCCTGACAATTTCTGAGAATTGGCAGGAGTGACATTATTAAACTCGGGGAGGTATCGATCATAATCTTTTTTGAAAAAACCGAGGGCGCGCTTGTTTTGGTAATCCAGCGCCGCAGTCGGCTTGACTGCCGCCTGCTGTTGGGGAGGTGCCTGTTTGGACTGTTTTTGCTGACGTTGTTTTGCTTCCTTCCCCCGGGCGACGTCTTTTTGGGAACGGCTCGCCACCTGGCGCTGAGCATGGTCAACCTTTTTGTTGAAGTACGTTTCCAGGCTTTTATAATTGGCAGAGAACGATTGTTTGTATTTAGGACTTTGGAAAGAATCGACCAGGTTTTTCAAATCTGCGAATTTCTCCCTGAAACCCGATACCACACCATCGTCGGCAAACTTGGAGATGTGCGTTCTTTTCAGCTCATTGGCCAGGGTCTTGTAATCCTTATTATACTTATCTGCGATTTGTTTGTCCGTCATTCCCGCCGCCCCAGACCCCTCGGCCGAGGTCTTTTGGGCATAGACAGGATCAATGAGAAATAGCACAGCGATTAGGACTAGAATGATTTGTTTCAACATGTCGGCACCTCCAATAAATATTGTGTCAATTGTTAAAAACGCTATTCGAATTTGAATAAGCGTTTGACCAGCGACATATACAATTTCACATCCACCTTCCCTGCAAGCGCTTTCTCGAAATCCAGCACATCCTGGACACCCCCCACAACTGCGCCGGATCCGTTCTGGCATTGATCAGGTCCCGAGACTATCCGAATTTCAGTCGAACATCCAGTATTTTCTCCCATTATGCTCCAAAAAATCAAGGCCGGAAGACATCCTTAAATAATAAAATAACTTGGCATGAAGTGTCTTTGAGAGTATGTTCGGACAGGCCGATTTACCGTTTCGAAGTGGCCTTCAGGGTATTGCCGTCCCGATGAGAAGATTGCTTGCGGGTTATGCGGTATCTTTCAACGGGCGGCACAGTCAGTTTTTTTAAAACAGATACAAATCGGTCATTTGCCAGGAATTTGAATCTTGTTTGGGATATCATCATGTTGAAATCAAATCTGCCCTCATACAACGATCCGGAAGGCGCCACCGTTCCGCGGGCACTTCCTGAAGTCATCGATGCACACGTGCATATTTTTCCGAGCCATATTTTTTCTGCAATCCAGCGGTGGTTTGATGAAAACGCCTGGCACATCAGATATGAGATGACCTCAACCCGTGTATTTGATTTCCTGCTCTCACGAGGTGTTCGCCACATCATCGCCCTTCAATATGCTCACAAACCGGGAATTGCACGCCAGCTGAATCAGTATATGGGCGAGAAATGCACGAAATATCAGAACCGGGTTACCGGCATGGCCACCGTATTCCCGGGCGAAAAGGGTGCCGTAAGGATTCTGCAGGAAGCATTTGATGGGGGGCTGAACGGTTTGAAACTGCACGCGCATGTGCAGTGCTTTGACATGAACAGTGATCATATGAACGGTTTGTATGAATGCTGCCGGATGAATCATAAACCGATTGTGATGCATGTGGGCAGGGAACCCAGAAGCACCGCATATAAGTGCGATCCCTATCAGATCTGCAGTGCGGACAGGGTGGAACGCGTTTTAAGGGATTTCCCTGATCTCAAAATCTGTGTTCCGCATCTGGGTATTGACGAGATAACGGCCTACCGAAAAATGATTGAAAAATATGACAATCTCTGGTTGGACACCACCATGGTCATTACAGACTATTTTGCCCTTTCAGATGATATTGAGCTCACCCGTTACAGATCGGACCGGGTAATGTACGGGTCCGATTTCCCGAACATTCCATACGCATGGGACAGAGAGCTCAAACAACTGAAGGCGCTGAACCTACCAGCCCCTGCGCTGGAACAAATACTGCACAAAAACGCCGCCGATTTTTTCGACCTTGCCTTGATTGTACAGGATGGGCAGGGTGCCGGGAAGAGTTGTCGGAGGGCAGGATGTAATTCGAAGATTTAGCTGTATGCCAAAAGGGAGTACGATTGAGAGACAATACATGTTTTAATCGACTGCCTGCCTCCCTTTTGTTAGGTCAATTTTAAAATCCGCAAATCTTGAACATATTTCCACAGCCAAAGCGAAAATGATATCAAGGGCCAGATGTTCACCGATGCTCTTATCGAAGAGCAGCTTTGATTCAGCTGGAAATTCATCATCCCCCCGCCACAACAAAACCGCAACCGATATGCGGGGGGCTATTTTGAAGGAATATGCTTCATCCGCCATATCAAGCGTCATGCCGCCCAGTTGAGCGCATATATCACGGAACCCGTGAAGATTGTCTCCAAATCGTTTTTCAATCAAATCGGTGGGTATTTGGTGAGGTCCCCGAAAAAAGGTAACCCCGCCGGGGATGTCCTTTACCGAGATCCATTCTTTGCGGATGGGGATCTCTTTGGATTTTAAAAGATAATGAACTGTAAAAAGGCCCAGGAACGTCGTAACCTCCCATGTGGGGTCACCCGGGCGTGTTATCCTGCACACGTCCGGAAATATATTGTAGTCTTCGCCCCATACGGATAACGCATAACTCTTTTGATTGACGTCATAACCGCATAAGGCACGCCTGCAGACATCTGTCGGAGCCATTTGCGCCAGATCCTTAAAATGACAGGGATCGACTGCTCTACTCATGTTCTCCCTCCTTAAAACCGGTGGGCTTCCCGAATGGCGTGAGCCTTTTCTAAGCCACCTTAAACCTGGACACCCCGTCCTGAAGACCTTTCGCCGCATCGATCAACTGCTGGATGGCATCATAGGTTTCGCGAAAAGATTCCAGGGTCTCCTCCAACTCCTCTTTGAGGTTTGTCATGGAGCCACTGATGTTCCGAGCATCATCGGACTGACTGCCCACAGCCACGTTGATCTCCTCAAACCGGGGCGAAATGGTCTGGACCCGATCAATGATCAGGGCCAGTTGCCCGCTGATCTTCCCCACATCCTCAGCGCTGCCCTTCACTTCTGAAACGAACCTATCCATTTCCATAACACCCGCCGATACAGCAGATTGCATTCCCTTTACCATCTGCTCAATATCCAGTGTGGCGACAGATGTCTGGTCCGCCAGCCTGCGGATTTCCCTCGCCACCACATTGAATCCCCTTCCGTATTCCCCGGCTTTTTCCGCTTCAATAGCAGCATTCAAAGACAGGAGATTCGTCTGATCCGCCACCTTGGTGATGGTATCCACCACATGGGTAACATTTTCCGCCTTTTCGTTGATGGACTCAAGATGGCTGGATATGGACCTGGACGCGTCCTCCATACGGGACATGGCCTTTTCCATACCGGCCAGATCCTTCTGGCTCCGGCTGGCAAATCCGGCGGTTTCATCGGATGCGGAGACCACCTGCTCCACCGTTTCCACAAGCTGAGCGGCCACCTCGGATATTCCCGCAACCGAACTAACCACCTTGTCAGTGGAGAGGACCTGGTGGCTCATGGTGGCTTCCTGCTCCTTGGCCGCGGCCGCCAGTTCGTTGGAAGAAGACGTCACCTGAACACCCGAACGCTGAACCTGACCGATGAGGGCATTGAGATTCCGTATCATGGAATCCAGGGCAGAAAGCAGACGACCCGTCTCATCATCGGCTCCCACCGGCACCTGAACCGTAAAATCCCCCTTGGAAACCTTGCGTGCTATGGTCACGGCCTCCGTAATGGGGCGGCTGATCTTCTTCGCCAGCCATATCACCACAAAGAATGTTGCCAGCAGGCCGGCACAAGAAATGAGAAGGATTTGAAGCAGGGTGTCCCTGATGGGGCTGATGATCTCGACTTCCGAAACACGCATGACAATGGTCCAATCCCCGGTATCAATCCTGGCCCCGGAGAAAATATCCATGTGATCGTGCAGCGGATCTATGACGCGAATGAGGAGGGGCGGACCGGTATGGGTGTAGAAACGCTCCATTATCCCGGCGTAATCCGTCTCATTGATATTCCGGGTCATCATCCGTTTAAGGGTTTCCGGTGCCATTCCTCCGGCTTCTCCTTCCCCCTCGGAACGGAGACGGGCAAGGGTTTTCTCAGACACCAGCGGCATGGTGGAAGAAATGACCTTACCCTTTCGACTGAGCAGTACAAAAGCCGCCGATTTGTAGGGTTTGAACCCCTCCAGATATGCGTGAATGTTGGTCAAGGCCCGATCGACGCCGGCAATACCCACAAACTTGCCGTTGATCACAATGGGAAAGGCCTGCTCGACGATCATCTTCCCTTCGTAAAAATAGGGTTCCGTGATGATATATTTTTCAGGGTCTGCGGAAAGAAATTTGTCCTTACATCCCTGATAATAAAGGCTGCTTTCCATGTCGATGAGGGGATTCAATTTGATCTCCCCTTTTCCACCCTCTTCCACAAACCAGTAGGGCAGAAACCGTCCTGCATCGTTCAAACCTTTCTTCGTTTCCCCTGCCTTCTCCAGAAACGCTATATCGTTCTGATCCGCATTGGGCTCATAGCCGAAATAGGCCCCGGTGAATCTCGGGAAGTTCAAAAGGATGTTTCGGGCATACCGGGTGGAAGCCTCTCGGTTTCCGAACAGGCCGCTCATCTGGGCCAGCGCCATGGCCTTGGCCACGGATACGGTTTCCAGATTCTGTTCCTCGATCTTGTTGGCGATTTCCCGGGTATGGGCCTTAATCAGCTGATCATTTTCAGTGATCAGGGTGCGGTACATGCCTCGGGAAAAGGCCGCAACAATGAGGAGAACCACCAGAGTGACGGTTATGCCGAAATAGAAAATCAGCCTTCCCTTGATGCTGGAGGGCAAGATGCTTTTCTTCTTCATGACAAACCTCCCGAAACAACTGAACATATATAGTTTTTAAAGCTAAAGGATACGCAAAACGGGATGTCTTTCTTCAATCATTTCCTGCCAGCCTACATTCGTATTAAATAAATTACAATATACATCTTTTGAACGTATGCTTTTCATTGAGACTCATAACCCAATTTTGTTATGGTGCTGGAAACTCAAGTCACATTCATTTTCTGAATAGGACAAAAAAATGGAATACAAAGTGCTTTTAACCGTTTTTGCTGCAGTTTTCGTTGCCGAACTGGGTGACAAGACCCAATTGGCCACAATGCTTTTTGCTTCAGACAAAGACGTCAGCAAACTCACCGTGTTTGTCGGTGCATCTTTAGCCTTAATTGTTGCATCGGGTGTTGGCGTACTCGCCGGGAGTTTTATTTCCCAGTATATCAGTGAAAAACATTTGCAGTATATTGCGGGGGTTGGATTTATCGCCATAGGCATATGGACGTTTTTTAAAGCATGAGTCACGTCATCACTGTGCATATGGCAGCCGCCATACACCCTGACACCCAGGGGGAGGGCATGAACCCTAAAACCCCACGATAAAATCTCGAAATCTTTGAAAGGATAAGGATCGCCTGATTCGGCGCAAATCCGGGATGGCCTCCACAATCATTTTTGCGTGCTGGAGATCGTTATAGCGTCTCCCCCTGCCAAGTTCATGTTGAAATAGCTGATTAAGTTTTGTTTTGGGCTTTTGGATTGAATCCGGGCTGCCATAATTTTTAATCCTGCCAACCTGATGAGGACGCTTAAAACGTGCAATGACGGTTTGTAGCGCCCGTTTATCAGCGAGGAGCCAGGCTTCCAGTTCCTCATGAACACAAACAAGAGACACTCTGCTTTGATCAACGGCTGCATCCTGTAAGGATTGAAAAATATCTACCCTGTCCTGATGCAAACAGGGGGCAGTCTTGCGCCAAGGAGGAAACAGATCCCAGATAATAATAACCTGCTCACAATCCTGCAGGAGAACGCGGGCAACCGGGCCGCACTCCCGGATCAGATTTACCTTAACGTCCAAAGTTCTTGAGACGAACTCGATTTCCGGCCTGAGCCTGTGAACCAGGTTTTGACAAACCTGAACATCCGCCCCTTTGGGTCCGCATTCAAAGATGAATCCAACTCTCACAGTGCACCATTCCTGTTCAAGGCGCCCATGGTGTACAATTTACCAGGGGCGAAGTTACGCCCCCATTTTTCAAGGGTCTCCTTAGAATCAGACCGGATAAATTGAGGCGCACCCTCATCATTGCGCTCCACTACAACGATCTGAGACAGGGTCAGCAGGTCGAGGAAATAAGGAGAATGGGTGGTAATAATGAGTTGCCCTCGGCCGGACTCGACAAAATAGCGCATCTCATCCACCAGCAATTGGATTGTGCGTGGATCAAGTCCATTTTCAATCTCTTCGATAACAAGCAAAAGCGGCGGTACAGGGTGGCGCAATACCGCGAGCAGGGCCAGTATCCGCAGGGTGCCGGTGGAAAGCAGCCAGCTTGGCAGCCTTAGGTCAATATTGTTTTCCGCCAAAGTTAGATATACTTTACGGTCCAGCTCTGAAGTCACTGCCGGCTGAAGGTCCAGGGCATAGGGCAAAACCACTTTCAAGGTTTCAATTATCCCGTCAAAAGCGCCCATATCCATATCCCGGATGGAAAGTAAATACTCTGCGATATTGGAGCCGTTGCTATTCAGCCTGACCGATTTAACCGATCTTCTTTGCGGAAGTGGTTCGGTCATGGACTCGGGATCGAGACGCAGAAACTGCCAGGGAGCAACAAATTTCTTAAGGCTCGGATCAATAATTCCGTCTTCAGTGATGAAGTTTGCCCCGTCCTGCAGTTTGGCGCTTGAGGTAGACGCCCGGTAGCCGGTCACCGAAATACGATCATATTGTTTGTCAGCGTTGATTTCTATTTTTGCCTTGAATGGCGTGTCGGGACGGCCTTGGAAAGTAAATGACATGGGTGCGGGGCCGCTTGATGTAGCGCGGGTTTTACTCGTTGCTCGGTTATGAATATATTCAAAACCGTGCCATGGGATCATAGCTTGGTCCAAGCCATGTAGAGTAAGGGTCTGTATTGTTTCCAGTGCTTCAGCAAGACTGGATTTACCGGAACCGTTGTTACCGATAAAGGCGGTGAGAGGCGTCAGCTTAAGGCGGCCGCTGTTACGGATTGCCTTGAAATTCTTCAAATGGAATGAGGAAAGGGCGATTTTTTTCATTGTATAATTCCTTTGACAAGATCACGGAAAATATTTAAAGCACCTATCCGGAATAGATCTGGCGCATTGGTTTTGTTAAGAATCAGGTTGTATTCTTCTTCGGTCAGGGTGTATAGGTGCGCGACCCTGGCGTCGATTTCTATCTCCAATTGGTTGACTTGATGATTTGGGGGGTCAGACAGCATCCGTTCTACATTGTTAGAGATAACGTCTTTCTGTGCATTAGACGCAGAGACGATTGGTAATTGTGCCATATACTGAGCGATAAAACGAACGAAACCGCCTCGGATTGTGGAACTTATATGTAGATAAAGCCACCAAATTACAGTTGTGTTTAGGAGCCCCACCAACCACTTTTCTTTTGTTGGCATAATATAGGCAGTATTTCCCAAAAACGCCTTACTTTCATCCCAAGTAAACTTGGGAGATTTGGTTATATCAGGGTAAACTATTTTAGGTTGTGCAAATCCTTCATAATACGCGCATGATCGTAATTCCCACCAGAATTTCCCTTGATCATCTCTTTTGCGGAGCTCTTCTTCCCACTGAATAAGATGCTGATATACAGCAGGATAATTTTGTTGAAATATCACTCTGGCTCTTTCTTCACTATTTGCTTCAGACCAGGGCCACTGCCTGTTAGTGCTGCTTGGGATATTGATCACATACAACCCAGCCCAAGCAACCTGCCAACGTTTTACATCCCGGCCCCGCACCCACGGCTTGATCAACTCATCTGATTTTGGATCTTCGGCCAACAATTGTTCCCTGATCTGCTCATCAATGATAAAAGCCTTATTAAACCCTGTAAGCACACCTCTATAGAACCTTCCCTCCACATACTTGCCAAGGGGCTTGCCTGCTGACCTCAATTTGTCCATCAACGCCAACACTTCCGGTGGTTCCAGATTCCAGCCTTCCTGTTTCAAGTCAGCCACCGGCATGGAAAAGCCTTTTTCCGTCAAGGTCTTATGAACGCTGTGAATCTCTTTCTCTTCAGTGAATGTCGCGGCCCTGATTTCACTTTTGCTTACAGGTCTTCCCTTTTTCAACAAAAGGATTGCAGGATACGTGGTGGCATCGAAGATGGGCAAATCGCCAAAATCAATAATTACCTTGGGGGTGGCCGTTGTGGTCAAGAATTTCCTGGTATTGCCCCCATAGGCGGCGCGCATAAACTTATTGGGTGCGATATAGCAGAGATGGCCCCGCTCATGAAGGATATCCAAGCCCCGTTTATAAAAATAGGTATAGAGATCAGCAGTGCCCCGGAAAAATGGCCCGAATTCCGCCTTGAGCTGGGGTTTTAACTCCTTGATCCCTTCGTGGCGCACATAGGGCGGATTTCCGATGACCACGTCAAAACCGCCTTTGCCCTGAAACACCTCACTGAAGTTGAGCTGCCAAAGAAAAAAGGGCCGGGTATTGGTTCGGATAGCCCCTTCGATCCTGGCCAGAGCCTCTTCCCTGCCCTGTTCCCTGAGAGTCAGCCGGATCAACTCAAAGGTCAGTTTTTCAACTTCCTGCCGCAGTCTTTCTTTTTCAGGCTTCCGGGTCGCATCAAAAAAAGCGTCATGGAGCTTTTTCAACTCAACCGCCTTGTTCTGCGTGGTGAGGAACAGGCTGGGCTGATGGGCGCCGTTATTTCCCAAGGACTGCTGCAGTTTCTTGATACTCTTGTGAATTTTTTTGAGATCCTTGTCCAGAAGAAATTTTTTCTCTTTGGTCAGAGCATCCTCTTGGTGTAAACGAATATAATCCTGTGAAAGTCTGGTCTCATGCCTTTTCAGGGCGGCCAACATCTCCTCGCTGTCCTGAGCTGGAGCTATCAGGAGCTTTGCGTCAAAAAGCTTCACTCCCTCAAACTCTTCCAGCAGGCTGTTGCCTTGCATAATCTTGTAATCAAGATTCGGCAGTGGTTTGATAACGGCAAAATCGTCTTCATCCACCACCAGCGAAAGCCAGAGCCTGAGTTTGGCAATGTCAATAGCCCCGGAATCGATATCCACACCATAGATGGATTCCTGGATGCAGTGCCGTTTAGACCGATAGGCAGTTTGACCGCGGCCAAGATACACCTCAAGCAATTGTCTGGCCCGGACAATCTCAGTCATCATACCCACCGGAAAGGCGCCTGAACCGATGGCAGGATCACATATCTTTATTTCAGCAAGCAGATCATCAATCTCTGCGGTCTGGTCCAAAATCGAGGCAGGCAGCTCTTTTGACCCATCCTGGTAATAGCCGTCTTGCACCCTGGCCAGGGCAAAATCAAGATAGATATCACTGCGCCGGACAAATTCACCCAGATCATCCGCCGGAATATCCGGCAAAGAATCAGAAAGATGGCTGATCAGGCTTTCCCTGCACATGTAGTGGACAATCTCCCTGGGCGTATAAAAAGCCCCTCTTGACTTGCGGTCCTTTACCTCCAATAGGTTTTCAAAGACCTTGCCCAGCATTTCAGGATCGACTGCCACCTCACGTTCCAGGGGTTCATCTTCCCGGACCGTAAAGTTGTAATCATTAAAAACCGAAAATATTTCTTCAAACACCGCATTATCAATGAGGATACCGGTTTCCTGCCAGTTATAGCCGTTCATGGGTTCAAAAAGCCCGCCGTTTAGAAACGGGATGCGGCAATTGAAGCGTGAGTAAAAATTGTTATCATGCTCCACGGCCAGGGCCTCATAAAAGAGCGGCTCCAGAATATCGTTAAAAAAATTATTGTAGTCAGTAATCTCTCTGTTAAAGAGCTTTTTCAGAAAATTCTTTGGACCGCTGCCCCAGGGCTTCAAACTGCCGTTCCTGTCTTTGCCGACGCCAAGCCAGCCTTTTTTCTGCAGGAAATAAAGGAAGACAATCTGGCCCAGCAATTTCTTGGCAAAATTGGCAGTATCGATATTATTACCCACAAATTCAGCCTTTATTTTCGGATCCTTTTTCAAGGTTGCGTCAAACTCATCTTTGAGATCAAGAAAAAGCTTTTTGTATTTGGAGAAGAACTCTTTTGTGACCGGTTCAATACCGAAGGCCTGTTCCATCTGATACAGGGCCGGCTTGGCGCTGCTCTGCAACAGGGGAACCAACTGTTGGCGGGCCGTATGATTAGGTTCGTTTTCACCGACCAGATAGGAATAACGGCGGGCCGGAGTAAATTCTTCCTTGACCCTGATTTTACCGTTTTCAGTCTCTTCCAGCCGGTATTCCATCTTAACATATGAGAAACGCCAGTCCACACTATCAGGGTGGAAATAGGCCACAATGGCGGCGTCCTTTTCGCCACGCTGCTTGAGATAGGAGGCAATAAAATTACGTTGCATGGTCCTGGCCCGTTCCAGAGCGCTTACTTTGATAAGCTTGACCACCAGAATATCCAGGATCTCTCCCTGGGGATCAGTATAAGAGGCAAGACGCTGATAGCTGACAATATGGTCGCTGAAAGCCTTTTTTATCTGGGCCCGGCCAACCCGGAACCCTTTTGATTCATCAATGTCATTGAAAAGATTTTTAATGAAATAGGTAAAGATATCCGGATTAAACGCCTGATTAAAGGTTTGGTCGATAAGCTGGACAGCGACGGCCCGTTCCATTACTGCTGTCCTCCGTTGACCAGGTATCCGGACAGGATAACCTCCTTTTTCAAGGCTGCTCGGCTGTTTTTTGTTTCCGACACTACCACGACGCGGATATGTTTGCGCAAAATCCCCAGCACCTCCAACGGTTCCATGGTCCTTTCCATTTCCTTCTTTAGTTTTCGTGTAACCTTTTTGGCAATGGTTCCCTGAGCGATCATGTTGCGGACATTGTCAATAAACGCCTCATCACTGTCAGTAAACTTGCGACAATTTTTAAAGACCTTATCCTTGAGCCGTTTTTCAATATATTTCAGGTTTGATCGTCCACCGGTACCTTTCTCTATTTCGTCGTCCTGCGAAGTGTCTAATTGAAAACGCTGTTTGTTGGTTTCCAATAAAGGGTAATAATCGGAAGGTATTTGTCCACGGCGTGTTTCAGGCCGACATTCCAGCAGGTTGACCGCATCAAAAAAGGTGATTTCATCCGCCTTTCCTTTGTGGTTTTGATAGAATTTTTTCAGCTTGCCCAGGCGAAAGAAGGTTATTAACCAGCTGGAATCAATCCCTCCCTTTTCAAACCCAGAACGGGCTTTCCGGGGAAGCTGCTTGATCTTGGCGAACAAATCCGGCTGTTCATCCCTGATCTTGCGCATCATTTCAAGGTATTTCAGTTCCGAGTCTCCCTTTTCATCTTCGCCTGTGTAGGATTTCTTGTTGTTCAAGGTGTCGAACAGTTCCTGGCTCCCGATCTCTTCACCATCCGAGAGATATTTGGCATCCTCGCCCAATATGTCATGGAACATTTGAATCTTATTAGTAATGTTTACCTCCAAACCCAAATGCGCATCTGACTGGCTGGTGGGGAAAAAATTATAAATGAATATCTCAGCGTGGTTAAGTTTAGCGCCCAATCGGTTGATACGTCCGGCCCTTTGCAAGACACGTGTCGGATTCCATGGAAGATCATAGTTTATCAGGATGTTGGCGCGATGCAGGTTAACACCTTCTGCAAGAACGTCGGTAGTGATCAAAATACGGATATCGTCCCCCTGTACCTTCTGGTTCGGATCATAATTTTCTTTAATCAGATCACGGGCAACAGCGTACCTGAGAGTTGCATCTTTTTCCGGATACCTTCCACCCTGACTGCTGAATGACATGACTTTTCCGCGGAATTGGGCAATCAGATTTTCATAAAGATAGTCGCCTGTTTCTTTTGATTCCGTGAAAATTACAAGTTTCTTCTTCAAGACCTTATCTGTTTTCAGATCATGGACAAGCTGGTCGAGTTTTGGGTCCCTATCAATGGTTTGCCAAAGGTTACGAACCTGCTTGAGCATTTCAAAGTCATGCTTCAGGTCAGAAAGAAATCCTTCCCGAAAGTCTTTGGCGTTATATTTGAGCGCTTTTTCTTCCTCCACATACGCTTCAAGCTTTTCGATGTCGTCATTGTCCAGCAGATCATACACATTGACCTTTTTGCTTATATAAACGGCACCGGCCTCAAACATCCGGATAAACCGCTCATAAGAATCAACAAAACGACCCACACTTTTTTTAAATGCATAGAAGCTGCTTTCAAGGCGTTTTACCAATATCCCTTTCATAAACCCGCCGACATTGCGCTGCTGCTGCTTCTCAAATTCGGAAAGACCTTTTTTTCCGGTATAATAGAGCAACGGAATATATCTGGCGTAGCGAAAATCCCTGAACAGTTGAATGGTTTGATTGAAAACCATTTCCACTTTACCCTCAAAATGGTAAACAATCTTTCGCGGGTCTTGCATTTCCGGAAAAACAAGACCTTGTTCATCAATATCGTGCTTGAAATACCTCATTACATCTGCTCGGGTTCTTCGAACCATGACGTGCTTGAGAATCTTCTCTCGAATTTCTTTTGAAACTTCAGTAATTGCCCGCCTGTATTCCGGAGCATCCCTTTCAAGATGACTAAACCGTTTTTTAAGTCGGACAAAAAACTTCTCCAGATTCGGGATTCCGGGAATCGTGGAATTTTTAGGGGCCTGGAAGAGTTTGATCTGGGCAAAAATATCTTCAATGGTGTTATTTAATGGTGTTGCTGTTACAAGGATGACCTTCTTTCCACGACAGATGTCCAACAGATCAGCATAAGACTGGGTAGCTTCATTACGGAATCGGTGGGCCTCGTCTACGACCACATAATCGAAACGGTCAAACCCTCTTCGGATAATGTGCTCAAGCTTTCCAAGTGATTCAACACGAGCAGGCACTCTAAATTCCAGCAAACTCTCTTTCCAATAATCCTGAAGAACAGGCGGGCATATCACCAGAATTCGGGCTCTGATTTGCTGAAGAAGCTGGGCGGTTATAAAAGTTTTCCCAAGCCCGACCACATCTGCAATAAAAACGCCATTGTATTCTTCGAGTTTTTTCAAGGCCTGAATAACTGCCTGTTCCTGGTATTGAAGCTTTAGAAAACCTTCCGGAAGAAATGTTTCGATTTTATCCTGTAGGTTGATATCTTCCTGCATATATTCGTAAATCAATTTCAGGTAGAGTTCATAAGGTGTAATAGTGTCATTGAGCCAGGTTTTCTTTTGGACTGCATCAATAAATTCCGCAGTTACGTTGACAGAGTCCTTCCAAAGGTCTTCAAATTGGTCAAGGGAAAATTCGACATCACGCCTTTGTCGAAGCTCCACATTGAACTCACGGTTGGCAACAAGCCCGGAATAGGAGAAATTGCTGGAGCCTGTTATCACAAAGCCAAAGTCTCTATCTTTGGGATAAAAACGGCCAATATAAACCTTGGCGTGAATATTCCGGGAAGGATAAGCCTTGATCTCAAGCTTTTTCCCATTGCCGCCCTGTTCTTTGTCCCGGTCGGAATCAGGGCAATCGGTTTTTAAAAACGCTATGAATTTTCGCAACCCGATTTCAAGTCGTTGATCAATTTCTTCAGAGTCTTCAATCTCCCCAATAAGGTTATTTTGAAATTGCTTTTTCGTGTTACTATGTGAATTAAAGTCTATAACTGTTTGAGAATAAAATTCATTGATTGCTCGGTATGATTCTTCATCAACGCCAAGCCCGACAAGTATTCTTGTTTTTTCAATCGATTCGATTGATTGATAGAGCTGATAGAAACCGCTTGACCTGAAGTACCCTACCAAAACATCAAATAATTTTGTGTCGGTTAAGGTGGCTTTAAATCGGTCCAGAAGACCTTGACCATCTTTATTCGTAAAAAACGTCAGATCTGTATTATTTTCGGTCATTTCTTTTTATGAGCATGTTTAGCATAAGGGTATATTTATCAATATAGATTACTTCACCTTATTTTCGCCTAAATAGATAGCCTAATCTAACATATTTTATCAGTTTATAACAAGAGCAAAATCGATCTGTGGGGAATCCTCGCCCTGCCATGAAAATATTGAAATCCTTTTGAAGATATAGTAGAGAAAAGAGCCATGTTTCGATTCATTCATGCGGCGGATATTCATCTGGACAGCCCGTTAAGGGGTCTGGAGAGCTATGAAGACGCCCCCGTGGATGAAATCCGAAACGCCACCCGCCGGGCCTTTGACAACCTGGTGGCGCTTGCCATTGAAGAGGAGGTCCGTTTTGTGCTTCTGGCCGGGGATCTCTATGACGGAGACTGGAAGGATTATAACACGGGGCTCTTTTTCACCGAGCGGATGGGACGTCTGAAACGGCAAAACATTTCGGTGTTCATGGTGTCGGGAAACCACGACGCCGCCAGCCGCATTTCCGCACATCTTCACCCTCCGGATAACGTGACGACCCTTTCCACCCGAAAACCGGAAACCATCCTGCTGGAGGACGTCGGCGCAGCCATTCATGGACAGGGATATGCCTCCAGGGCGGTTACCCGAAACCTGGCACAACATTATCCCCAATACCATCCCGGCTACTTCAACATCGGACTGCTTCACACGGCCCTGAACGGCAGAGAAGGGCATGAACCCTACGCACCCTGCTCCCTGGACGACCTTAAATCCAAGGGGTATGACTACTGGGCCCTGGGGCATATTCATCAGCGGGAGGTGGTCTCTAAAAATCCCTGGGTCCTTTTTCCCGGCAACCTTCAGGGACGGCACATTCGGGAAACCGGCGCTAAAGGCGCATCGATTATCACAGTGGAAAATGGTCGGGTTACCGACGTGACACACCATGACCTGGACGTTCTCAGGTTTTACAAAGTCCGCGTGGACCTGTCCCACATAAACACCATGGATGCGGTTCACGATCCGGTCCGTCAGGCACTGGAGACCCTGCAGGCGCAATCAGATGAGCGCATCCTGGCGGTTCGGCTGGAACTCACAGGGGAAAGCCCGCTTCATGCCCATCTCCTTTCCGATGCCGCCCGCCTTACGGAATCCTTTCGCAGCGTCACAGCAGGGATGGGGGATATGTGGCTGGAAAAGGTCCTTTTCGAAACCATGGCAAAGGGTCGCCTTCAGAAAACGTCCGGAAAAGAAACACCTCTTCACGAAATGATGGCGGCGGTGGATCAACTGAAATGGGACCCAAAACACACGCAGGAGCCCCTCTCCCTGCAAATCCCCGACATCGCAGCGCTGAAAAACAAACTGCCCCCTGACCTTCTGGGAGATGACGATCCGTTACTTCCGAACCATCCGGAAGGAATCGCTGTCCTCCTCAATGATGTCAAAGCGATCCTGGCCGCCCGGTTGAGCCGAGAGGGGAGCAGATCATGAGGATAAAACGGCTCGACTTGATCGCCTTTGGCCCATTCACGGATCAGACCCTGCTTTTCGATTCAAAAGGCCCCGGCCTAACCATCATATTCGGTCCCAACGAAGCGGGCAAAAGCAGTTCCCTGAGAGCCCTCAAATCTCTTCTGTACGGAATACCCGAACGAACCCCCGATAACTTCCTGCATCCCAATGACCAACTCCTCCTGGGCGGCTGTCTGAAAACCGATGACGGAGAACAACTCACTTTTTTGCGTCGAAAAAGACGAAAAACCTGCCTGTTTGACGCCCATGACAACCCCCTTGGCCCCGAGACCCTGTCGCCCTTTATTCGGGGGGTAGAGCAGGATGAGTTTGAAACCCTTTACGGCATTGATCACGAAGCCCTCGTTCGGGGGGGGAGAGACATCCTGGCCCAAAAAGGTGAAGTGGGGCAAGCCCTTTTTTCGGCAGGAACCGGCATTTCATCCCTCAGGAACGTCCTGAGCACCCTGGACGAGGAAGCGGATCAACTCTTCAGGCCTCGGGCTTCCACCCGTCACATCAATCGGGCCCTTGCCGACCACAAAAAACTTTTAAAAGAGATGCGCACCGCGACCCTCTCCGGACAAGACTGGATGAACGTGGAACAGGACCTTCAAAAGGCCGAAGCGGAACTGGCTTTGGTTGAACAGAAAAGGAGAAAAACGGATGTAGAACGGCGACAGCTAGAACGTTTGAAGCAGGCCCTTCCCCAACTGGCATTGCGCCGACAGTACCTGAATCGTCTGCAAAACTTGCGCGAAACCGTCCCCCTTCCCAATGACTTTACCAAACGAAGAAAAAAAGCGACAAATGGCCTGCAGAAAGCCCAACAAACCCGAAATACCGCCCTGCATCGACTGTCATCACTTAAGGAAAAGCAAGGGAACGTGTCATTTCATCCAACCCTCCTGGATGAAGGCGACTGGATTGAATCGCTCTACCAGAAACTGGGCAGCCACCAGAAAGCCATGAAAGACCGTCCCCGACTGGAAGGTATGCGCATTGGTTGTAAGAGTGAAGCCGCCGCGTTTCTCAGGCAGCTCCCCACGGACCTGCCCCTGGAGCAGTTAGAGCGACTGCGACCTTTTGTGGGGAAACGAAAGGCCATTCAAACCCTGGCTTCAAAATACGAAGCACTGAAACAGAGCAAGCAGCAGAACCGGCAACAACGCCGCCGTCTGGATGCTGCGCTTACGGAAATCGACCGTTCTCTTGCGCAAATGCCCCCCTCCCCCAACACCGACGAACTTCTCCAGGCCATAAAACTGGCTCGAAAATCAGGGGATTTGGACAGCCAGCTGCTTGAAAAAACGAGACTGCATGAAACCCGAGAAACACAACTCCTAGAAGAACTGTCACAACTGGGACTCTGGGCTGGAAATCCCAGTGAGGCCCGCAAACTCCCCCTCCCGCTCAGAGAAACCATCCTTCGATTTGACGAAAATTTTCGAAACTGTGCAGAAAAACTGCGCACAGCCAAACAGGCATGCGAAAACCTGGTGGAGGTCCGGGGGCGAATCACGGGTAACATCGGGGAGATTGAGTATTCGGGTGAGGTGCCCACCGAAACGGAACTTGAACAGATTCGAAAAAGACGGGATGCTCAATGGCAGTTGCTGAAAAAGCATTGGCTGGAAGGGGAGGACGTGACCCTTGAAAGCCGTTCATTTACCGAAAATGACGACCTGCCCGACGTCTATGAAAGCCATGTTGAAATGGCAGACCGTCTGTCGGACCGGCTACGCCGGGAAGCGGACCGGGTCCATAAATTTGCCGCGCTCAAAGCGGATCAACTTGCCAACCGGGAAGCAACGGAAACCGTCCACGAAAACCTGAGAGAGCTCAATGCTGAATCTACGGAAATTTCCAAAAAATGGAACTTACTCTGGCAGCCCTGCGGCATTGGGCCCCTTCCCCCTAAAGAAATGCTGGACTGGTCCGACAAATTCGAAAGAATCCGTTTCGGTGCCATGGAACTGAACAAAATTGAGGGGGACATCAGCACACAAAAAAACCAAAGAAAAAAACTGCGAAATGGGCTTCTGACGGCTTCAAGAATTTTTGGAGACACCAAAAAATTTCAGGATGAAACCCTTGAACCGGTTCTCATATTCTGCGAAACCCTTCTTGAAAATCTCGATCAGGATAGAAAGGATCGGCAAAAGCTGCTGGATAAACAAAATGATCTACTTGGCGATCTTAAAACGGCACAGCATCGTGAGAAGGCGGCACGGGAGGAATTGGCAAACTGGGAGAAACACTGGCACGAATCCGCAGCCCTTTTTATCAAAGCCGAAAGCAACCCGGACGAAACCCTTCCCATTATTCAACCGGAAGAAGCCAACGACATCCTTGAAAGCCTGAGAGGCTGCTTTTTAAAACTTAAAGAAGCAGATGATTTGCACAAAAGGATTGAGGGCATTGACCGTGATGCCGGAGATTTCGTGAAGGAAGTTCAAGATCTTGTGGAGAAAGCGGCCCCGGTTCTTAAAGGGCTCGAGCCGGTGCAGGCGGTCCTTCAGTTACAGAAGCTCTTGAAAAAAAACCTGGAACAGAAGACCCTCCTTCAGAAATATACCCGGGAAATTGAAGAAGCGGAAGACGACATCAACAGGGCCGAAGAAGCCATTCGCGCTGCAGAAACAGAGATGTCAGATTTAAGACGAATCGCCGGCTGCAAAGACTCGGACGATCTTGAAGAAGCGGAGCAGATCGCCAGGGAATACCTGGATCTTAATACCAAATGCAGCGAAACGGAAAACGCGCTCTTGAAGAGTGCCGAGGGTCTCAGCATTTCCCAACTGGAAAACCAGGCAGCCATGCTGAATCCCGACCAATTACCGGGGGAAATTGACGCCCTTAACAGGGAAATTGAAAATAACCTTGACCCGGAAATCAGGCGTCTTTCCGAAACTCTGGGAGAAAAGAAAAGGGAACTGCAACAGATGGACGGCAGCGCAAAGGCCGCCGAGGCTGCCCTGTCCGCTCAGCAAACCCTGGCTGCCATTCGACGAATGAGTGAGCAGTTCATTCGACTCAAAGTGGCATCAAGCATATTGAAGCAGGAGATTGAGCGGTTCAGGAGCGAAAACCAGGATCCGGTACTGAAAATCGCATCGGGGTATTTCCGGCAATTGACCCTGGGTTCCTTTGAGGCGCTGAGAACAGATGAAGACGACAGGGGGCAACCGGTGCTGGCGGGGCTGCGGCATCAGAACCACATGATCCGGGTGGAAGGGATGAGTTCCGGAACCCGTGATCAACTCTATCTGGCTTTGCGGCTTGCTTCCCTTCAAAAACGCCGGGAGACCGGCGAAACCATGCCTTTCATCGTGGACGACATTCTGGTAAACTTTGACGATGTGCGCGCCAGGGCCACCCTGGAGGCTTTGGCAAATCTGGCATCGGAAACCCAGGTCATTTTATTTACCCATCACGGCCGGATTGCGGAAGAAGCCCGGGAAATGGCAGGCAAAACGAACATAGAAGTGCATCACATTTGAGGAGGAAAGACCCATTTATTACACCAAAGAACGCTCGGGATTAATCAAACGTATCGGTCTTGGGCTCATTCACATCTATTACGGACAGGGAGTGGGCAAAACCACCCGTGCGGTGGGACTGGCCATCAGGGCTGCGGGAGTGGGGCTCAAGGTCAACTTCATTCAATTCATGAAATCGGGCACCTCAGGGGAAATTATCATCTTTGCCAACATTCCGAATATTCGATACCAATGCCCGGGAAGACACCCTTTTATTCTGTCCCGGGGCCCTGAAGCCGTTCACTACGAACATACGGCCAAGGCCTTAGGGTACGCCATTGAGGCGGTAGAGGACGGGACCGAACTGCTGATCTGCGATGAAATCCTGAACACCCTTATTTTTGAACTTCTGAAAAAGGAGCAGGTCATTGAACTGATGGAAATGTGTCGCGGTAAAACAGAGCTGGTCATGACCGGCGCCAGTGCACCGAAGGACCTCATTGAACTGGCGGATTATGTAACCGAACTCAAGCAGATCAAACACCCTTACTATTCCGGCACCAAAGCCCGGCGGGGCATTGAATTTTAGTGCCATAGAAATATTGCCCTCCCAGGATACCATTATCAAAGCAAAAAATACCTTTTTTCACGGTATTCTCATAATGTATAATCAGGAGGCACATGACTTCATTTCAATTTTGGCACTAATTTTTTGCGAGTTTTTTGCTCTTCGAGTTCTTTTAAGTAGAGTATTATCTTATCCAGTTGATTCAAGCCGGAAGCAATTATTTTTTCTTGTGTGTCAATAATATATAAAAGATTTACATCATTTATAACTTTATATATTTTGTCTATATAGCCTAATGTCTTTTTTATACTTTTTCTATTCGCAACAAGCCTTTTGTATATATGTGAATTCATATTATCTTGGTTATTGTATGTTTTGGACAGCCAATGCGATAAGTCACTGCACCACAAAAACGTTTTATAAATATTAACGAACGATAGATATGTTTCATAAGAATACTTATTCTTGGTTTTTTTTAAAATATTGCGGCTTTTTTTATTAACATAATTTATTTTGCTAATTTGTTTGTTCATCAAAAAAATATCTTGAAGCAAATAAGATTTATTCTTTTTATCATTTTTTTTATCGTCAGAAAACACAGTATTGTACGAGGCCAGAAAAACGAAAACAATCAAAACGATACTCAACATTTTTTTCATATTGAATGTCATCCCTATCCTTTCTCTTCATTGGCAGACAAACGGATTTTCTGAACCGCCATGAGGCTGATCAAACTCAATCCTGCTCCCGCCAGAAAGGGGATCCGGTAATCAACCATCCAGAGGATTCCTCCCAGGGCCGGCAAAAAAACCGCGGCAATATGGTTGATGGTGAACCCCACCGCCATGCTGGGAGCAATATCCTTCGGGTCACCGACCTTCTGGAAATAGGTCCGAATGGCAATGGCAAAATTGAAAAAGATGTGGTCGAGGATGTAAAGGAGTGAAACCAGGATCTTCGAATCAACAGCCGCATAGGCCAGAAAAATAAAGATGAGGCTGAAGTATTCCAGGGACAAGACCTTCCGTTCGCCAAAACGCACAATGCTCTTTCCCACCAATGGGCTCAGGAAGTAATTAATGGCATTGTTGATGACAAAAAGTACCGTCACCTCCTGTACAGAGAAACCGAACTTTCCGACCAGCAACAACACTGCAAAAGCCATGAAAATCTGCCGCCGGGCCCCGGCCATGAACGTCAGAAAATAATAGAGCCAATACTTTTTGCGAAAAATCATTTTTTTATGCTGAGGGACAATATGCTTACTCACAGGGTTACGGGTGAAGGCCCAGACTCCCACAGCCATCACCAATCCCCCGATAATCAGGTAGATCTCCTTGAATCCCAGAAAACTCGAGATGAGAAAGATAAAAATACCGATGCCGATATTGGCTGCTGCGGCAATGCTGCGCAGTCTTCCAAACACCACCGGGCTTTTCTGTTGATCAAAATATTGAAGCGTCAGGGACTGGTTAGTGGTCTCATAATAGTGAAAACCGAAACTCATCACTACAGTGGTCACCATCAACCCGGCATAGGTGGGGAAAAGTCCCGTGAGCGCAAGACCTGTTCCCAGAAAGAGAATAGAAATGGCGGAAAGCCGATGCTCCCGGATCACCATCATAACAAAAACCGCGAGGAGCGTCAGGAAACCGGGGATCTCGCGAATCGATTGGATCATGCCCACCTGTTCGCCTGTCAAGTGTACCTGTTCCACGGCAAAATTGTTAAACAGGGTCATCCAGGCCTGCAGGCCCACAGTGGAACTGATGGTCAACACCATCAGGAACCGGTACATGGGGTTTTGTTTCAGTGGCATCATATGCTTTGGAATGCTGGAGGCGACTTCAACCGTCGGTCAATAAGATGTGTTGGTCAGAGGCAGCTCCGCCCCCCCTTGTAGCGAGGCGCGTAATAGGTATTGGAAAGGGAATCCGTGCGAATGGTCTTGCCTCTTCCCGGTGCATGAATGAATTTTCCGTCCCCCATATAAATACCCACATGGGAAACTCGATTTCTGCCGGCGATATCAAAAAAAACCAGATCCCCTTCAGCCAGGGCACTTTGTGAAAGGGATTTGCCGACCCGATACTGCTCCTTTGATGTCCGCGGCAGGGTAATGCCGTTTAGATGATAGACGGCCATAACCAAACCGCTGCAGTCAAATCCTTTTTTCGCCGAAGTCCCCCCCCACCGATAGGGAAGACCAATAAAGCTGCGGGCCGTTTCTACGATCTCGTTTCTAAGCCCATCTTTTTCAGGTTCTTCCTTATTGAGGAAAACCGCATAGGCGGTGGGAGGGACCACATAATAATCATCAATTAACCCTGCACGAACCAGCTGACCGGCATTTCTCCGGGCCTCAACCAAAGAAGGAAAATCGCCGAAACGGACTTTTATCAAACCCCGTTTTGTACGAAAATAGTAGGCCTCTATACCCCGTTTTGCTAGGGACTGGGTGAGGGCGACAGCATTGTCCAGAACACTAAAAGCACCCAGTTGGACGGTGTAACCGGTCAGGGTAGGAATCGTTTCAACCGGGGTGACTGCACGAACCGGCTTTCTGGAAACCTTTGCACACCCCTGCCCCATGACCATGAAGGCAAACAGGAACAGAGCCCCCAGCATCCCCGAATAACGTCTGTTCAACGAGAAGGGCATCAAATGTTCAACCCCACTATTGAAAAGGTTCTTTTCCACCACTCATATCCGGTCGGCCGAAATCTTCTTCCCATGAGGGCGGCCCATCTGGAACTGGACGGTAGTGCCACTGGGAGGGATCAAATTCTTCCCGAAGATCAGCGCAGGATATGAAGAGTACGGTTATCCCCAGAATGGAAAAAGCAACAACAGCGGTCTTTGCGCTCTTCACCAAAGTCCGTACGACATATTTTTTCGCTCCTCGCATGGGCAACTTATCCTCCTGTCCAATCTTGACTTTAAAGTATGAAGTATATACTCTTTTGATACAATAGAGATGGATTTTCATTCATACAGGATCAAAAACATCCGCCTTATAGCATATTCAGAGCCAAAAGCGCCAGAGTCAAAACTTTTTTTCCGACACACAAACAGGAGGGTTTCATGGGGCAACTTCAATTCATTGACCTGAGCATCAGCATTGAACCGGATCTTCCCAGCGACCCACCCATGATGGTTCCTCAAGTGGAATACGTGGACCACAAGGCGGGCGCCGAACAGATGGAACAGTTTTTCCCTGGCTTGAAGCGAAAGGACCTTCCCCACGGGCTCGGCTGGGCTCTGGAGAAAATCACCCTGACCACCCATTCGGGGACCCACATGGATGCGCCTTACCACTACCACCCCACCATGGACCGGGGCAAGGCGGCATTGACCATTGACCAAATTCCCCTGGAATGGTGTTTCAACGACTGCGTCCTCCTTGATTTTCGCCACAAGGCCGACGGCGACAGAATTACCGCAAAGGATGTTCAGGAAGAACTGGACCGAATCGGCTATGAGCTGAAACCCCTTGACATCGTATTGATCCAAACCGGCGCTGATGACGCATGGGGAACCGAAAAATATCTCACAAGGGGTGCCGGCATGACCAGGGAAAGCACACTGTTTCTAACGGAAAAGGGGATCAGGCTTGTGGGGATTGACGCCTGGAGCTGGGATCGCCCCCTCCCCTTTCCGGCAAAAGAATTCCTGGAAACAAATGATGCGGGCGTCATCTGGGAGGCCCATTTTGCCGGCATCGAAATCGGATACTGCCACATGGAGAAGATGGCCAACCTTTCCGCCATCCCCAGACCCTTCGGTTTTAAAGTGTGCTGCTTCCCCGTTAAAATCAAAAATGCCAGCGCAGGATGGGTTCGCCCGGTCGCCATTGTTTAATTGCGGAATTCGGATTGCGGATTGCGGAATATGAATTACTTTAAGTAGAATAGAAAATAAACAGTAACCTTATTCTTGTTCAAGACTCTATAGCTTCATATAATTGACATATTCAGGGAGGAAAATCATGCCCATTTTTGAATTCAAATGTAAGAAATGCGGAAAGCTTTATGAATCCCTCTGTTTTCGTTCAAGCGGCGAAGACAAGGGACCCTGCCCCAGCTGTGGGGGGAATGAAAGCGAAAAACAATTGTCCATCTTTTCATCCGCGGGATCCGGCTCAAGCCTGGATCTGGGTGGCGCTCAGGCTTCCGGTTCATGCGCACCCAGCGGCGGTTTTTCGTGAGCCGGATAATCAATGCAGCCGTGCGCTGCTATTGTTGACCAAAGGAAATATATACTGATGGAAACCTCAAACACTCAAAAAAAAGGGAAAGACATGAGCATCTGGATCATTTTAGGCGTCATTGCCGTATGGGTTCTGTTACAGGCCTATATTCTGCCCAAAATGGGCATTTCCACATGAATGAGTAACAGTTGCCAGGTCGGCGACAAACAACCTAAAGCAATTGATATCATAGACAAAACAAAATAGCGCCTTTCAGGGCTGGGGAAATTAAGACCCCGGCTCTGGAACCCGGGTGATACATCAAATTGGAGTCCCAGAAAAATCTGAGATGTTTGATTTTGAAAGCGGCCCTCTCAAATTCATTCGTGGCGGAAAATATCCCCATTGTCACACCCTCTTTATTGATGACGCCCAAGGCGCCTTTTTCGACCCTGCCAGCAATAAAGACATTCTCAAGACTTTAAACCGCAAAAATCCCAATAAAATCCTGGTTAACACACATGGTCATGAGGACCATTTCATCTACACAAGGGTTTTTTAACGGATTGACGAATTTGTCATTTAGTGATATTGCCCTTCAAAACATCATCCAAAAAACTCGAGACAGGAGAAAATCGATGGAAGACAAGAAAGCGGATCTGGCCGGTCCCGGCATTGGCGATTATGATGAACTCGAAAGTATTTTACCTGATGATTATACCTCTTTGCTGAACCCCAGGGAAACGCAACTTGCCCTTTATGCCGCCAAGGACTACATCGAGGAAAACCTGTGTAAGGAATTGAACCTCATACGGGTAACCGTTCCCCTCATCGTTAGTGTGGACAGCGGGGTGAATGATTACCTGGATCGGGACGGTTCCAGGACCCCCATCGGGTTTCATATCTCCAATGATCACGACAAAAATCCCATTGACGTCCAGGTGGTTCAGGCCGCCACCAAATGGAAACGGGTAGCCCTGAAACAGTTCGGCATGAAAACGGGCGAAGGGCTCATTACGGATATGCGCGCCATCCGAAAGGACTATTTTCTGGATCATGATCACAGCGCCTATGTGGACCAGTGGGACTGGGAACTGGCCATCACCGAAGACCAGCGCAACCTGCAGCTCTTAAAACAGGTGGTTGAAAAAATATGGAAAGTCCTGAAAGGGGCGGAAATCCACATGCAGGGTCTTTTCCCCCAGCTTAAAACCGATAAATACCCGGACATGCCGGATGAGCTCACCTTCATGCATGCGGAAGACATCCTGGCCCGATACCCCGACATGCCGCGCAAACAGCGGGAGACGGAAATCGCTAAAGAACATAAAGCCATCTTTATTTACGGCATCGGCTGGACCCTTGATGACGGATACCCTCACGAAATGCGGGCTGCGGATTACGATGACTGGGCCACGGAAACCACCAGCGAGGATGGTCGGCCCATGCACGGCTTGAACGGCGACATCCTGCTTTGGAACCCGGTCACGCAACGCCGTCATGAACTGACCTCCATGGGGGTACGCGTCAACGCCGAGACACTGAAGCAACAGCTTGAAATTACCAACCAGATGGATTTTCTGGAGATGCCCTACCACCAGGCCGTGTTGAACAATGACATTCCGCTGAGCATCGGCGGCGGCATCGGGCAGTCCCGAACCTTCATGTCATTGCTCAAAAAGGCACACCTTGGGGAAGTAAGCGCCACGGTATGGCCGAAGATCCTCAAAACCATGTGTGCCAAGAAGAATATCCACGTAATTGAATAATTTTAGAACGCGTCAACCCATAACCCCCAACAAATTTTCCATAAGGAGGTTCCATGGCGGAAGAAATCAAAGTAGGATGCGCACGTCCCACAGGGGGGCCGGTGGGAGAACCGGCTCCCGAATCAACTGCTGAAACCGCACCCCAGAAAAAGGAGGAAAAGAGCATGATACAGGTTGGCAAAAAAGCCCCCGACTTTACAGCACCCGGCTACCGGAAGGGAAAATTCATCAACGTCAAGTTATCGGAGCACCTGGGGAAATGGGTGGTTTTGTGTTTTTACCCTGGTGATTTCACCTTCGTCTGAGCCACGGAAATTTCAGCAGTTGCTGAAAAATATCCCGAATTCCAGAAACTGGGCGTGGAAGTTCTTTCCATGAGCATCGACAGCATATTCGTGCACAAAATGTGGGATGATTATGAACTGAGCAAAATGGTGGACGGTGGCGTACCCTTTGCCATGCTATCTGATGCCGGCGGCCGAGTAGGGAAAGTCTATGGTGTCTACGACGAAGACGGCGGCGTTGAAACCCGCGGCCGTTTCATTATTGACCCGGACGGCGTGATTCAGGGCTATGAAGTGCTGACGCCGCCGGTGGGCCGGAATGTGGCCGAAAGCCTGCGGCAGATCCAAGCTTTTCAGCTGGTACGGGAATCCAAGGGAACAGAAGCCACGCCTTCCGGCTGGAAACCCGGCAAAAAGGTCCTCAAACCCGGCCCCGACCTGGTGGGCAATGTGTGGAAAGAATGGAAGACCGAAATGGCCTTTGATTAAAACGCCAGGACTTCAGGGTTCACTCAAATTTGAGTGGGCCCTAAGCCCTGAACAGGTTTGTTTTGAGAGTATGTCACGCGGGTTTGCAACACGTTGTATGTGAAAACTTTCATTGAACCGCATTCGATATTCGTTTTTGAATTTTCAAATCCCTTTGCCTACCCTTTACGATTAAAGATTACCATCCCCAAAAGAATAAACGTCATCCCCATCCCATGATATATATGCAGCGTCTCCCCCAGAAAAAGGATCGCCATCACTGAAGCAAATACCGGGATGAGATATATAAACAATCCTGCCCGATTGGCCCCGATCAGTTCAATGCCCCGGTTCCAGCAGAAATAAGCGACAATGGACGGAAAAATCGCCACGTACAAAATGCTCATGAGGGCAACAAGGCTAACGGAAAAAGGCCCCACCACCACCAGTTCCCAAATGTAGAGGGGCAACAGCATCAGGGCACCCCATCCGAAGGTCAAGACCAGCAGGCTCAGGGGGTGAATGGACGGGCGTTTTCTGAAAAGCGCCGAATAAAGGGCATAAATGAACACGGCAACAAGCATCAAAACATCGCCTTCCACCAATTCCATGGTCAGCAAAATTTGCAGCCGACCACGAACCACGAT
>Ga0075120_10000701_pt1 | contig 27706 bp, 25 predicted proteins | sample AntAceMetag02UKL_FD_69792 | JGI IMG/M metagenome (GOLD analysis project Ga0075120, IMG submission 69792) | Saline lake microbial communities from Ace Lake, Antarctica - Antarctic Ace Lake Metagenome 02UKL | ecosystem: Environmental > Aquatic > Non-marine Saline and Alkaline > Saline | place...
GATAGTTCCCTGTCTTTGGTTGAAACACATGCCAGGCAGGCTTCAATTTCATAATCCATCAAAGCCTCAAGGCTAGTTTCTCCCTTTATGAAATATTCGGCTTAAGCAAAACATAAAAGTCTTTTCGGGTTATCTACCATTATTTTCATTATTTGTTCTAAAGGAATTTCTCTTGCAATCATTTGAGGTCTAATGTTTTTTAATATATGAGCATAACCAGCACCGCCGTATGAAACCAGAAACATCTTCATACAGATGTCATGGGAGATAATAATTTTGTCTAAAAAATTATCTTCAATTAATTTTTTAACCTGTTCGACTCTTTCTCTATCACAAGGCATGTTAAAAACGCCTAATTGTAGAGGATAAAAACCTTCTTCCCCAAAGCAGTCGTACTCTAAGTAACATCCAACTTTTGCTATTTTTTTTATGGTTTGGTATTGAAAATCGGTCCGATCCAGATGTCCCATTACAACTTTATTCATATCCACACCAAATAAATCCATGTATTCCAAAATTTCCATTGGTGAGTCTTCGTGGCGGCCAGGATGAATGGTAATAGCAGCTCCGGTTTCCTTTTGAGCATATACACTTGCCTCCAAGCTCTTTTTTTCTCTTTCGAGTAGCGGCCAGGAGCACCCAACTTCTCCAATAATACCAGCTTTAATTTTATAGATACCAACTCCTGATTTGATATCATTAATTATTTCCACTGCAATGTCGTCAACGCTCATTTTATCAAATTCTTCTGTTTGAGATTCACCGACATAGTAACCTGAACCCATGATTATATTAAGTCCGGTTGCTCTTGATATCCTTGCAAGATTTTCTGGATTTCGGCTTAAGTTAACGTTAGTCACATCAACGATGGTCCCTCCACCTTCATTCTTGAAGTGACCAGCCTCTTCCATGGCAACATCAACATCCAGCAACTGCATATTATCGATATTGTTGTATATATTATTTTTTATCCACCCTAGATTTTTTATACTCACTTTTTCATTTGTATATTTCTTGTCTCCGGCCCCTGCCGGTTCCTCGTGCCAGACTTTCATATCTATCAACAGGTGTTCATGTGGAAGCGTTATTCCTAACTTTTCCTCACTTACCAAACCTGTAACAGACTGAGCATATTTTTTATCTGATTTTACCATTTTGTACTTTCCCTCCAGACAATGGGGTGTTCTACCCGCCAAGCAGGCTGGATCCGGAAAACCCATTGGGATTATGCAAATAAATCCACCTTCCTTGATGAACCTTTTTTAATCACTTTGATATTAGTTCTAAGGAAATTTTGTTTAACAACTCATAGCCGTTTTCTGTGACAAGGATATTGTTTCCTAATACGACACCAAATCCTTCTTCGCGCAACACAATCGTTGGCTCAAGCGAAAACACCATCCTCGGTTCCAGTATGTGAGGAGTGCCGTCCAGAATGCTTAAATTTCCCATCCAGGCCGGCGGATATCCTGCTTCAAGCCCATACCCAGTCCTGTGTAACCGTCCTGAGTCATACTTACGAGTGACCCGCCTGGTAATGCGATCTAACTCCCCTACAGGCACACCCGGCTTAACCGCTTCGGTCGCTTTGGTCAGTGCTTCATGCAGCAAGTCGTGTACTTCTTTGACTTTATCTGCAGGCTTTCCTATTACAACTGTCCTTAAGGGGTTGACGGTATAACGTTTGCAGACCCCGCCAAGTTCTAAGGTAACAACATCGCCATTCTCGATAACTTTATCAGAAGGCGTCCCGTGAAGGCTTGTACTTTTAGCACCGGAACTGATAAGAAAAGGGATTGGAGAATACTCACTTCCATTCTTGAAAAGTGTATGATACACCTCGGCCGCCACATCATTTTCGGTCACACCTTCTCGCACTGTTTCGATAGCCTTTTCAAGGCCAATGTCCGAGAACTCAGCAGCACGTCGAACATATTCAACCTCCAGTTCAGATTTATATATCCTGAGTTCCGGGATCAAGTCGCTCACATCAGTAAATGTTGCCTTTGGCAGCTTCTCTCGGATTTGTTCATAACTCGCTATCTTTAACCACCAGCCAGCTTTTTCAACTCCAATATTTGGGGAGTCACCTGCTAAATCTTTAATTCTCATGATAGTTTTTTGAACTGGGTCACTTCCGTGAGTCCACAGCTCGAAATTATCCATCCAGGAGGTTGCTTTTACAAGAGTTTCCTCGACAGCCTGGGCTAATAGTAACGGTTCGCCCACAAGAGGAAGAAAAAGAATTTGATGCTGATAATAACCAATAGAATCGAACCCTGATACATAGTATATATTTTCCGGACTTGAAATCAGCATAAGATCTATATTTCTCTGGCTCATCATTTCTCTGATTTTCTTAATCCTTGTCTCGTACTCTTTAACCGGAAAACCTAAAGCCTTTTTCATTTTTCCTCCTGTTTAGTTATCTTATTCCCAAAAAGCCCTTTCCTCTTTTTTTCTTCCCTACTATGATGGTAATTATTTTTCTTAATCTATCTTTTTTAATCTATTTTGGCTTAATCTATCCTGGCTTATCCGAATTCAAGCAGGCCGACATTTTGATCAAACAAAAGGTCATACCCATCTTCGGTGATAACCACACAATTGCCGATAATAATGGACCAGTCATTATAACCGGATATGGAAGGCTCCATTGTGAACGCCAATCCGGGTTCTATTATATAAGGTTCACCCTGTAATATACTCAGATTCCCCATGGGCGAAGGCGGATATCCCAGCTCCACACCAAATCCTGTTCGGGCGGGGATATACTGTGCATAATCTTTTCTAACTTGGCATGTCGCTTTATCAATATCCCCTACAGGGTTTCCAGGTTTGATCGCAGATAACCCGGCCTCATATGCATTAAGGACAATTTCATATATTTTCCTCGCCTTTTGGGAGGCCTTACCGGCAAAAACCGTTCGGACGACACTGGCATGATATCGCTTATGGACCCCCATGATCTCTATCATGATTGGATCCCCATCCTCAATGATTCGTTCTCCTGGCAATCCATGAAAAAATCCTGTCCTGGGGCCTGATGAAACTATCGTCGGAAATGCCGGATATTCACTTCCGAAAGAGGCAATTTCCCCTTGGATCGCCGCGTTAATATCATTTTCACTTATCCCGGGTTTGATAACGGCATAAGCTGCATTAAGAGCCTCTCCTGCCCACTCTGCTGCCTTTCGTATGGCCAGCAGTTCAGGTTCACTTTTTTTCATGCGTGCATCATCGATCATCTTCGTCACATCCACCACACCAATATTTCCAAGGCCTCCCCGAATGGCATAATAATCTGCTATGGGGAAATAGGGGGTCGCAAGATTCATTCCCACAACCTTTTCCCCGGCGTCGGCCAGATACTTTTTGGCATGATCAACAGCCACCCGCATGGGATCACTCCCGTGATGCCAGATCAAAAGATGCTCTACCCATGAATTCATGGCTGCCATTTTTTCTTCCGTACGATGGGTCATAACTGCGGTATCACCACTTTTCACGTCGATGTGAATCTGATTCTTGTAAAAAAGCCCCGAGGGGTTAAATCCGGAGAGCCAGCAAACATGTGAAGGCTCCGTGATCAGGAGATAGTCAACTTTGCGCTCTTTGGCCATACTGCAAACCAGATCGAATCGCCGACGATATTCCTCTTTTGAAAAAGCTAAATCTTTCATATAATCTCCTATTTTGTTCTTAATATTTTTCCTTCTCTTACACCGGTAGCGCGCCCGTTTTCTACTACAATCTTCCCTGAAATAATTACAAGATCCACTCCCCCGGGACGGGCATAAAAATCCGTCCATGTTGTATTATCCCTGAAGGTTTTAGGATCAATCAAGGTCAAATCAGCCACCAATCCCGGTCGAATAATACCCCTGTCCCATATCCCCAGCTGGCTCGCCGGGAGCGATGTTAAGCGTCGAACCGCTTCCTCAAAGGATAAGACTTTTCTGGATGAGACCACTTCATCAAATACCCGTGGAACAAATCCATAGCAACCCGGCATCATCGCTTCATCTTTCAAAGGGCCTTTCCTGGATAGTGTTGAGGAATCAGATCCAAAAGAACAATGAGGGTCTTTAATTGTCAACAGGATATCCTCCCAGTCCAAAGTATGCGTAATCTCGGTAAGGCCGTTGTAATGAGTCCCTGCCTCGGCTAAAAGATCAAAAACCACATCCCACGGATCTTTACCCCATTCCAGGGCCAACTGGGCGATAGACTTGTTTATGACATCCGGTCTTTTTGGCGCCCCCACAATGATCATCTTGTCCCATCGATCATGTTGAACCCAGCGACAAAGATTCACCCTATGCTCCTGCTCAACCTTTTTTTTGAATGTATCTTCACTGAACCGCTGAGCAACTTCATCGGCGGATCCCTCAAGGGCCCAACCAGGAAGCAATTCTGTCAAGGGCCCAGGAGCCCATTCATAGGGGTAGATGTCAAAGCCGACATCAAGGTCCGCATTTCTTGCTTTATCACATAACTTGAGTATTGTTTCGGTCATATGTTTTGCAAATATCCTGGGAGTAATGTGGCTGATCTGGAGTCTGGCGCCGCTTTCTCTGGCGATTTGAATCGCTTCGGCTACACCTTTGTCACAATTAAATATTCGATAACGGGTATGGGTAGAATAAAGTCCGCCTCTTTCACCGACCCGTTTGACAAGTGCAACAATTTCCTCGGTCGTAGTGCTTGTTTGGTAAGGAGCATATTCCAGACCTGAGGAAAGGCCAAACGCACCAGAATCTAATGCTTCATCAACCCAATAACACATTTTTTTGACTTCATACCGGTCAGCCGGACGGTCTGCTATCCCCATGACACTCGTACGGATGGAACCATGAGCAACCAATGGAACGACATTAATACCCAGGTTCCTGTCCAGGCGGTTCAGATACTCACCAAATGTGGTCCAATCGATTTCAATACCATGCTTTGCGCTGTGTCCCAGGATGTTTTGCTCCACTCGTTTTCGATCCACGGCAGGTGCCGGGCCAAAACCGCAGTTTCCCAGCACTTCGGTTGTCAAACCTTGTTCAATGGCACTTTGGGCGGATGAATCAACCAAAAGTGTCCAGTCCGAGTGGCGATGGATGTCGAAAAAACCGGGGGTAAGCAGTTTCCCTTCGGCATTGATGTCACGTTTTCCTTTAGGAAGTCTGTCACCTTTATCGATTTCAACAATACGACCCTGATCAATACCCACACTAGCTCTGAATCGGGGCGAACCTGTTCCATCAACAACAAGGGGGTTCCTGATGACAATATCAAGACTCATTGAATTTTATTCCTATCCTTTTTTTTAATGCCAAAAATTGGCAGAATTTTTTCAAAATACTGTTCCTGATAAATACAATGGCTCACGATATAAAACCAAATAACCTCGGTATAAACAACGTGGTAAGTGGGATATATGTAACCAAAAAAAGTACCGCTAATTCAATAAAAAGAAAAACTAATATTTCCTTACTTAATGCTTCAAGGGATATATTAGCGATGGAACAGCCAATGAACAATACCTGTCCTAATGGGGGTGTTATTAAACCGATGGTACAATTTAGACATACGATCATCCCAAAATGCAGGGGGTGAATACCGAGGCCGATTGCAATAGGGGCTAAAGTAGGTGCAAAAATTAATATAACCGGAATGATATCCATAATAGCGCCAAGAATCAAAAGAAAAATATTAATAATCAGTAAAAAAACGATAGGGCCCGCAAAACCAAGAAATTTGGCTAATGCAACGTTTACCTGCTCTACAGTAATGATCCACCCAAAAATCGTCGATGTCCCAAGAATAATCATAACAATAGCAGTGACAATGACAGAGTTAACCATCAATTTCGGTATTTGCGACAATTTTATAGTTTTCATTATGAAAACCGTTACGATAAATGCATAGACGACTGCAATGGATGATGCCTCAGTCGCTGTAAAAAGTCCGGTGATTATACCACCAACAATAATTACCGGGAGCATGAGGGCTAAAAATACTTTTTTAAACCCATCATATAATTCTTTTAAACTTACTTTTTCTTCCCTTTTAGGATACTTCCTTTTTCGAGATATAATGTATGCTCCAACCATGAGAGCTAAACCCACCAGGATTCCTGGAATGACTCCTGCCAAGAATAAAGCGCCTATAGAACCCCCAACAGCTAAAGCGTAGATAATCACTACAACACTCGGGGGGATAAGTGGACCAACTATTGCAGAGGCGCAGGTGATCGCTGCCGAGAATCTTTTACCATATCCAGCTTTAATCATCATGGGGATCTCAACTGATCCAAGAGCACTTGTATCTGCCAGAGCTGACCCGGTCATACCCCCAAAAAACATACTGGCAAGGACGTTGGCCAATGCTAATCCACCCCTCATACGTCCAACCAGTAAGATGGAAAATTTCAGCAATCTGTCAGTTATTTTACCCTGGCCCATAAATTCACCGGCTAAAATGAAAAAGGGGATGCAAAGAAGAGGGAAACTATCCATCCCGTTATAGATTTTTTGAGGAATAATTTGCAAAGGCATGTCTCCCATAACAAACAAGGCCGCTAGGGAGCTAATCCCCAAACAAAAAACTATGGGTACTCCGATAAGGAGAGTAATTACAAAAACTACAGTTAACGTCGAAAGAATCATTGTTAATTCCTTTCTTCCATCATCATTGATATTAATTTAAATTAACTGATCATAAAGTGTATGCTCTTATCCTTACAGAGGTAATGCTAAATTCTCAATGTTGCCTTCATCATCATTGGTACTTATTGTCTTCTTTTTCCGTAAAATCTCAGAAATTAAAGCAAGCGAATGAATAACCATGATAAAACTTCCAGCAGGAACCGATGCAAATGGTATGCTCATCGATATTCGAAGAGCCGGGCTCAGTTGAGAAGATTGAGTAAAACACAATTTTGTTCCATATATCGTTACAACAGTAAGGAATGCGATTACGATTATGTGATTAAATATTATAACGGCTTTCCTGGATTTGTTTAATCTTTGGATGATAAATACAATATTAACATGGCCCCCGGTTTTGATAGCAATACATGAACCAATCATACAAATATAAATCAATAGATATCTTGCCAGTTCTTCAGTCCATGATATAAAAGAGAATTGAAAAACAAATCGATTTAATACGCCGACAAATACGGCAATGACCATTATTGATAGTAAATAGCTTGAAATAAAACGCAGCACTTTATCAAAAAAATTACTCGCTTTTTCAATTATATCCATTATAGATTCCATCTTTAAAATTACTCCTGTCTACCAATTATGATTACCAAGATATATTTAATGTGTAAGTCGATGTAATTATTTACTCCTTGTGGAAAAGTCGGAGGGATTCATACCCTTTGTTGTCATTGGTTTTTGCTACTTACTACTGCTTCACCCTTGACATCCTGGCTCTAAATCTCTCCGGCTTTTCAAAGTTAGAGTTTAGACTGAAACCAATCTAAACCCTTATCTTGTTATTGATTATAATAGGCGTTTTCTGCTTCTTTAACGCCATTTAGTACTTTGTCCATCCAGTCATCTCCAACTTGTGCCCTGACCCAGGGGACAACTGCTTTCTGAGCTGTTTTCTGAATTATGTTTAGATCAGCTGGGGACGGGTAATCTATTTGGATACCTTCCTTTTCAAGAAAATCTTCTGCTAATGTAGTTCCCAGATCAATTACTCCTCGATAAGCCTGGTTACCTATAGTTGCGGCATCTATAATAATATGTCGAAATTCAGGCGTTAATGATCGAAATAATTTTTCGTTTATATTGAATGAAATCAGGCCTAGAACGTGATTATCGACAAAAACATATTTTTGAACTTCATATAACTTATAACCTGCAATAATTGAAAATGGATTATCCTGACCATCAACCACTCCGGTCTGAAGAGAGGTATATAGCTCACCCCAGGCCATTGGAGTTGAATGGGCACCAAGACTTTCAACTAATTTTACCATATCCGGACGTTCCATAACCCTTAACTTTAATCCTTTAAAGTCATCCATGTTCTTAATAGGTTTTTTATTGTTTGTGAAGCATTTATAGCCATAATGGCCGAAATTTAATATGCGGACACCTATTTTTTTCAAGACAATCGCTTTAATTTCATCTCCTACAGGGCCATCAAGTACTTTATATGCGACACCTGTTGATTTAAAAAGGTATGGCAAGTTAAGCGCCAATACTTCTGGTACGAAGTTGCTTATCGGAGAGAAAGAAGTGTAAGAAGCCTCGAGAGTTCCTTCCTGTATGCTTTGAATCATTTCGGCTTCCCCTCCAAGCTGCATGGAAGGAAATAGCTTTACTTTTATTTTCCCATTAGTTCTTTTTTCAACGATTCTCTTGAAAACACTAGCTCCAGCGTGGGTTGTCCCTAATGCACCCTGCTCGATTTTATCCAGATAAACATTAGCCGGAGGATCCGGATAACCTAATTTAATGACAATTTTTTTGGCATAACTTGTTAACGGCACAGTTAAAAATATAATGCTCATAAGCACTATTAATACTTTATTAATTTTAACAGGCATAGGTGTTCTCCTTTTTTGGGTTAATTAGTTGATAACCATTCATTGCAATATACATTATAAATAAATTTCGCGTATTACAACCACCTCCTTTAAATCTTGTTATGTCAATATCAACACTGTTTGTACAAGTTTTTTTTGCCTTCACAGCGTTGTACTGTACATGCTTAAGAGATTGTCTCCAGAGCCTGATCCAATATCTCCAGTGCTAGATCCGCTTCCCGAACATTCAGATCCAGCGGCGGCATGAAGCGGATCGAATTGAACCCACAGGAAAAGATTAGCAATCCTTTTTTGAACGCTTCTTCTATGAGTTTTGCGGCCATCCCTTCGCCATCTATAGACATGGCCACCATCAACCCTAACCCTCGGGGATTTTTTACCCTGGAATGCTTTTTTTGAAGGCTCTTGAGACCATTGAGCAAATGGGTTCCGACCCTGGTCGCATTTTCCAGAAGGTTGTCTCTTTCGATAATTTCAAAAATTTTGTAAGCTACTGCTGCAGATACAGCATTGGTTCCTGACCAGGTTCCGCCCAACCTGGCGTTTTCTTTAGGAAACATATTCTGAGGTGCTATTGTGGCGCCAACGCGCAGGGTTTTGCCAAGACAAAGGATATCCGGCTTAATATCATAGTGCTCAAAGGCGAACCATTTCCCGGTACGCCCCAATCCGCTTTGAATCTCATCTAACACCAAGGGGATGCCATATTTTTTTGCCACTCCGGCGATCTCCTGCAGGAAACCAGGTGCCGGTAAACGGTAACCGCCCTCCCCCTGTACGGGTTCAAGGATGATGTAGGCAACCTGCTCAGGATCGACAGTGCCGATATCTGGGTCCAAATATTGTTCAAAGCGAGTCTGTATGCCTTTATGAGGCACAGTCAATACTTTCCATCCGCATCGGCACTCACCAACACAATGACAGAAAGGTAATTCGATAATTTCTCCGATATGAGGATACCAGGCACGCTGTGCCCGCCGACTGCGTGTCAACGATGTCGCTCCTAATGTTCGCCCGTGAAAGGCTCCTTGAAAACAGAACCCTATACCCATATTACGACGATAATCGTAACAGAGTTTGAGGGCATTTTCAACAGCCTCACTGCCGGAATTGGACATGAATAGCGTATCGAGTCCATAGGGTTTTGTTTTGGAAATTACTTTCTGGGCCAGATGCGATGGCGTTGGAATATCAATTACCTCCGGATCCTCACCCCAGGCACCGACTATTTCGGCACCATAACGACCGGGATTAACACTTGCCGCCCGGGTCGCTGTTTCAATGAGTTCCTTATTGTTGTATCCCAGGGGAAATGCTGCCCCGTGGCTGGAAAGATCGAGAATAACGTTACCGTCAGGATCAGTGCAAAAAGGACCTATTGCCGGTTTAGAGCGATCCCAAACCAATCCATGGAAATAAATCCCTTCCGCACAGTTAGCCATATGGTATTTAGTCCACCGCTGTGATATGGGTCCCGGGGGTGGTGTTTTTATTACCGGGGTGGCAGTGTTACGGTTCATTTGCATTTCTCCTTTTAATCTATGATTTAATACCTAATTTATTCCCTATTTCAGTGATGACCGATGTACCTCTCACGTCATAAACCGTTTTATGAGGAGGCAAAGGTTCGATTTCAAAAAATTCGGGCAGTCTTTCAACAACTGGTTTACCTGCCGCTATATTGAACTGATGTTCCAAAGCAAGCGTCTGTTTTCCCAATTCAACCAAATCATCAAAAATTATATTTTGGCCGTATTTTGCATTATGTAACTCTACCAGGATTTCCAGGGTAGTCGTATCCAACCCCACAAAGAAACAAATACCCATGGCGTCTAAAATAGCTACCATGACCTGCAGGTCCAGGGAAAGCTCTTCCTGACCATCTGGTTTGAGCACATCGTACTCTTTATTGTGATCGAAGCCTTTACGCCCCGGTGTTGCACAGCCAGCAGTGTGGTCGGCTCCCATAGGTGAGCTTATATATGTTACGCCGATGCCTTTGTTAGCACGGGGGTCATACCCGGCCATGCCCTGGCCTTTGACTGTGGGAACGCGCTTCACAGCGAATACTTTGCCGGTAATTTCTGCGCCGTTGCCTATAATGCGGCCCATATGGGTGTTCTTTGGGATCTCTTTCAGCAAGGCGATGGCGCCCTTGGCATCTCCAAAAGACAATTGACCGGCTTCCATTGCCACCCCGATGGCTGCCCCCATTTCCATTGTATCTATACCGATCTCGTCGCAAAGCCGGTCCATTTTAGCAATTGCATCCAGATCGTCAATTCCACAGTTTGATCCAAGGAGCGCTATGGTTTCGTATTCCAGACTTGATGTAACGTATCTGCTTTGTGAATCCACGTATGTATGCTTGCAGGCGATGGGACATCCCGGCATACATGCAGTACCAGTCGGCCCGTTCCTTTCTTCGATGCGTTGCCGCATTGTTTCGCCTCCAATCTTTGCAGCTCCTTCAAAACGACCAGTGCTGAAATTGCGTGTCGGCAGATACCCAAATTCATTGCTCATTTCAATTTCAATGGGAGTTCCGAATTTATGAAGATCTTTTTTGGTTTCTTTCAATTTGCGAGCAAATGCCTTGGATATGGAGATGAATTTCTGACGGTCTGCATAACTGGAAGCGTTTTGCATGCCCTGATCGTCGATGACAATGGCTTTCAGATGCTTTGACCCTAGAACCGCCCCCATGCCACCACGTCCAGCATAGTCACAAGGGTTTCCATTGAGGTCGATCGCGGCAATTCCTGCTGCCGAAAGCTGCAATTCCCCGGCCGGACCGATCATGAGAAGCCCGATTTTCTTTCCGAAACGCTTTTTCAGGGCGGATGCCAGCGAGTAGGTCGTGTATCCTCTGTATTCGTCTGCGGAAATAAGGTGGCCCCCTGTCTTGTCCAGTTTAAGGATATAAAGGCCGCTGTCTTCGGCTGGTTGTTTTTCAATGATTACAGCCTGGATATTCAATTTAGAAAGTTTGAACGCCATTATACCGCCGACGTTGCTTTCTTTGATTCCTCCTGTTAGTGGGCTTTTTGCACCTATAGAGCAGCGGTTGGAGCAGGGAAAAGCTGAACCAGCGAAAAGACCCGTGGCTATGACGCATTTATTGTTTTTTCCAAGCGGGTGTGAATTTGAGGAAACCTCATCAGATAGGATTTTAGCGGTCAGCGCTCGGCCGCCGTAGTCCCGGTATCGGCTCGGCAAATCCGAACTAAAGACGTTTCTTGACCGCATATCGACTCGAATGATCTGTTGCATAGCGTTTCGTTCTCCCCAAAATTTGGTTTGTCAATACTGAACCTGATATCTTAAAAACTTTCGATCATCCAATATCAATTCACCGGCTTATTTCTCAAAAATAAAATTACTATAAATGAAAATAATTACTATAAATGAAATAATTTCTTTTACAACAAGGGAATTGAATTTGTCAAGAGATAAATAAAATTATTTAAAAAAAACGGTAGGAATAATTTTAAAATCGTGGGTATAAGAAGATTATACAGCATCTTAAAAAATTACAGCTTGAAATACAGAAAATTATCCAATATGATAATTTTCAACTATAGTGATTAAATTACTTAAATAGAAAGAAAACAATATGACAAAATCACCTGAATATTTTTCCAAAACCATTGAAAAAGGAATGCGGATTCTTGAAGCTTTTGATCAAAACAATTCCACAATCAGCCTTAAAGAGATATCAAAAAAGGTTAATATTAATCTTACTTCCACATATCGGTTTGTGAATACGTTTGAAAGACTGGGATATTTGAGAAGGTCCACCCATAAAAACTTACTCAAGCTGGGCCCCAAAGCTGTTATTCTTGGAAACCGCTTCATAGATGGCTTTGAATTGTCTGATATCATTAACCCGATCTTAGATGAGATCCATGAAAAATATAATATTACTGTAGATGCAGCATTATTTTATAAAGATGGGCATAAAGATGTGCTATCGGTCATATATCTTAAAGAAGCAAAACTCACTCTAACATATAGCCAACCCGAAAGGTATGAGCAACTTCATTTTACTGCTTTAGGCAAGGCGCTAATGGCTTTCCATTATGACAACTTGGAGGAGGAGATCCTTAACCAACAACCTTTTGAAAGGATGACAAAAAAAACATTGATTGAAAAAGCAGAATTGTTGACTGATTTGGAAAAAGCACGTAAAAATGGTTATTCTTTAAACAATGAAGAATTCATGGATGGATTGATTTCAATCGGTGCCCCATTACTCAATTTACATACTAATCGTGCTATAGGGGCTATTTCCTTTGACTCTACAACGATTAAACAATCGATGAGGGCTTTCGAAAAAAAATATTCGAAAATTATCCTTGAAAAAGCAAAAATTATTTCAAAACTAATAAAACCGTTTATGTAACAAATTTGAAAAAAAAATTATTTTTAAGTGTCCAAATTATGATATAATTTTTGACCGTCTGTGATTTCAAAAAAGAAAATACTAATAGAAGAATTGCGGGGTGTCCGGTTAAGAATCCAGGGTGAGCAATGTAACGTGTAGGGCGCTCTTTTTCTAAAAAACATCAACCACAAGATTCGGTATCTTTTATTTTTTTTCTTTGGCAATGAAATTCATTTTCAAAATTCGGATCACATGCAACTATAAAATTTTATTGGTTTCCTGTTTTTTTAATTATAACCGACACCTTTAATCCCAACAAATTTATCAATCAATCCTGCATAGCATCATCATTGTGAAGGATATCCGGTTTTCCAATGATCAAGGTTCTTCTGACAATACCCAGGGTTCTTTTTTTATGCATTCTGTTTACCATATTTCCGGTAAATCTTTGGGTTGACAGGGGACAGTCCGTTAAATGCGTGACCTTCCATCCGCAGGTTTCAAGCAATTTTGCATAGGTTAACATCAGGATGGCGTTATCCGGGTTTTCATCTACGGCCGGAATCCCCTGGAAATCCCTGAAGTCTGCATTGAGAAATGCTATAAGGGTGGAGGGTTTTAACTGTTCTCTCATGAGACTGAAAATATTTCTAAAAAAATTTAAATATTGGGGCTTGGAAAAGTCTGAAATACTGCCTTTACTGATGCTTTTTGAACTTTTAAGGGAATGTCGGTTAATAAAATCTAGTCATGCGTCAAAAAAGACCACCATTTCAAGGTTTTCGGGAGATTTTTGAAGATTGACTCTACCTGTTGCACAAATTTGTGCAACAATGCCTCCGCTTCTTTGGAAACATGGGAGCCTCTATCTTTGCTAACCCTTATAGAGTGTAGCTTTGACAGCAATTTGTTCACCCTTTCAAGGGGTGTTTTGCCTACCGTCAAGTACCAGGGATCTTTGCCCATCTCCACATCAATGATTTCAATGGTCGCTTCAATGGATTCTATGGCGGATAAATCCTGTCTTAAAAGGTTTTCTGCAGCGCTTATCCTTCTTGCCTGAAGATCGTCTACATCTGCGATCTTTGCCTGGATCATCGTCATATCAGTGTACGCTTTAATGGCCCTGAGGGCTAGAACGATGGATTTCTGTTATTCGGTACAAGGGCATTATGATTTGGAAAGGTTCTGAGAATGATTTAAAGAAATTAGTGACGTCGGATCTCCTGGAATCTCTATCTCCAATTATGTAGCGAGTTTATTTTGTGGCGATTTCCCATATATTGGAATAAAAGTTTTCTAAACAAAATGGTGATTCTTTTAGATTTTCCTCTTCAAAAATAGGAATTTATACCTATATACAATAATAATTTGTTGTGATATTTTTCGTGAGTCAATATTTTTAATCGTTACTGGTCGCATACCATACATAAATGGATGATATGTGGATCTGTGTTTTATTAATTTTGGAGGTATAAGTGAGCATCAAAAAAGAGCAGGCCTTTAAAGATGATATACAAACGTCTATTGTGGCAAATAAAATAGGAGTAAAAGAGCTACAGAATGTATTTAACTATTTTTTGAAAAAATTTGACCTCACGATGAGTGTTAATAAGAGAAGGCCTTTTCGTTTGTCTGATAGTAGACTCAGCAAATACCGAAGAGAAGAGTGTGAACAATTCCACAAAGATTTAGGCAGAGATGTAATATTTCAAACCGACAGAAAATAATTAAAACAAAACAGTTTGTTTTCAGCCTATTATTTTTAAACAATTCTGCTTGACGTTTATGTTTATAGGTTCAAACAGTAAAAAGAATGTCAATATTTTTTGACCCTGTTAATAATTTTGTGTAACTGCCATTTTTTCTATAAAAAAATCTATCATCAAATTCAATGGCAAATCTGTTCATTGCAGGCTTCGGCATGCCCCATGATCAATCCACCAAAAGACCGGAAACTCCTGTCCCACGACTGGTCATGCCTTTATTTATATGAGTATTTTTTCCATTTTTAAAACCTTCTTTAAAGGCGCCGGATGAAGCTTGGTGCCTGCCGTATCGTATAGTTCTTAGTCTTGGAAAAAGTCGGGATACTTCTACTTGGTTCTCTCTTTGGTTTTGTTCCATCAATGACCTTACCATTTTTACAGGCAGGGAAGTGTCACTATTAATTTTTATCTCTGAGTGTTCAAACATCATTTTGTGATTATGCTTAATTCCGGCAATAAAACCCATGTCAAAAGAAAGTTTGTCGCCTCTTTTAGCGTTGTTTTGCTTTTTAAAATTCTGCCAAAGGGTTTGACCGGCATCAATAAGGAAGTGATAGGCATATTCTGCAACCTTTAAAGCCTCTTCCTTTCCAACCAGGACAATGCTTTTATAAACTGTATCATCTTGAGCATGGTATGTATGGGATGTCAAACAATTCACATAATAATAGTTTTTTAAAATAGATAAAAGGGCTCTTTGGATACTTTCAATGCGCTTTTTTTTATGACAGATTGTAAGATATTTAATATCCGGATTATCATCACCAGTATTAATTCGCTGAAGATTATATTTGTTAAGCAAATAATTGGCTTTTCTGGATGCTGCCTGGGCCTCTGCTTGGTTACTGGATTGCCCAAGGGCCATAAGTTTTTCGACTTTCCTTAACATTTTCTGAGCATCAGCCGGTAATTCCCCTTTGAAATTCTGCAACCTTTCAGGATAACCTTTGCCGCCTGCAACAAAAGCTGGATGCACACCTAACTTTTTACAGGCCAGCTTGAAATATTTTCCATGAATGTCTGCATTATCATAAAATTCGGAAACATATTGGTGCGCCATTTCATGTTTTAGAACTTCTAATACAAGATCCCATACTTCAGTATTGATAAGATGACTTGAGATCGAAATTGTTTTTGTTTTAGAACTCCACCAACCAAGCCTTGATTCACCAGAAGAAATGTTAATTGTTGGAGTTGTAAGGTCTACTCCATATTGCCAAGAAATTGCTTTATGTTCCTGGGAAAGCTGTAATGCCCATCTGATTTCAATGTTTTTTATTTGTTTCGTCTCCATTATAACTGCCTTGTCTTCAATATCTCACTAAACTCCTCAGAAATTTTATAAAATCCAGATCATTTATCACAATTATTCAAATTACGATAGAAGATTTTACAGGAGATAACTATGAGACAAATTATTATTGTAAAGAAATATTAGTAGACATTAATGGGTCTATAAATTCCTTTTACCGATGGCAGATTTTATTTTCTGTGAAAATACCTTCCATAAACTTCTGCCCCAATCTATAAAATCTTTTCCAAGTAATGGAAGGCATAACCACAATGATATATGACTGAAAAGATACAGACCTCCTGCAGTTGCCACTTTTTCAGTTTTGGTAAGATTTGAAAATGGAACTAGGAATACCAATAAAACACTAAGACATGATAGTGTAAATAATGCCCAGCCTAAAGATTTTCTTAGAGAAGTATTCAACATAAAAAATAATTCTACAGTTCTGTGTCTATAGTACCTCAGCAGATGATATTGCGCTGGTACCTATTTATCAAAAAGCCTGTTATGCTGCGGCGGTGGCACAAAAACCCTCCGGAATCCCTCCTGAAGGGAAATGGCTTTTTCAGGGCAGAACCTTGCACACACCCCGCATCCAATGCAGGAGTTTTCCTGCCTGACAGCATATCCGTCGCTCTCCAGGGTAATGGCATCAGTGGGACAAAAGTCAATACAGATTCCACAGCCAGTACAAGTTTCCTTGTCAATCACGCTGAGGTGAAAGGTGGAGTTGATCATGGGAAGGGTACCGTTTCGCCATAGATTGAACGTATCACAGCAGTCCTTGCAGCAGTTGCAGATGCTGGTCTCAAAACTGGATTCCCTGGATCCAGGGTGAAATGCCTTGTGGATGAGACCGGCATCCTCTGCATCTTTCATGATTTCCAGGGCTTTTTGCCTGGAGATCTGTTTTGCAAAACCCTGGGCAATGGTATGACGTGCTGATTTACCAAAGGTAAAACAGTTCAATGTCGGGGCCTTAGTGGCACACGCGTCACCCAATAAGTTCCTTCTTTGCCTGCAGAAACAATATCCCACGGCAATATCGTCGAACTTATTAATGATATCTTCAATGGTCTGACTGGGCAGGACCCAGTTTTCTGGAGTATCCAGGGTCTTGTTAACTTTGATAATGGTTATTTTGCTGCCGTCTTCGGTGCTCTGGGCTGGAACGGTCCTGTCCAGAGCAGGTGCTGCGGCAAAAAGAGGTGACAGCTCTTTGTAGTTCTTTTGAACACTGACTCTCAATTCTTCAAGAAGTGTTTCAAATAGTCCTGCAAGTTCACGTTCTTCATCACTGCCTGAAAGAGGTGTCATGAACTTGTATTCCATGAGGCCGATCATGACAAGTGGCAGGAGCCGATAGATCATGATGCCTTTTGTGTTGGGCTGATTGAATATCAAACCTTCCTTTGCAAGCCCTGAACCCAGGATTTCGATTTCCTGTTCATTAAACCCGCTTGAGGCCATCAGTTGATCCCGTGTCTGGGATGAGGCCTTGCTGAACGCACAGATAAAGTCGAGTTCCTGTTCTGATTTTACAACACGTTTTATGATATTGATAGCTGTATCACTCACCTGGAAGGGAAACATTCCCTGTCTGCATACAACTTTGGTAGCCTTTCTGTATTTTTCATTCAATGCATGCCGGGTCGTCATTTTATTATCCTCGTTGGCCTTGTTGATGGTTTTTTCGATTTTAGCCTGCATTATACTTATACTATCAGGAGGCATTTTGTAAGCGGAAAAAATCGGTTTTATTATTTTTTTTAACTTTACACTTTGGCCGGTAAAGGGTAGTACAGGATGCAGAGAAAAACATAAGGATTCAGGAGAATAAAAATGACAGATCCGATGGATGATAATGCCAATGATAATAAAGGCGAAAATGCTGAAGAAATGAGCTTTGCAGAGCTTTTTGAATCATATGATACAAAAATAGGCAATGAGCTGAACCAGGGGGATAAAGTTGAGGGTGAGATTATCTCCATCGGTGATAAAAGGGTATATATTGATACAGGGACCAAGAGCGACGGTGTAGTTGAAAAGATAGAACTTTTGGATGAAAAAGGTGAATTCCTGTATAAAATTGGCGATAAAATTACTCTTTATGTGGTCTCCTTAAGTGAGAGTGAAATAATATTATCCAAAGCACTTTCCGGGGCTGGAAAAGCAACCATGCTCGATGATGCCTCCCGGAGCGGAACACCTGTTGAAGGTAAAGTCATTGGTGTGATTAAAGGCGGGTTCAATGTGGACATAATGGGGAAACGAGCTTTTTGTCCTGTAAGTCAGATGGATGTTAAATATGTGGAAAATCAGGAAGAATATGTGGGACAGACGCATCATTTTTTGATTACCAGGTTTGAAGAGGGTGGAAGAAATATTGTTGTATCCAGGCGGGATTTGCTGAATCAAGAGATAAAAGAAAAACTAAAAGCCTACCTTGAGAAAGTAAAACAAGGAGATATTGTTCAGGGTATTGTCACAAGGTTGATGTCCTATGGTGCCTTTGTTGAATTGATTCCCGGGGTTGAGGGAATGGTCCATATTTCCGAGATGTCCTGGTCCCGTATTGAAAAGCCGGAAGAGGTACTTCAACCGGGGGATATGGTGAGTGTGAAGGTGTTAAAAATAGAACCTTCAGGCAAGGCCGATACCTTTAAGATTTCTTTGTCAATGAAACAGATATCATCCAATCCCTGGGACAGCATGGAAGGTACTTTTAATACGGGAGATCAGGTGTCTGGAAAAGTCGTCAGACTGACGTCTTTCGGTGCCTTTGTGGAAATAGTGCCCGGTGTGGACGGCCTGGTTCATATAAGCGAGATGAGTCATACCAGAAGAGTACTCAAACCCGATGATGTGGTCCAGATGGGAGACATGGTCCAGGTGGTGATAAAATCCATTGATATGGACAGCAAGAGAATTTCATTGAGTATTAAGGATGCCCTGGGTGACCCATGGACGGGTGCTTCAGCAAAATATGGCCTTGGTTTAATTGTAGAAGGCCGCCTGGAAAAAAGAGAAAAATTCGGTCTTTTCATAAATCTTGAGCCCGGGGTGACAGGGTTGATGCCATCTTCCCATATCAGCAATGCTGCAAAGGCCTCGGATTTTGAAAAATTAAAACCAGGGGATTCAGTCCAGGTGATGATACAGGAGGTTGACGAGGAAAAAAGAAGAATCACACTGACATCGCCTGATCAAAAAGAGGGCGATGATTGGAAACAATTTGTAAGCACCAAAAAATCAACACCAAATGGAACCATGGAAAGCCTTTTTCTTGAGGCAATGAAAAAGAAAAAATAGCTGTCAGGAATATTTTTTAATAAAATTACCAATTTGTTTAATGGCCTGTCTTCCCTGGGAAAGATATTTGGCAAAATAGTGCCATACATGAAACATGTCTTTCCAGATTTCCAATTGGACCTCTGCGCCAGAGGTTTTTAAATTTTCTGCAAGGATTTTTGAATCATCAATTAAAACTTCCTGTTCACCCGTTTGAATCAACAGGGGTGTGATTCCTGAAAAATCATTGTTAACAGGGGATATCAGGGGGGAAGACAAGTCCTGGTCCGTATAAAGGCGAGCGGTTTTTTTCAAGATACTTTGACTGAGCATGGGGTCTTTGCCCTGGTTTTCAATATGGGATTTGTTTTTGCATTCCAGATCAATCCAGGGTGAAATCAAGGCAGTGCATACGGGTAAAGGACGGCCATCTGTCAGAAGTTCGGATAAAAGGGCAAGGCCAAGGCCTGCTCCTGCCGAATCTGCAACAAGGCTTATTTTATGAGGATAATGGAAATTGTCCAAAAGCCATTGATACACTGTTCTGACATCCATAAGCCCTTTTGGAAAGGGATGTTCCGGGGCCAGCCCATAGTTGAAAATCAAAACTTTTGCTTCAGAAGCAATGGCGATTCGTGATGCAAGATCCTGGTGGGAATTTATGGAGCCGGCAATATATCCGCCGCCATGGATATACATGATGATTCGTTTTTCATTATAATTTAAAGGCAAAATCCATTGGGCTTCAATGGATTTGATATGAAAGGATTCAAGTTTAATGGATTTGTCCGGTTTAAAAACAAGGGCAGTTTTTTCAAGAAGGTTTCTAAATGATTTGATACCAATAGATTCAAAGGTGGGCTGTGATTTTAAATGCCTTAAAATAGCTAATAATATTATTGAATTTTTTTTGCTCATAAAAAACCTTATTGTTTATGCGTTTAAAAACAGGTATCACAGTTTGTCGTTAAACCAAATATTTTTTATGAGAAATATATGAAAACAGGGAAAAAATTATTTATAACTGATTTTGACGGAACCTTATTAAAAGATGATAAGACCATTTCTCAAGAAAATATCAGAACCCTTGAAATATTAAGAAAGAAAAAAATCCTTACTGCCATTGCAACGGGACGATCTGCATATTCTTTTGAAAAGGCTTTAAAAAATATTGGCATGACAGATGATTTTTTATCCATTGATTACGTCATATTTTCAACTGGTGCCGGCATCATGGAATTTCCAGGAGGCAGGGTGATATATCAAAAAGACTTGCCATCTTATGATATTAGAGAAATCACGGACTACCTGGACCATGAAAAATTTGACTATATGGTACACAAAGCCATACCTGATACTCAATATTTTTTATATAAATCCCATGGAAAAGATAATCCTGATTTTTATTCCAGGCTGGCCCTTTACAAAGAATATGCATTGCCGCTTAATGATGGGCATTGCCATGAAGACCCGGCCACTGAAGTTTTGGCCATTATACGGGGCAGGATAAATATGGATTCCCTGGAAATGATAAAACAGGATTTATCCGGCTTCAGTGTCATCCATGCTACATCCCCGCTTGATCATAAGTCATCCTGGATAGAGATCTTCCACAAAAATGTCTCCAAAAGCAAGGCAGCCTCCTGGCTTATTAAGAGACTTGGCTTAAGTCGCCAAAACGTTATTTCAGTGGGAAATGATTATAATGACCTGGACCTTCTGGTCTGGTCAGGAAAAGGATTTGTCGTGGAAAATGCGCCTGACTGCATGAGGCAGGTATTTAATATAGTTCCTTCCAATAACCTGTGCGGTGTGTCAGAAGCTGTGAAAAAGGCCGGTTGGATATGATGGTTGGATATGATTTGTTCAACAGGAATCATATCCTTTTTCAGCAGTCTTAAATCAGTAAGAACACTATCAAAGAGCTGAAACTAATTTTTTCATATCCCTTACGGCCTGTTCCATACCTGTCAGTATTGATCTTGCAACAATACTGTGTCCAATACTGAATTCCTTGATTTCAGAAAGTCCTTTAAAAGCCTTAATCGAATTGTAGCAAATGCCATGGCCTACGTTTACCTCAAGATTTAGCTTTGTTCCGATTTTGGCTGCATCAACGATTTTTGAAAATTCTTTTTGCTTTTGGGCAATCGTTGTTGCATCGCAAAAAGCACCTGTATGGATTTCTATCATGTCCGCATCAATTTTATGGGCAATTTGTATCTGGTCAAGAGCCGGGTCAATAAAAATACAGACATCAATTCCAGCATTTTTTAAAGTTGAGACGGTTTCCCGGATATGGTTTTTATGGGTGATCAGGTCCAGTCCACCTTCTGTGCTTATCTCTTCTTTTGTCTCAGGGACAAGGGTTACAATGTCAGGCTTGATATCCAATGCAATCCCTAACATTTCACTGGAAGCAGCCATTTCCAGGATGAGTTTGGTTTGTACGATTTTTCTTAAGAGCCTGACATCTCTTTCGTTAATATGGCGGCGGTCTCCCCTTAAATGAACGACGATTCCGTCTGCCCCTGCTGTCTCGGCAGCAATGGCCGCTGCAACTGGTTCGGGATAGGTGACTCCCCGGGCTTGCCTTAAAGTTGCCACATGATCTACATTTACAGAAAGTTGAGCCATTTGATTATTACCTCCATCTTTTAAAATATATTCAAATCTTTATTAGGTTCCAGTTTTCTTAATAACTCAAGGCCTTTTGTTTCCATTTTTATGGCATCAGACCCACTTGTTTCATGATCAAACCCCATCAAATGCAGGATGCCATGGATTAGAAGCTGGGACATCCTTTCCAAAAAGGTGATGTTTGCATCATCTGCCTCTTTTTGAGCAGTTTCACAAGAAATGACAACATCTCCCAGAAGACCAGGTGTTATATCTGTAAACTGACCTTCCTGCATTGGGAATGCCAGAACATTTGTAGGCTTGTCAATTCCCCTGTATGTCTTGTTGAGCTGTTGAATTTGATTATTGTCCGTCATTACCAGGGATATTTCATGGGCATCACAACCCAAGGCGTTTAAGATCTGTTTTGTCTTTTGCCGGATGGTTGCCGTTGATATTTTCTTTTTTTGCTGATTGTCGATCAGTATCTTTAGATGTTCCATTTTTTTCTTTTTTCTTTTCCTGATTTTTCCCTGGGGATTTGTCCGGGTATTCTATCCGGCTGTGATAAATACTGGTTAAAATATTATTGAAACTTTTTGCAATCTGGTGGAGGTCTTTTAAGGTCAGTTCACATTCCTCCAATTGCCCGTCTGCAAAAATATCATTAATCAATTCTTTCACACGGCCCTGGATTCTTGCAGGAGTGGGCCTTTCCAGCGCACGAACAGCTGCTTCGACAACATCTGCCAGCATAACAATACCGGCTTCCCTGGTTTGAGGTTTGGGGCCTGGATATCTGAAATTCTCTTCTTTTACTGTGTCATTGCCGCTGTTTAAACATTTTTGATAAAAATACTTAATCAGAGATGTGCCGTGATGTTGAACAATTCCTTCAATAATTTCATTTCCCAGTTTATACTCTTTTGCAAGGGCAACGCCCTTTTTTACATGGCCTATTAAAACAAGAGCTGACATGGAAGGAGATAGTTTGTCATGCCTGTTTTTCCCATCTGCCTGATTTTCAATAAAATATAATTTTTTATCCAGTTTTCCAATGTCATGGTAATATCCCATTACTTTTGCCTTAAGGCTGCTGACATCTATTGCAGATGCGGCCGCTTCCGCCAAAGTGGCAACAATGACACTATGATTATACGTTCCAGGGGCCTCAATCATCAGTTTTTTAATCAGGGGCTGATCAAGATTTGAAAGTTCAAGAAGTTTTGAGTCTGTTGTATAGTCAAAGAGAATTTCAATCAGCGGGGCAAATCCAATGGTCAGGGTAGCTGCAAAAAGACCGCCACAAAAAGCCATGGCCACTTCTTTTGCCATAATAATCACATCGGGCTGGGCAAGGGAATAGAATCCAATGGAAAGGGCCAGGACCCCATTGAAGATCGCAAGCTTGAAACCGGCAATGATAAAGTTTTTTCTTGCCTGCCGCGCGTTGATCCAATAGGCAGCCGTAATACTCGATAAAAAGAAAAAAATAAAAGCTTCAAAACTGCCTGAAAATACAAGGCTTGTCAGTATGGAGAGAATAATGGTGAAAAAAACTGCAATATCAAACCCTAAAAACAGACAGGTCAGCATGGCAGCGGCAGGGATGGGAATGATCATGAAAAACGACAGAGAGGAAATATCCCATGTGGCATCTGGATTTGCCGACTGAACAATATAGGTTGAAAGTTTGGCAAAGGTCAGATAAAGGACAAGCCCCAATGCCAGAAAAAAAATGTGTTTATTGTGGGCAGTTCGTAATTTTTTGTGATCCTTTAAAAACAAAAGGTAAACAACCAGGATGGTGAAAAAAGTGATAAGGGCAATCCCCGTGCTGGAAATAAAAATATTCTTTTCTTTTACCTGTTCCTGGAGGGCCAGAAGTTTTACCAATTGTACATTATCTACCCGTTCGCCTTCTCTTAAAATCATTTCACCGGTTTTGATCTGATATAAAATGGGTTTTATCTGGGCTTCAGTTTCCTTAATTCTTTTTTCAGTCTCATTTTTATTTAAAGCGATATTGGGTTGCAGTAATCTCTGGCACAGATCAACGATTAGGTTGGAAAGATTATAATTGATATCTTTTAACAAAGGTTGACCTTCGATACGCACCATGGTTTTTGCCTGATCAGGACCATAAAAGATTTTTAAAGTATTGACTATTCTCTCTTCTTTGGAACCAATGGTTTGAAGAATAATTCCCTTGTTCGATTCCTTTAGTAAAATCTCTTTATTTGCCACAATTCCATTGGTAAGGATTTTTTCAATAATGGTTTTAATTTTTTGCACAGTGCCAGATGAGAATTGATCCTTGTATAAAATAAAATAAGCTCCCTTGCTTATTTCAATTCCCAGTTTTTCTTCAAATTCAGGTTTGGTCTCCAATACAATGTCAAATGTTGGCTCTGGTTCAGGGTTTTGCTCATTTGTTTTTTTAAACAAGTCCTGGGGGATTTTCATGGCAGCATCAATGCTGGAAGATATTTTTTCTATGAGGTTGGCATCAAAATCATAAATATTTTTAACAGATTCTTTGACCTCATCCTTTTTAAGATTAGTAGCTTCTTTATCTTCTACAAAGAAATTTTTCGGTGCTTTGATATCCCTTTGAACCACATCCCCGAGATTGTAAGAATAGGATGTTTGAGTCTGTCTGGGATGGTGGGTAATGGTAAACAGGACGGTGATAACAATCAGCATCAGCCACAACACATAAGGGGTCGTCTGAAGGAATTCTTTGGCCTGTTTTATGTTATTTTCGTTTTTTTTCATAAGCAGCTATAATTTTTGATACAAGTTGATGGCGGACAACATCATCCTTTGAAAAATATATAAATTCAATTCCTTTTATGTTGGTTAAGATGTTTTTGGCTTCAATCAGACCGGATTTTTTCCCCGTTGGCAGGTCTATTTGCGTAATATCCCCCGTGACAATTGCTTTTGAACCATAGCCGATGCGTGTTAAAAACATTTTCATTTGCGCTGATGTTGTATTCTGTGCTTCATCCAGGATGATAAAAGCATTGTTTAATGTTCTGCCCCGCATAAAGGCAAGAGGTGCAATTTCAATGGTATCCTGTTCAATGAGTGTTCTGGCTTTTTCAAAGTCCATCATATCATAAAGCGCATCATATAAAGGCCGCAAGTATGGGTTGATTTTCTGGGCCAGGTCTCCGGGTAAAAATCCCAAAGCTTCTCCTGCTTCAACGGCAGGTCTTGTCAATATAATTTTTTTTACGTCCCCTTTTGAGAATGCAGCCATTGCCATTGCCATGGCAAGATAGGTTTTTCCTGTCCCGGCAGGGCCAATGGAAATAAGAAGGTCATTCTTTTGGATTGCCTGGACATATTTTTGCTGGGAAGGATTCCGGGGGGTGATGGGTTTATTTTTTATGGTTTTAAATATAGTGGTTGAAAAGATATCTTTTAAATGAGAGTCGTTGTTGTTTTTTATGGTATTGATTGCTGCATCCATATCAGCTTCCCCAAAGGAAAAATTATTTTCTAAAAGAAGATAAAGCTGGCTGATCAGTTTTTCAGCAAGATCTACATCCTGAGAATTGCCGTTAATCAATAATGAATTGCCCCGAGTGTCAATCTCAACTTTAAACGCCTCACAAATTTTGACCAGGTTGTGGTTGTGATGGCCAAAAAGCTCCCGGGCAAGAGTCAGGTTTTGAAACGTCAAATTTTTCATGGCCTACAGAGTGCATTTTATTTGTTTAAAGGTCAATAAAAAACTTGACTAAAAAACGTGTTAGTTGGTATTGAAGGCCACGGTTAATCAAAGCTAAAAGGGGGAATATGAATGCTTTTGACATCGCTATAATTGTTATTATATCCTTTTGTTTGATACGGGGTATATTTAACGGGTTAGTAGGGGAGGTATCCGGAATCATCGGAGTTTTTACAGGGTTTTACTGTGCCTATACATACTATCCACTTATAGCGGTCTATGCTGAAAAATTTATTAAAACTTCTGATACCAGAAATCTTATTTCTTTTTTTATTTTATTTTGTTCTATTTTAATCATTGTTAATCTTATTTCCCTATTGATTCGTAAAGTTTTAAAATTTGTTTTTTTAGGCTGGGTTGACAGGGGCCTTGGTCTTTTTTTGGGTGCGGGCAAAGGTATATTGGTGGGTTCAGTACTTTTTATTATGATCACAACGTTTTTGCCAAAGGGCGCAGGCATTTTAGAGGGTTCAAAATTTTCTCCCTATGTTGCACAAGTATCCAAAGCCATGACAGTTTTTGTTTCTAAAAATACCAGAAAAGAGTTTCTAAAACATCTGGAAGGAATTCAAAAAACTTGGAAACTTTAGAGAAGCTGTTTGCCATTGTCCGAACATTAAGAAGTGAAAACGGGTGTGCCTGGGATAGAAAGCAGACACCTGAAACCATGTGGAAATGCCTTGCAGAAGAAGCGTATGAACTGGAAGAGGCCATCGCCAAACAAGACATGCAACATGTTTGCGAGGAGTTAGGAGATGTTTTGTTCCAGCTGGTTTTTATTTTGGAGATTTTCCAGGAAAGACAAGCCTTTACACTTTCAGATGTTGTTGAGCAGGTGGCAAAAAAAATGATTCGTCGTCATCCCCATGTATATGCCGATGCCAAGGTTTCAACAGACCAGGAGCTATTCCTTCAGTGGGAGGCCATTAAAGTTCTGGAAAACAAGGGGAATGGGCAGAAAAGAACATCTGCGCTGGATTCTGTTCCCAAAGGTATGCCATCTTTAATTCGGGCATTAAAAGTTTCAAAATGTGCAGTAAAAGAAGGTTTTGACTGGGATGATATCCATGGAATACTGGATACAGTCAAAGAAGAAATTAAGGAATTTGAGGCTGCCCTAAAAAGCGGAGATCAAAATGAGACAGCCATGGAATTCGGAGATATTTTGTTTACCCTTGTTAATGTAGCAAGGGTTGCCCAGTTTCACCCGGAAACAGCTTTGTCCAGTTCTACTGCCAAATTTGAAGGCAGATTCAGGCTGATGGAAAAAGAATTAAAGGAAAATAAGGTCAGGCTCAAAGACCTTTCAAAACATCAGATAGACCTGCTTTGGACCCGGGCAAAGCAGGTCTATGAAAGAAAATTTCCCTTCTGAAATTTAAGGTTGTCTATCCAATGTTTCAGTATTTATTTTTGAGTGGGCCCTAAGATCAATTGTCTGAGACTTGTCGGGTCAATTCTATCATTCGGTTAACAATAAATTTTGAATCTTCCACGGGCAAGGTATGGTTTGTTCTTTGATTGTTTTCATCAATTACAGTATAGGTAAATTGATTTTTATTTTTTGAAAAGTTTATTTTTTCCCCAGGATTTTTTTCACTGGGTTTTTCCGTAATAATTCTATTCAAAATACTTGAAATAACTTTATCAGTAATGGCCTGCCGTTTTCCTTCAGAGGTGGTATGCATATGAACAATATCATTGTCAAACGGGCTGTTTGGGTTCTGTATACTACCCAGGCGCAGCTGTTTTGAATAAAGTTTCAGGATATTCTGTATTTGATACAAAGGTATTTGCATTTCATTTGAGGTCCTTAAATTTAAATTATCGTTTGAGAAAATTAAACCATTAGATTTTTTTTAATCATCAAAATTTCCTTCCAGGCCCTTATCAGTGGTTATGCTTAATGCTTTCTCCATAATTTTTTCTTTTGTCCAATCATTTTTGGATTCTATTTGTTCAGCCTTGAAACCCTGATCATGGGATTTGTTTTTTAAGATTTCATCTATCACGAATCGGGCTGTATCTGTTGCGTTGAATA
>Ga0075120_10000704_pt1 | contig 27682 bp, 17 predicted proteins | sample AntAceMetag02UKL_FD_69792 | JGI IMG/M metagenome (GOLD analysis project Ga0075120, IMG submission 69792) | Saline lake microbial communities from Ace Lake, Antarctica - Antarctic Ace Lake Metagenome 02UKL | ecosystem: Environmental > Aquatic > Non-marine Saline and Alkaline > Saline | place...
CCAAGAGGATCATGGCCTGGTTGTGGGCCCGGTGCTCATGACCATCGGGAAGATGAAGCATCAGGCTGGCCTGGTCGCGGAGTTCCACGCACTCCTCGCTGAACTCCGCCACGACGTGGCCGTTCTCGCCGACGACCGCATCCCGCCACCACTCCTCGCCGGTGTCCTCGCGGCTCAGCCGCACGGACAGCCAGGTGCCAGGCGGCAGGGAGGTGACGCCGCAGACGAAGTCGTGCGCGGCGTCGGCCAGCGGCAGGAACAGCGGCACCGGCAGGGTGACCGATTGCCCGTTGGCCGTGGCCTCGATGCGGTCGCCGCCCTCGATGTCCACCTGCTGTGGACTGGCGTGGAACTGGGCGTTGAAGCCGCCATCGTCACCGGCGATGGTCACCGGCGATGGTCTCCGCCGTGCCTTTCAGCGTCCCTTTCCCATCGTAAAGCTCCAGGTTCACGGTCACGCCGGGTGTTGCATTACCCTCTACTACCTCGTCTGGCATCTGAGTAATGCTGAGCTGTAAAGCTGAGCGCGCGATGCCCACTTCGTGGCCGTCGGGTCGGAGGTACCACAACCCCACTGTGTGGCCGCTCTTCACGTCGAAGGGGAAGAAGTCCACCGTGTAATCGCCCGCGCCATCGGTCTGGCCTTCGACGCTGGGGCCGTCCTCGACCCACACCTCGCCCCGGACGTCAGCCGGGTAAGCGACGTCGTAGACGTGGCCAGAGATGGTGTTGGCGTCAGCGTCCACAGTGCCTTCGATGTGAAAGGGTATCGTTCGAAACCTTCTGCGAACTTTGCGGTCAGTCGCGTTTTGACAGGACGGCACGCCAGCCTTATAATCCCAGTCCGTGACTTCTCAGGTTGTTACCTGGATGACTGCAGATGAGACACGGATTTTCGCGGGTTAGACGGACTGACACTGATTCTCTAACTTCATGTCTGTGCAAATCTGTGTTATCCGTGGCGATCCGTGTCCAACTTTCACTTGGCTGGTAGTTACTCTAGGCCAATGGTGGACTTCACATGGTTGTTGACGACTTAGTGATCCGCGTAGGCGGGGAATCGGGCGAAGGGATCGTGACCTTGGGCGAGGTCCTGGCCCGCATCGCCGCTCGCGCCGGTTTCGAGATCTATACCTTCCGCACCTATCCCGCCGAGATCCGCGGCGGCCACGTGCAATATCAAATGCGGGTCAGCAGGCGACGGCTAACCTCGCAGGGGGACGCGCTGGACGTGCTGGTGGCCCTCAATCAAGAGGCGTATGACCGCCACCACAACGAGCTGCAGCCCGACGGCATGGTCATCTACGATAGCGGCGTGCAACTAGCGGAGGGCGCCGGACACACCGCCTACCCGCTGCCGCTCTCCGATCTGGCGCGGGAGACCCGTTTCTCCCGCGGTCGGAACATCATCGCCGCTGGCGTGGCGGCACGGCTTCTGGGCCTGAACTACGAGCACTGTCGCCAGGTGGTCGAACGACAGATGGGGCGGCGGGCCGAGCTGCTGGAGCAGAACCTGCAGGCGTTGGAAACCGGTTATCGCTATGCGAAAGAACAGTTTCCCTCAGACGAACGGATAATCTTGTCCAGAGTCGAGGAGGCAGAGCGGAAGGAGCGACTGGTGCTTTCCGGCAATCAGGCACTGGCGCTGGGCGCGCTGGCCGCTGGCTGCCGCTTCTTCGCTGGCTACCCCATCACGCCTGCCACCGGGATCATGGAGTTCTTGGCCGGGGAGCTGCCCAAGGTCGGCGGAACGCTGGTGCAGGCTGAGGACGAGATGGCCGCCCTGGCTATGGTCATCGGCGCCTCCTTCAGCGGCCAGCGGGCGATGACTGCCACCTCCGGGCCGGGTCTCTCGCTCATGATCGAGCTCCTGGGGCTGGCGAGCATGACCGAGATGCCGCTGGTCATCGTGGACGTGCAGCGGGCGGGGCCCAGCACGGGCATGCCCACCAAGACTGCCCAGGGAGACCTCTTCCTGGCCCTGCTGGGAGGTCACGACGAAGCGCCCCGTTTCGTCCTCGCCCCCACCTCGGTGGAGGACTGCTTCTACCAGATGGTCCATGCCTTCAACCTGGCCGAGCGCTACCAGATGCCAGCCATCGTGCTCAGCGACCAGTCCCTCTCCATGCGGTTGGAGACAGTGCCACCTTTCCGTTCGGATGATCTGCCGCAACCTGAGCGATTGCTGCCCCTTCTCAACGCCGAAGGCCGCATAGAGGACTACCTCCGCTATCAGGTGACGGAAAACGGTGTATCGCCCATGGCGTTGCCGGGGATGCCTGGCGGCCAGCACACTGCCGAGGGGCTGGAGCACCTGCCCAGCGGTGCACCTAGCTACGACCCTCGTAATCACGAGGAGATGATGCGCAAGAGGTTCCGCAAGCTAAGCACAGCCCAGCAAGCTTCACAGCAATCCCATGCCTCATGTCCCCCCAACTCCTTGTCTCCCCCTCTCCTTGTCTCAGATGTGGCCCACTGCGGCGCATCTCAGCCGGAGATCGCTGTACTCTGCTGGGGGTCCACAGCTGGCGCGGTATGGGAGGCAGTAGATCAAGCACAGCGGGAGGGTATTTCGGTGGGTGCCTTGGCCGTGAAGCTACTGAGCCCCCTGCCGGAGGCGACCATCCAGGAGTTCGTGGCCTCGGCGCGCACGGTCCTGGCACCGGAGGCGAACTACAGCGGCCAGCTCGCGCACCTGCTGCGGGCCACGCTGGGGATCGAGTCACAACCCATAACCCGTTACGGCGGCGTGCCCTTCCTCCCTGGCGAGATCTTAGCGGAGATCAAGGGAGCTAGTGATGTCTAGCAACTCCAAACACTACCGCAGTGACGTGCGCCCGATCTGGTGCCCGGGCTGCGGGCACTATGGCGTGTTGCACAGCTTCTACGCCGCCATTGCCGAGCTGGGCTTGCTGCCGGAACAGATCGCCATCGCCTCGGGCATCGGCTGTTCGGGCCGCTTCCCCGCTTTCGTCAACGCTTACGGCTTTCACGGCGTGCACGGCCGCGCTCTGCCATTGGCCACAGGCATCAAGCTGGGCAATCCGGAATTGACGGTGGTTGCCGTCGCGGGCGATGGCGACGCCTACAGCATCGGCGCCGGCCACTTTCCCCACGCTGCCCGGCGCAACATCAACATCACCTACATCGTCATGGACAACCGCATCTACGGTCTGACCAAAGGGCAGCCTTCGCCCACCAGCCCCACGGGCATGAAGCTGAAGGCCTCGCCCTATGGCAGCACTGACACGCCGCTGAAGCCGGTGACCTCTGCCTTGGCCTACAATGCATCCTTCGTCGCCCGCGCCTTCTCGGCCTGGACAAGGGAGCTCACGGAGATTCTGGTGCAGGCTATCCAGCATCCCGGCTTCGCCTTCGTGGAAGTGCTGAGCCCTTGTACTACGTTTCACAATCTCTACCAGCACTTCAAAGAAGTGCTTCACCCCATTCCTAAAGACCACAACGTGACCGACATCACGGCGGCCATGGGGCTGGCCCTGGTGGACCCCATCCTCTATCACGGCGTTTTCTACGCCCGTCCACGGCCTTGCTACGAGGACACCATCGCCCATCTGCGCGCCGAGGCGCTAGAGAGCCAGATCGACCTCTCTCGCTTGTTGGAGCGCTTCCACGCCTAGCGTCTTGACAACCTGACATGCCCGCCCGACAATGGCCCTCTCCACCCACTTCCGTCAGGTGGGAAGCTGCCGTACCCCGGGCGAGCAGTGCGCTCCACTGCGCCGCGAGCATCAACCGCAGCGCGACGCCACTACCAGCGGTCAAGGCAACGACAAAGCTAGCTGCCCAGCAGGCCGAGAGTTGCCATCGCAGCCGGAAAGCCGCCGCGAAGACCATGCCTTCCGTGCTATGGCGGGCTTCGCTGTCACCCATGCTCAACCAGACGGGCAGCGGAACACCCATTGACACAACGCATTCCGTGTGCCATAATAGGTGCAGACGTCAGCGCTGTTCCTCACTGAACGCTCTCCTCTCATCACCGCAACGCCTTCGTCGCCGAGCGCTGCCGCCCTCACGTCCCGTTGGGTCTAGGGCGTGATTGGTTTGATCCCGCACCAGCCGCTCATGGCTGGAGGAGAGACGAAGAAGAAGGATGAAGACGAAAGCAGTGCTCACCCTCACTCTTGTCCTGCTTGCCGTCCGCTTGGCAGCAAGCGCTGCCTTGGCCATTCCCATGGCGGCAGACCCCAGCCGGCCAGGGAATGCACCCTTGTCGCTCGGCGCGTCCGTGACGCTAGAGGCCGTGGCCGATGCCAGCACCTCGTCCGCCCAAGCGAACCAGAACTTCGGCAGCGATACCACGCTCGCAGTCGGACGCGGTGGGGTCATCGCGCCAGTGCAGAGCTACACCTACGTAGGCTTCGACCTCGGCAGCGTCCCCAGCGACGCCGTTGTCAGTTCGGCACAGCTCGAGCTCTGGCTGCTGCAGTGGTCAGCCCAGGGCGCGCCCATTGTCGATGTGCACGCCATCGTTCAGTCCTGGAACGAAGCCGTCATCACCTGGGACACGCAGCCTCTCCCAGATGCGCACATCGACTCACAGGCTCTGGCCCTGGGCACCGGCTACAAGAGCTGGGACGTCACCACGCTGGTGCAGGCCTGGCTCGACGGCAGCCAGTCCAACCACGACCTGGTGTTGGTCCCCGCCCCAGAGCAGAGCTTCAGCTTGCTCTTCAGCAGCCGCGAAGAGGAGGCTAACCCTCCGCGCCTGGTGATCGACTACACCACGCCAACCCCCACGCCCACACCGGGCCCTTGCCCCGACAACTACGAGCCCAACGACAGCTTCGAGCAAGCACCCTTCCTTCTGCCCAGCACCGAATACTGGGCGGCCATCTGCAACCCCCAAGACGTGGATTACTACGGGATCACCGTGGCTGCTGGCCATCACATCCGCGCCGAGCTCTGGGACCTGCCCGCGGACTTCGACCTGGACCTCTATGGGCCCAACCGCAACCTCATCGGCCGCTCGAACAGCAGTGACACGACGGCCGAGGTCATCGAGTATGACGCGATGGTCAGTGGCTCTCATTACATCAAGGTCTACGGCAAGAACGGGGCCTTTGACCCTGATGACCCGTACCGCTTCAAGGTAACGCTGATCGGGGCGGCCCTCACGCCGACGAGCGCATCGACACCCACATCTACGCCCACTGGCACCGTCACGCCCACCCCAACCCCCACGCCCGAGGAGCCACCCGACCTGCTCATCACCGATGTCTGGAACCAGGATGGCCTGATCTGCTATCAGATCATAAACGGGGGCAAGGGGCCAGCCGCCGCGGACCACCGCACGCGCCTGCGGGTAGATGGCGCGGAGCAGGCCGCGGACGTTGTCGAGGTTCTTCTCGACCCCGAGCAGCGGCTGAAGCGCTGCTTCAACTACAACTGGCAATGCAGCGGAGCCCAGGACGTGATCGAGACGTGCGCCGATGTGCTGGACTCGGTCCACGAGAGGGACGAAGGGAACAACTGCCGCCAGGAGACGTGGAAGTGTGACACGACAGCCCCGCGTTTCGTCGGCGGCCCACATGTGTCGGGGATCACCGACCACTCGGCCACCGTCTGCTGGAACACCGACGAGCCCAGCGACAGCCGCGTGAGCTTTGGCGCCCGCGCCGGCCTCTTTGGCCGCCAAGCCGAGGATTCCCAGTTGGTAACGCAGCATTGCCTTGGCCTGAACAACCTCACCGCGGCGACGACCTATCACTACGCTGCCGCATCGAGCGACCCCAGCGGCAACCGCGCCACCAGCAGAGACTTGCTGTTCCGCACGCTGGCCGCGCCCGACGACCAGAGTCCGCTGCTCCTTTTACGGATCCCCGACACGCTCTCCGGCACGGTGACCATCGCCGCCGACGCGCAGGACGACACCGGAGTGGACAGAGTGGTCTTTGACGTAGACGGCGTGCCCGTGCACACCGACTTCACCTTTCCCTTTGAGTGGGCATGCGACACGCGGGGACTGGATGATGCCAGTCATATCTTTGGCGGAGGAGCCTTTGACGTTGCCGGTAACGAAACGACGGTTTCTCTTGAGCGCCAGGTGCGCAACCGCTTCCCGGTTGACCTCTCGCCGCTGCATGTGTCCATCACCCAGCCGCCATCGCGCAGCGAGCTCTTTGGATCGGTGGTTGTGGAGGCCGAGGTCACGCACGACCTTCGGACGCCAATCGAGCGTCTGGAGTTGTGGGCGGATGGTCACCTGCTGGTGAGCAGGGACTATCAATGCACCTACCGGTTTGGCATCGAGCGCTGTTCCGGCGAGCCGCCCCTGCGCGAGGCTGTTGTGTGGGATGCCTCAGCCGGCAGCATCGGCAGCAGCTACATCATCTCCGCCACCGCAGTGGATCGCTCGGGCAACCGCGGCTCGGCCGGCGTGCTGGTCACGGTGGAATGGCCGGAACCGCAGATCCTCGTGCGCCGCTCGGTCGTCCGTGACGGCAACCGGTTCGCTGTCACGCTGGACGTGCAGAACACCGGGCTGGTGGACATCCACGACGTGACCATCAGCGACCTGAGCTTTGGCTTCCAGTGTGCGAGCCAGGTGAACATGGGTGTCGGTGGCGTACTCGTACCGTACACCGGGACTGTCACCTATTCGGTCCCGGGCCGCTCTTCGACGCTGGTTGCCAACTACCTCCCCACGGTGGGTCCAGACAGCACCCTGCGCTTCATTTACCATGCCGTGCCCATCCTCTTCGCCGCCGATGAAGACCCCCTGTGGCCGACAATCGGCGACTCGCTGACTGTCTCCTACCGCTCTGGGGACAGTACCCACGACGAGCACCCGCGCACACGCTGGGCTTGCTCCGGAGAACGGCGGCTGGCCTTTGCTGAGGCCGACTACCTGCTCGTGACCAACCCCAGAGCCCTGTACGAGCACTACGCCGAGGACCAGGTGAACGAATTGCTGGCCACCATGGCCGAGCTGGCCAGCGAGAAAAACGGCGTCCTCGGTTTCCTGCCGGCCAGGATTTACAGTCACGTGCTCAAGAGCTGGATTAGCCCGGGGGGCCAGTGGGCCCGCCAACTGAGCCCGGCCTTTGACTCCCCCAGCACGCAGGATGCCTATCTGCTTTTCGTCGGCGAGACGGAAATCGTCCCTTCGTATGACTACAGCGACGTGGCCCTCAGCGACAACTACTATGCCGACGTGACGGGCGGCAACAGTCCCGAACTGATCATCGGCCGCATCATTGGCGACAGCGCCGCAGCCCTGGCTAACCCCATCCGCTCCAGCTTGCATGTACACTACGGCACAGGCTTCGACCGCCGGGCTGCTCTGGCCCTCAGCGGCTACGAGGGCGGCAGCGGCGACATCTTCCTGGCCGGCGCCGTCGCGATCGGCGAAGACCTGGAGCGTCGGGGCGTGCACACCGACCTGCTGCACTGGAGCACCTGGATCGAGCACGCCTGGACGGTGCGAGCCACGGACGACGACGCCTTTGCCCTGGGAGACATCGATGGCGATGGCATTGACGAGGTGCTTTTCGCCCGTGACGAGGAGCAGGAGGTCTACCTCTACAAACCGTCGCCGCCCATCCTCGTCGGCCATTTCCCCATTCGCTTCCACCCCCACGACGGGTTCGCCACCGGCGACCTCGATGCCGATGGCATCGACGAAATCGTCACCGCCGAAGTCGCCGAGGGCCGCCTCAACGTGTACGAGCCCGACGGCACGTACGTGGCCTGGACCATGCCGCCGTTTACCGAGTGGGATGGCCTGGCCATCGGCGACGTGCTGGGCGCCGGCTGGGCCGGCGGCGAATGGTTCGATGACCGTGACCGGGACGAGATCGTGCTCATCTCCGACGACCACGATCGAGTCTACATCTACCGCCTGGGTGACAGCCGCCAACTACGCCGGGCGACCGAGTGGAGCGCGGACGCTAACTTCACCCGTTACGATGGCTTTGGCGTCGGCGACGTCCGTCCATACAACCCAGGAGACGACGAGGGATGGAGGAGGGACGAGATCGTCATTATCCGCGACGATGACCAGGATATCTACCTCTACGACGCTGACGGGCGGAGGCTGGCCCGACTGGACGATCTCGCTGACGAGGACTCAGTCGACGTGCGCTACACCCCGTACGATGGCTTTGCCATTGGGGATGTGGACGACGACGGCCTGGACGAGATGCTGGTGGTCTGCGACGAAGACGACAAGCTATATGGCTACGGTTATGACCGGCGCGAGGTAGGCGAAGGTGCCGACCGGCGCTGGGTGGACTGGAAAGGTAACAGGATGTACACGCGCTATTTCGATGGCTGGTTCCACGGCGTACGCCTCACCGGCAGTCCCACCCGCCACGACGGCGTGGCCATCGGCCGGGTGATGGCCGGGGACAATCGCAAGCTGGCCATCCTCCGTAACCGCAACGGCGACAACAGCAGCTTCCAGGTGCTCGTGCCCACCTGGGATGACGCCGACGAGTGGGCCAACGAGCGCGTGAACCGCTATGCCGATGACATCAGCGTGATCGCCGTGCGCGGACACGGCAATCCCTGGGGCGCTTCGCCCATCGGCTACCCGAGCGATCACTTGTGGGGCACCTTCGCTCAGCATCCCTTCGTCCTTTCGTTGTCCTGTCTGACCGGCCACTACAACGATGCTGGCTACCTGGACCGCAGTTTTGGCGAGGTGGCTTTCGCTCACGGGGCAGCCGTTTTCATCGGTGCCACGGAGGTCTCCTACAGCAGCAAGAACGGCGAGACGGCCAGGCGCTATTTCAATGAGTGGGATCTCGACAGCGTGACCGCCGGCAAGGGTTTCCGCCAGTACGAGCGGGCCAGGGGCTGGGATTACTGGGTGAAGGAGTACAACTATTACGGCGATCCCAAGTTCGGCGCGAGCGGCACGGAGGGAGCTGCCGCCAGGGCTGCCGCCGTGCCCCTGCCTCCGCCCTCCACACTGAACGTTGCCATCCCCATGTACATGGTGGAAAGCGTGCAGGAGCTGGACTATGTCGACATCCCGGGGGGCGAGGTGCTGCTGGAGGATTACCAACCCAGGGTGCCCTTCTACGTGGAGCGGCTGGACCTGCCGGCCGGCTACCGTGTGCAGGACGTGCAGTTGACGCAGCGCGCCGGAGCCTCCACGGCCACCGACCTGCACCCGCCCATCGTTCTGCCGGTCACCGACACCCCGAAGATGAAAAGCCCTCTCCAGCCGGCCCATGCCCTGGCCCGGCACGAGGAATGGCATCCGGTGGAGGAGTTCGCCTGGACTATGCTGCCCCATGCCGATGGCACGTCACAACTGCTGTTGACAATCTATCCGTTCTACTACAACGCGCTGACCACCGATGTGCGCTTCTACGACGACTACCAGTTCCACATCGACTATACCGTCTCGTCGGTGACCATCACCCACCTGGCTGTGGACAAGACGGTCTACGCACAGGGCGAAACCGCAGCGGTGGAGATCGAGTTGCACAACGCGGGCGCATTGCAGGACGTGGTGGTGGACACTGCCCTGCGAGCCTACGGCTCCGACGAGTGGTTGGATGGCCTGCTGCTGCGCACGCTGACCAACCTCAGCGGCAGAGCCTCGTTCTCAGCGCAGTGGGACAGCAGGGGCTTCGCCCCGGGTGAATACTATGTGCACGCCGTGCTGCGGGGGGCCAGCGGCGAGCTCCTGGACGTGGCCACTACGCCCTTCCGGCTAGGCATCGTCGCTGGCGAGGTGGTTGGCTTGACCGCCACACCGCAGCACTTTGCACCTGGCGACGACATCGCCATCACCCTGGAGGTGCGCAACGCGGGAACGGTCCCCCTGTCGGGGACGGCGGTGATCCAAATCAACGATGCCAGCAGCACTGCGCTGGAGCTGTTCCACGATCCGTTCGTGGGTCTGAGCCCTGGCAGCACGCGCTCCTTCGAGCACGTGTGGGACACGGCTGGGCAACGGTTCGGTGCATACACTCTCCTCGCCTACGTTCTGTATGACGGAACCTGTAGCGCTCCGCAAGTGACGGTGGTCAGCAGCGAGCCCGAGCACCAACTGTTCCTGCCCATCGCGCGCAGGAGCAGTCGGTAGCACAGCCCAAGAGCGGTTGTCAGTAAGTCTAGCCGTGGAGGAACCCGTCCCGCCCACCGCGGATGCTTCACCAAGCCAGGATGGCTCAAGACCCGCTGGGTCTGGCAGGCCCAGCGGGTCTGGGCTGTTTATTGCTCGCTCAGCGCTAGCCTGCCTACGGACGTGCGAGCGCGTCCAAAGGTGTCCGATGGATGATTTGAGAATAACTCGAATCAATGGTATCATCAAGGGTCAAGAAATCACCCCATGCACATCCACCGTTTGGATCCACCCGAACGGCGTGACGTGCGTCGCCACATCTCATCTGAACACAAGAGGAGAATAGACGTGTCCACGACTATGTCGGCCCCAACGTCCACTAGGCGTGAACGCTGGGCGTGGTATCTGTACGATTTCGGAAACTCGGCCTACGCCGCCGTCGTTCTGCTGGCAATCTTCTCGCGCTACTTCCAGGAGGGAGTTGTCGGAGGAGAACAGGGCTCGCGGCTGTGGGGGATAGCTGTCGGCATCGCTATGCTCACCGTGGCGGTCACCGCTCCGGTGTTGGGCGCCATCGCCGATTTCTCCGGGGCCAAGAAGCGTTTCCTGCTGTTCTACACCTCTATGGCCGTGCTCTTCTGCGGGCTGCTTTTCTTCGTCCAGCAGGGGAACGTCGTTATGGGCATGCTGTTCTTCATCCTGGCCGAGATCGGCTACCGGAGCGCACAGGTTTTCTACAACTCACTGCTGCCGGAGATCGCCGCCCCCGATGAAATGGCCAGAATCTCCGGCAATGGCTGGGCGATCGGGTCGGTTGGCGGCATCATTTGCCTGATCATCGTCCTGGTGCCCGTGGTGCTGACAGACAGCAGCAACCTGGTGATACGGCTGTCGTTGGTCTTCACGGCAGTGTACTTCGCGGTCTCCTCTCTCCCGATCTTCCTGTGGCTGCGGGAACGCGCCGAAGCACAGGCTCTTCCAGAAGGCGAAACCTACCTGAGCCTAGCGTTCAAACGTCTGTCACACACACTGAAGGCTATTCGGAGTTTCCGGGAATTCATCAAGTTCATTATCGCCTTCTTGATCTACAACGATGGCGTTCTGATGATCCTGGATTTCGGAGCCATTCTCGGCGGCATACTGTACGGCATGGGTGAGCAAGAGTTGATCATCTTCATGATCCTCGTGCAGGTGGCCAGCGTCGCCGGGGCCTACCTCTTCGGGATGCTGGCCAATAACCTCGGCGGCAAGCGATCTCTGATCGTTTCGCTCCTGCTGACGATCACCCCAGTTTTCTGGCTGTACTTCACCCATTCCAAGCTGCAGTTCTACTTCATCGGGGGGCTGGTAGGATTTGCACTGACCGGTGTGCAGTCCGTCAGCCGCACGATGGTGGGGAGGTTCGCTCCCCCAGGACAGAGTGCTGAGTTCTATGGCTTCTTCGCCGTGGCTGGCCGCACATCATCCTTCATTGGCCCGACGATCTTCGGCATCCTGGCCGCCGAGGCCACTCAGCGGTTCGAGGCAGTGCGGGGATTGACAGGGCTAGCAGCAGAGCAAGCCGGGCACCGGGTGGCCCTGTTCTCCATCGCTGCATTTCTGGTAGTCGGCCTGTTGCTGCTGTTGCTCGTCAACGATGTGAAGGGGCGTGCAGCAGTGCTGCCGGAAAGCAAGGTGTCCTAGCCATGGAGACACCTGATTCTGAGTTCCGGCACCCACGCCGCCGTCTGATGCGCGCTGTGTTGCAGCGGCTGGCCCGCGTGGCCTTAGCGCTCCTCTCCGACCTGCAGATCGTCGGGCAAGAGAATCTGCCCGAAAAAGGTCCTCTCTTGGTGGTCGCCAATCATTTCAGTTTCATAGACCCTGTGGCTATGATACGGACAGTCCCTTGGCCAATGGACTTTGTCGGCGGCTTCCAGATGCCCAACGCACCTAGTTGGGTCACCTGGATCCCCAAGCTGTGGGGCTACTACCCCGTCTACCGAGGCACCGCCTCGCGCTATGCGCTGCGTGCTGCGGAAGCTGTGCTGGCACAGGACGGCGTGCTGGGCATCTTCCCCGAAGCCGGCAATTGGGCGACGGTGTTGCGCCCCGCTCGTCCCGGAGCGGCCTTTCTGGCCGTCCAGACAGGTGCCCCCATTTTGCCGATGGGCTTCGCTGGCTTGCTCGATGTCTTCCCGCACCTCCGCAGGGGGCGGCGCGCTCGCGTCACGGTACGGATCGGTGAGCTCTTTGGTCCATTCCAGGCGGCGGGCCGGGGACGAGCACGGCGTCGCCAGTTGGACACCATCGGCCATGAGATCATGCAGCGCATCGCTGAACTGATTCCCCCCGAGCGGCGCGGGCACTATTCAGACGATCCGGCCATCCGCGCTGCCGCCCAGGGCACGGAGATCTATCCCTGGACTGCTGCTCCCGAGGGCTGAAGATGCGGGGTTGTCAAAACTCATCACAAGTCCGATTTCTGCTCGTTTCGGGGAAGCCCCTCCATCATGAGCCCATCGTCTGCTACGGCGCTTTCGTCATGAACATGAGGGAGGAGATCAAGCCGACGCGCAGAGGCCTTCGCAAGGGGGCTTTCGTATAGTAGTGACCTGCAACATTAGCCGAACCGTAGTGGCCCCGACCTGCTTGCCTCCACAGGCCGGGGTCATCTGCGCTACCCCTCCGGATTCAGCACGCGACCGACGAACAGGATCGTGCCTGTGCTGTTATCGCCAATCACGAAAAGGAAAGGACGATCCAGTTTCATCACAACAGCAGGCTCCTCAATGATGGCCGACAGTTCCATGATCACTGCCGTCGCTGCCGCTGCTTCGGTGCCCTCTTCGTCCACGGCGACAAAGGCCTTGTGCAGGACATCGCTGATGAACAGATCGCGGTTCCCGGTCATGCCCGAGAAGTCGGCGCCCCGAAACGCACTGGGCATCCCCATCTCAATCAGACTTTCGGCCACGCTAAAGGCCGACTCGAACGTGAACTTCGGGACCGTGATCTTCACCTGCTGAGACTCGAAGCTCTCCATGATACTCGCCAGGAGTTCCGGCGAAAACACCTCCTCTACCTCCGCAAAGCGTCCCTCCTCTGGCAACACGAAGACCATGACCATGTCCGCACCTCGGTAGGGCAGAGCAGCAGCCTGGTAGCCAATACCTTCAGTGTACTCGATCCATCCCGACTGAGTCATCATCGGCACGGTGACTGTGCTTCTATCCATGAGGTTGAACGTATCGTCGTGGGTCTTGCTCTTTTCAAAGGGTGTCACCCACTTCCCGTTGAAGTAGATGGCATTGGTGAGCACCAGGCGAGTCGCCGCACCGAGCGCCCCCTGCGGGATCAAGTCCTTGATCTTCTCTTCCGTCTGGTCGCTGACCCAGCGGTTGATGGTCTGCCGAGCGGCCTCCGCCTCGTTCACGAAGTCCTGCGTGCGCAGCCCGGCCCCATAGTTCTCAGCCAGTGTGTCCAAGAAGGCGGAGAGGAACTCGTACCCCTCTTGCCCCCAGATGGCGTTGGCGATGTTGATCTGGAAGCCATCCTCGCCCTCTTCATCGTAGCTGGTCAGCGCTGTGTCCAGCGCATTGAAAGTGGAATGGAGCCGCGCCTGTGGCAGCGTGTAGTGCAGCGTCTCCGCCATCTGCTCCTCGGTCACACCGCGGGCGCCAGCGTAGGTCATGGCCAGCGCCAGAGAGATGCTGTAGGGCGAATAGAACAGGTTGCCGTCCTGCTCCCTGCTCAGCATCTGGTACAGGTTGAAGGCAAACGCACTGTTGCCCGCCTCCAGTTCGGCCAGATCACCCCCCGGCACATCCAGTGACGTTAGCCGCTGCTTCTCCGAGCGTATGACTTCTCCTGCCGACACCGATCTGCCCGGCCAGGCAGCGCAACCGGCCGGGCCGAGCATGGCGATCAGGGCCAGTATGCTGAGTACCTTGTTGTTCATCGTCTTTTCTCCCTTATGCTGTATTGCTGTGCGTTCATTTGATGACAAGCACTGTCAGGGCAAACGTCCACTCCGACTTCATGCCTCCCTCCCAGGGCTGGCCATATTCGACGGACACAGCGCTCTGGCCCTCCTTAAGCGCCTTGAACATCCACACCTCTTGGCCTGGAGTCCCCGGAGGAGGTGGTGATTTGCCTTCAAGAGCGACATACTTGTGGCCTACTTGCTCTAGCACAGTCTGGTCACCTATCATTGCCTCCTCCCATTTGAAGCCTGTTGAGGCATTAGAGCAAAGAGTCACTGTGAACGAGTTACCGACAGGAACTTCGATCTCTTTGCTGATGTGCTGCATCTCATAGAAGCGGTCACAGGGAACCTCTACAGATCTCTGCGAGGAGCAAGCAAAGAGGTAGGGTGAAATGGCAATCATGGCACACATCAAGATGAGCTTTTTCATTTGCGATCGCCTGCGATCTCCTTGTCCTGTTCTTGGCGTTGCACAACTCAGCGCCACTGCTATTGTAGACGGATTGAGAGGCCAGAAGGTTCCGAAGCCAGCGGCAGAACATGCGAGATCCTTTGCCATAGCAACTCGTGACAGCCATATCCCCCAGTTTGGCGAAGAACGCAACGTATGCTATAATCGCGCCCTTCAAACTGGCGTCATAGCCAGCGTTGTCTTACTGCACGCACCCAGCGTGCCTCGCCGTCCGCAAGGGCTTTCCACAGAAGGAGGTGATGCCCTCCGGAGTCTGGAAGTCGTGAGCTGTGATCGTCAGTGGGGCAGCAGCTCATCGCCGCTGGCCGCGGAGACGTTCCATCACCCTCCTGGCCACAGCGACCCAGCTCAGTGTCTGACCTTGATTCCTACTGTTCTCCCCACCTTTTCGACCTCTCGGTGAGGCCTGAAGAGCGGTTTTGGCAATGAGCCCGTGGTTTTTCCACGACCGAATAGTCCTGTCTTCTCGCTTCGCCACATCTACTGCAATACCACATTTCAGGAGCAAACTAAATGGCTAACGTAACGTATGAGCACGTCACCAAGAATTTCGGCGAGGTCGTCGCCGTCAACGACATGAGCATAGAGGTTCAGGACAAGGAGTTCCTGGTACTGGTAGGCCCCTCGGGCTGCGGCAAGACCACCGCCCTGCGGCTGTTGGCCGGCCTAGAAGAGATCACCGAGGGCAGCATCTACATCGACGACCGCATAGTGAACGATGTCGCCCCCAAGGATCGGGACATCGCCATGGTGTTCCAGTCCTATGCTCTCTATCCGCACATGAGCGTCTACGACAACATGGCCTTTGGCCTCAAGCTGCGCAAAACGCCCAAGGCGGATATTGACCGCCGGGTGAAGGATGCTGCCGACATGCTGGGCATCGGCCAGTTGCTGGACCGCAAGCCCAAGCAGCTTTCCGGCGGCCAGCGGCAGCGCGTCGCCGTGGGCCGGGCCATCGTGCGGGAACCCAGGGTCTTCCTCCTCGACGAGCCTCTGTCGAACCTGGATGCCAAGCTGCGCGTTCAGACGCGCGCCGAACTCTCCAAGCTGCACCTTCGGCTGGGCACCACCTTCATCTACGTCACCCACGACCAGGTGGAGGCCATGACCATGGCCACCCGCATCGCTGTGATGAAGGATGGCCTCCTGCAGCAGCTCGACACGCCGCAGATCCTGTATGACAGCCCAAGCAACATCTTCGTCGCCGGCTTCATCGGCAGCCCCTCCATGAATTTCTTCGACGTCACCCTGGTGGAGAGCGATGGCCGGCTGTTCGTGGATGGGGGTACATTCCGCCTGGAGATACCGGAGCACAAGATCGCGACCCTGCTGCCGTACAAGGGCAAGGAAGTCATCGCCGGCATCCGCCCGGAGGACATTCACGCCAAGCCCTACCTTCCTACCGACATCATTCAACAGGACATGAAGGCCGAGGTGGAAGTGACCGAGCTGATGGGCAACGAGATCTTCGTTTACCTCCTGACGGGGAAGAAGAGCTTCATCGCCCGCGTAGATCCACGCGCCAGCGGTCGGCCCGGCGATCAGATCGAACTGGCACTGAACATGGCCAACGTGCACATCTTTAACCGGGATACCGAGACAGCGATCATCTAGGTCGCCGCAGCCGCGGTATCAGCACCACGTCATCAGCAAGGGGATAGGCTGGGATACCGGCCTATCCCCTTTGCTGCAAGCTTCGATCACCGCACCAGCAGCACCTAATCGTCGTGCTGTCTTGATTGCCTAAGAAGAAGGAGCACACTATGGCAAACTTTAACTTGATGCGCAGGCTGGCACATCCTGGCGAGAGCAAGATCGTGCTCTTTGTCATGGACGGTCTTGGCGGACTGCCCATCGAACCGGGCGGCCCCACGGAACTGGAAGCCGCCCACACCCCCAACCTGGATCGCTTGGCCGCCGAAGGCTGCTGTGGGCTCAGCCAGCCCATCGCGCCGGGCGTCTCCCCCGGCAGTGGGCCGGCGCATCTGGCTCTCTTCGGCTACGATCCGCTGGTGTACGACGTAGGGCGTGGCGTTCTCTCGGCCCTGGGCATCGGCTTCGACCTGCAGCCCGACGACGTGGCGGCGCGGGGCAACTTCTGCACCGTTGACGAACAAGGGCTGATCACCGATCGCCGCGCTGGTCGCATCCCCACCGAAGAGGGCGAACGGCTGACGGCCAAGCTGCGAACGGGCACGGCGCTGGGAGGATACGACATCTTCGTGCGGCCGGTCAAGGAATACCGTTACCTGTTCGTCCTGCGCGGCCCCGGCCTCTCCGAGGCACTGAGCGAGACCGACCCGCTGGTGGTCGGCAAGCCCTCGCTGCCGGTGCGGCCGCTGGACGATAGCGCCGAGGCCGCCCATTCGGCTACGCTGGTGAACGAATGGCTAGACCAAGCGAGAGCATTGCTCGCCGATGAGTATCCGGCCAACTCCCTGAACCTGCGTGGCTTCGCCAAGGACCCCGGCTTCCCCAGATTCCCCGATGTCTTCAAGCTGCGCGCCGGCGCCATCGCCGTCTACCCCATGTATCGGGGCGTGGCCAAGCTGGTGGGCATGGATGTGCTGGATGCCGGGGCAAACATCGAGGAGGAAATCGCCGCTCTGCGCCGCCATTGGGCGAAGTATGACTTCTTCTTCGTGCACTTCAAGTACACCGACAGCCGCGGCGAGGATGGAGACTTCGAGGCCAAGGTCAAAGAGATCGAGAAGGTAGACGCTTTGTTGCCCCGCATCCGCGACCTCAATCCCGCTGTGCTCATCGTGACGGGCGATCACTCGACGCCCGCGCTGCTCAAGTCACATTCCTGGCACCCTGTGCCTACCATCCTGTGGTCTCCCACCTCCCTGCCTGACAACGCGCGCACCTTCGGCGAGCGAGCCTGTGTGACGGGGGCTCTGGGCATCTTCCCTGCCGCCGACCTGATGCCCCTGGCCCTGGGGCACGCACAACGGCTGAGCCGGTATGGGGCATGAGTCGGTAGATTGCTAGATTGGCAAAGTGGTAGACTGGCGAAATGGGTAGACTGGTCGGAAGGAGGATCCGATGGCCAACAGTTGGCTGTCAGCGGAAAAGCGGAAGAAGCGGAAGGAAACAGAGAAGATCGACAACACCAATGAGCTATTGCTGGGCTGGCCCGGCATGGCCCTGGACGCTCTCGAGGCGAAGCTGCAAGGGCAGGGAAGCGCATCACTGGAAGCCCTTTTCGGCGCCCAGGAGGCGAACGAGATGCGCGAGACAGCGGCTGCACCAGCCCTCACTCGCGCCGCTGGCCAGCGACCAAACATCGTGCTCCTCCCCGGCATCATGGGCTCGCTGTTGCAGAGTGTGGAAGGGCTCGTGGAGTTGCTTTGGGTCAATCCCCTCGTCTTCACGCGCGGCCTGATCAACCTCTTGGAACTGGCGGATGACGGGGAAACCGACGCTAACCCGCGGGTGAAGATCGTGGCTACTGGCCTGGAGATGTTGTCCTATGCCAAGGCTACGCTAATGCTGCGCAAGCAGGCCAATCCCTTCCTCTTCCCCTACGACTGGCGTCGCGACATCCGCACTGCCGCCGGCCTGCTACATCAGGCGCTGAACCGTTGGGCAGCGAGCAACGGATACCGCCGCTTCACCCTCGTCAGCCACAGCCTGGGCGGCCTCGTCAGTCGCACTTATCTGGCACTGTTCCCCGAGGAAGCGGAGCGTCTCGTGGAGCGAGTGATCCTGCTGGGCAGCCCGGCCTACGGGATAGTGAATGCTGTGCAGAACCTAACCACGGGCAACGACTTGATGCAGTTGGCCCACAAGCTAAACGACGACAACCAGGGAGACCGACTGGTGCGGAGTATCACCGCCCTCTACCAACTCCTGCCGCCACCGCCAGATCTGTTCCCGGCCGACAGGCAGTATCCCTGCGATTTCGACCTCTACGACGCCGCTGCCTGGCAGTCAGCCGATGAAGCCGAAATCCGCCAGAACAGCCTGAACCGCGGGAAGGCGCTCCACCAACTGCTGGCGGCCTCGGATCCACACGTGCCGATCATCCAAATCGCCGGGTACGACCAGGCAACGCTGATTGCCATGCGTGGCACACCCGACGCGTTGCAGCCAGTGGTCGTGTCTCACGGCCCCAACAGCGGCGATGGCGTCGTGCCCCTCTGGTCGGCAACCCTGCCAGGGGCGGAGATGTACTACGTGCGTCTCGCCCACGACAAGCTACAGAAAGACAATCGAGTCCTCAGGGCTGTGCTCGATCTAGCACGTGGCGGCGAAGCTGACCTGCCCCGACAGATGGAGCCCCACCGCGGCCCGGTCATCACGGCTCGCCCCCCCATCATCGACATGGACGGTGAAGCCAACCGGCTGCGAGCAGCCATCCAGGAGGGCAGAGCCACAGGGGACGACCTGGCGCAACTGTTCCTCGCCTTGTGAGCGCATGAGCTACATTTTGGGCCTCTGTGGGGCCTCTGTGGAGATAAAGATCACCGTCTCTTTGTCAGCGCGGACAAAGTAGGAGCGGAAAGCCGCGGTTTCCTGGAGTAGCTCTCTGCACTGAGCCGCTGTCTGAGATAAGTCGCCGCGCTCGGCTCGATGCCCTTCGGCCAAGTGCAGCTTGTTACCTTCCTCTGCAAGGACCGTTAGAAGTCCCCGGCCCTCAAGCCAGGCCAGCCCTGCTCTCGCGGTCGTCTCCCGATGTGCAGTCGCAGCCGCCAGCATAGGCAAGCTGACCCGTCCACCCTCGGAGCTCAGTGCATGCCTGACCAGGCCCGCCAAGCGTTCCAGGAACTCCTTCGCATAGTTCAGGCCAGGGTCAACTCCGAAGAGATAGACTCTCTCTGGTGTTGTCCTCTCCAGTACGGCTCGAAGCAGTTCGTGGCTGGGGGGGGTGGTCCAGATGACCAGACACCTCGACGGTCCCAGCCTATGGCGGTCCTGTCCCCCTACCTCTGCCCTGTGTGCGGCCTCGGCCCATACCTCAATGTCTTCTTCGGCCCGCAGATGTTCAAGCACCTTCAGGGGATCGGACACCTGGCGGTAATCCACGACCTCTACTACTGTCGGCGTTGGGCGCAGCGGCGTGGGGGCTTCCTCAGGTTGGTCGGGGATTGGACGAGCATCGACCCACTGCACCTGCACCGCCCGCTGTCCGCGGTAGTTACTGGCCCGCACAACGTAGGCCAGGTCAAAACGGCCCTCGGGCAGTGGTGAGCCGGCGCCTCGCCACCACATCACCTGCTGGGACGTCCCAGCTTCATCTTGAGCCTCAGCTTCGGCCTCAACCGTCAGCAGCAGGTGATCCTCGTTGCGGCCGACGACGCGTTTCTTGGCCACCCGGACCCCTCGGGACACCAGTGTCAGTGGCGGGTTGCCTGACCCAAAGGGTGCCAGCCTCTCGATTTCCTCCACCAGTTCAAGAGAAAGGTCCGCCAGCGCCAGGTAACCATCGATCTGTAGGGGCGGGTCTGGAGACCCGCCCCTACTCCACTCAGCAAGCATCGCCCAAACGGTGTCCGAGAGGGCCGCGCGCAACGCGGGGATTCGCTCCGGCTCGATTGCCAGCCCAGCAGCCATGGGGTGGCCGCCGAAGCTGACTAGCATCTCCTGGCACGCGGCAATCGCCGCGGAGATGTTGCACCCCGCTACAGACCGGGCCGACCCACGGGCCAGCCCATCACGTGGCGTGGCAATGAGAATAGCGGGACGTCCGTACCGTTGCGCTAGGCGACCCGCCACTATGCCCAGAACGCCTGCGGGCCACGATGGGTGGCTCAGCACCAGCGCAGCGTACTCCAGCAACGAGGGGTCCCGTTCGATCTGCGCCAGCGCTCCCTGAGTGACCTGGTTGGCCAGCAGCTTGCGCTGGGCATTCAGCCCTTCCATTTCGGTGGCCAGGGTGCGGGCGCGAGTCAGATCCTGAGTGGTCAGGAACTCGACAGCAACGTTGGCGTCGGCCAGGCGGCCCAGCGCGTTGAGGCGGGGAGCCAACCCGAAGCCGATGTGCTCCTCGGTAAGCCACGTGGGGTTGATCTCGGCGGTCTCTATCATCACCTGGAGCCCCAGCCGCTGGGTGTGACGCAGCAACTCAAGGCCTCGCTGGAGCAGGTAGCGCGTGTCCCCGACCTGTACCGCCACATCGGCCACGATGCCCAAGGCCACCAGGTCCAGATGCTGGGCCACGTCCCCGGGCCGACCCGCCCGGTCGTAAAGGGCCTCCGCCAGTTTGTAGGCACATCCGACTCCCGGTAGCTGTCGCAGAGGGTGAGTGGCGGGGAGCATCTTGGGGTTGACCACAGCGTGGGCCTCGGGGAGAACGGGGGGCAGATCGTGGTGGTCGGTGACGACGACGTCCACGCCCTGCGCCTGGGCATAGGCGATAGCCTCGTGGGCGGTGACGCCAGTATCGCACGTCAGGACCAGCTCAACGCCCTCTCCGATGAGCCGCTTCAATGAAGAGAGGTGGACGCCGTGGGACTCCCGCTGGCGGTGGGGGATGTAGAACCGAACGACCGCTCCGAGCTCCCCCAGCGTGGAGACCAGGAGCGTCGTCGCCGTCTCCCCATCAACGTCGAAGTCGCCCCACACACAAATCTCCTCCCCCCTCCTGATGGCCTCCTCCAGCCGCTCCACGGCTCGATCCAGGTTTGGGAGGTCGGAGGGAGGGGAGGGCTGGTAGCGGTCAGGGTCGAGGAAGGCCTTCGCCGCCGCGACGTCGGTGAAACCCCGCCGGGCAAGGGTCTGGGCTACCAGCGGGTGCCCGCCGACGGCGGCACGGAGAGCTTTCGGCACATTGATGGCCGGAGGGTCAATCCACTCTGTCATTCCATTTTCGTTCCATGACTCTACCGAAGAAACTGCCAGACTCGCCACTGAGGCACAGAGGGTTTGAGGTGTCTCTCAAGGGATCTATGCCTTTTGCGTTTGCTGCTGAACAATTTTGAGTTCCACCTTGGTTTTCCCTCTGTGTACTCCGTGTCTCTGTGGCTGAATGACCTTTCTCAGGGGAGTCTTACATCCATTCCGCGCTAGTACTCGATCTCTGCGATCTGCTCCAGGTCCAGGGAGATGTCGAGAGCATCGCCCAGTAGGGGCGGGTCTCCAGGGGCGGGTCTGAGACCCGCCCCTACCTCGTCAAACCGGCCGGCAGCGACCCCGCGCTGGCACAGGGAGCGATAGGGACAGTAGCGGCAACGGCGCTCGTTGGCGGTGCGGGGGAAGAACTCGTCGCCCAGTCCAGCGATCTCCTCCACCAGAGCGGTCAGGTAGGCCGCGTCCGTCTCGTGCCGAGCCGCGTCATAGGCGAAGTGCTCGGGGTCGGCTGGGAAATCGGCGAACCAGTAGATCATCGTTACTTGCCTAGGCGCAAGTGCCCGACCGCCATTCAGACGTGCACCGGCCACGACCACAAGGTAGGGATAGACCTTCGTCTGCAGCCGTTCCTCCAGCCACCGGCGCGGCGTGCGCTTGCGAGAGGTCTTCCAGTCCACGATGACCACCCGCTGCTCGGGATCCACGGCGACCAAGTCGTACTTGGCCAGCAGGCGATAGCCGCCCAGTGGGGCAGAGAGCACGATCTCGGGATAGCGCACCGCAGGCAGGTTGGCCGGGCGGCTCTCCAAGTAGTTGCGCCACCAGTGGAGGAGGTCCATATTTTCGTTCCTTTCGTGTCTTTTGCTGGCTGCCGTCGTTAGCTGTGCCGCAGGGACGCCTAGCGCGTGCTGGTGGACCAGGCGGTGGAACGCAGCCCCCTGCTGGAGGTAGCGCTCGTTCTCGAGGAGCGGTTCCACCTCGATGGCGGGCCAGGCGACCCTCTCTACGTAGCGCAACTGAAAGCGACGGGGACAGTCCACATAGTCCTGCAGGCTGCCCTGGCTGAATGCGAAGTCAGTCGGCAGAGGCATGTTTGTACTTCTCCCAGAACGTTTGCAGGGCAATGAACGGGACCGCTGGCTGCTGGCCGCCCTTTCGCCCTGTGTTCCAAGTGATGATCAACTCCTTCTTGGCCCGCGTGATCCCCACGTACAGCAGCCGCAGTCGCTCGGCGACATAGAGCAGGCGCGCCTCCCGGGTCGCCTCGCCCTCCTCGTGGGTAGCTATTGGGCCCCGCAGGAGCAAGGCATCCAGTTGAGCCAGGGCTTCTGCCTCCAGGTTCAACCGCTCGCGGATGAACCACTTCTCGGCGATGTACCTGTCGTGGGACTGCCCGGAGGGGAAGTTATAGTTGTTGACGGACATCAGGTAGACCCGGTCCCACTCCAGTCCCTTGGCCTTGTGAACAGTGGCCACAACCACCTCACCCTTGTGCCGCTCGGGGTCGAAGCCAGTGTCGTCTTCGCTCAGCCCCAGGAAGCGGCGTTCGTTCTTGGCGATCACCGCCAACTCGTCGGTGAGCTCTGGAAGCTGCCACTCAGGATGGGTTTCGCTCGCCCGGCGCAGGAGTCCCGCCAGCTTATGGGCCACCGCCAGGTCAACCGTCTTCTGGAACAAGTCCTGGGCCAGCGTAAGGATCAACTGGTCGATGGGAAGCAGGGTCGCCCCCTGCCAGCGTCGGACCAACTTGGCGAATGCCAACAACTGCTCTCTGCCCCCAGGGACTTCGGTTAGGTCCAACTCATGCAGCCAGTCCCTGCCGGCCCGCGGCCACAGGAAGTCCTCGACGCGGCGGCAGCTCCGCAGTGTCCTGGCAACCTTCTCAGAACGTGCGTTTGCCTCAGGGTCCTTCCGGTCCTCCCGCCGCCAGACCTTGTAGACTCTGGCCAACTTCTTGGAACTGGATGGGTCCGCCAGGTAGTTCACGACGTTGCCCAGAGCACCTGCTGTCTCCCGCGTAGCCTGGGTGCTGCGCAGGAGCTCGACGTGCTTCATGCCCCGTTGCTTGAGCTCGGCGATCACGGCGAATCCTCGTTTGTTGCGCGGCACGAGGACAGCTACAGTCTCCTCTGGGTGATCGGGTAGCCATCGGGCCAGGGACCTCACAACGTTTAGCATCTCCTCCTGCGGAGTGAACTTGCGGGTGATGAGCTGTACCTGGTCCGGGTTGTCAGCCGGATTCGGCTGCGAGTCGCCAGGTGGCGTGGGCTTGATGTGGGTGGGGGCGAGGGCATCCCGAACGACGATCTCCAGCAGGGGATGCTCCTGCCGCGCCCAATCAACCAGGTGGTTGGCCAGATCCATGATGCTCTGGGTCGAGCGGCCGGAGTTGGGCAGTTGCTTGGCATCGACACCGGGCTCCTCCAGAAAGCTGCGTAGGAACTGCGGGCTGGCGGTGGTGAAGGTCTCATAGATGGCTTGGTTGGGATCGCCAACGCGCACCCAGTTCCCGTTGGGGCCAACCAGCAGCCGCAGGATCTCCTCCTGTACCCGGCTGCTATCTTGCGCTTCGTCCTCCAGGATGAATGGCCAACGATGGCGCAGCCGCTGCAGGTACTCCTCGTCTAGCCGCAGGGCCTGGAGCGCCAGGCGGATGAGGTCATCGAAGTCAACGGCGCCGCGGTAGGCCAGGGCCCGTTGGTAGTCAGAGTAGATCGCCCACCCCATTTCCACAAGGGGAAGTGGCTGCGGGAATCCATCCAGGCTCTCACGCAGCTCCGCCACCGTTCTCTGCCGGTCCTTGGCTTGCTGCATAAGGCTGTTGGCGATGCCGCTGACCACCTCCGGCCACTTGTCTCGCCGAACCCAAGCGCGCCGATCTCCCTCCAGATCGCCATCCAGGAAGTCGTCAGCAACATGGGGATTCGCCCGCAACCAGGCCTCCGCTGCATCCTGCCGTATCCGGTCGGCCGCCCGCTCGTCGATGATGTGGAAGTCGTCCGAGAGGCCAATCAGCCCAGGGTGCTCTCTCACGATGTCGTGGGCCAGCCCGTGCAGGGTGCGCACCCGGTAGCCCAGGTTGGGCAGCAGATGCCGCTCCTGGACAAAGGTGGCCACCCGGCTGGCGAAGTTGTTCACGGCGGAGTTGACCAGCGTCACCACCAGAACCTCCTGGTCGTCCTCCATCACGCCTCTGTCGATGATCTGGGCGGCCAGCAGCGAGAGCGTGTAGGTCTTGCCACTACCAGGCACAGCCGAGATGCCCATCCTGCCACGTTCGTATTCCAGGATCTCCCGCTGCTTCGGACGAGGCTCAAGCATTGCCCGCCCCCTCCTCGACTCGCAACTGCCGTAGCATTCGCTGTATCGCCCGCAGTAACTCCCCCTTCTGCTCGCTGCCGCTCTCGCCCAGTTCGCATAGTCCCAGGCAGATCTTGCGCCGGCAGCGGCGGACCAGCCCCTGAGTGAGACGGAACAGTCCGTCTTGGCGAGTCTTGGCCTCGTCGGCGTCAGTCCAGACCTCATCACGCGGCCAATGGCGGCTAAGGACGTAGGGCTGCGTAAGGGGCTGGTACAGTCGCTCCCACCAGCCGCTGCTCCCGACATCCAGCCAGAACTGGACGTCAACCGGCTGGTTGCGCATTAGGAAGGTGTAGGCCGGGGCCAGGAGAACCGCGTCCTCAGGCTGGAACCGCCAACTGCGCACGTATTGGGCAGCGATCACGCCATCTTCCATCATCTCGATGTACTCCTGCCCCAGCGTTTTGCCCTCCTCGAAGGTGACACCTCCGGTGACCCAGCGGAACTTCTGCACCGACTCGATCAGATTGGCCGTCACAGCGGCCGCGTCGTAATCCCGATGGAAGCCGAAGCCTGCCTGGGAGAGCACCTCGCCGAACAGTCGGCTCAGGAAATGATCGAACTCTGCTGGTTCCGCTTGGGGCGGGGCTGGCTCCTCGGCGGCGTATCCCTCGATCCAGGCGCGCAGTGTCTCGTACCGTTCGCCCAGCAGATATGTCAGGCGGTCCTTCATGTCGGGGTCAATCTGGTCGAAAGAGCCGAGCGTGGGCTCGCCCTCCCGGACGCGGTAGACGATCTCGGCCAGGAGCTGCGCCCGGACCAGGTCCATCCCGTCGATGGCCTGCATCAGCCCGTAGGCCACGTCGAACCTGGTGGGACAGATCCCCCACTTGGGGTGGGCGATGGCAGCCAGGGTCAGCAGGGCCCGGGTCGCCGACTCCTCCCGCAGGGACCGCGAGGGGCGATGGGAGCGAGTGGGGACGTTGCGCTGCTCCAGCCGGTTGGAGAGCGAGAACCGGAGGGCGTCAGACAGGAACGGGACGAGGACGACGATTTCTCCGGGAGGGACCCCTTGTTCATTCACCAGTTCAGCAATCTGGTCGGCTACCCAGTCGAGCATCTGAGGGTAATAGCGGTGGGGCTCGTAGACCAGGACGGAGCGCACGCCTTCCGCAGGCGTCCGCTTCTCGTGGCGCAAACTGCTGGCCAGATGGTCGGCAAAGGTCCGCAGTTCGGGCGAGGTGACAAAGGACTCGGTGAAGGCGATCCGCTCCTCGCACAGGTCTCTGAGAGCATAGCCGCTCTCTGGATCGGCGCCCAGGAAACGACGGTAGCCGCCGTCCGTATCATAGATAAGCAGGGCCGACCGGCAGTGGGGTATCCACTCCCCCAACAGGTCGTGGGCCACCGGTGTGTCCTCTTCGACGTTGTCCACTATGAGGTGCGTGTAGGTCTCCAGCAGGTAATCGCGGCACAGAGGCAGGCTCCACAGGTGCTTCACGAATACCTCCAACTGGAGGGAGAAGTCGAGAAGATTGTGGGCCAAGCAGATCTCGCGGAAGCGAGTGGCGCAGGCCTGAGCTTCGTCGTATATCCGCTTCTGGCTCTGCTCGCCTCTCCAGGCAACCTGAAGTCGCTCACCGATCTCTCTATGGGGAAACCCGACCACAGCGGCCTTGTTGAGGTTGTCGATGATCTGGCTGTAGAGCCGGTTGCGGTCGATGACAACGGACTCGAAGTATCCCTGATCGAGCAAGGGCCGGACCAGGCGCGCCATGTAGTACTGGGCCGTCTCCAAGGTGAGGAAGGTAGGCGGCTCATCTGGATGGGCAAAGCCCGCCTCCTCAGCAATCATCGGCCAGAAGAGATCGACCATCCGTTGGGCCAGGCCGCCGACGGTGAAGATGGTCACCTGCCCGCCGGCTCTCATAGTCGGGCGGCGGAGAGATTCGTGATACGGCGTGGAGAGTGTGCGCTGGGGCGCCACCACCAGGATGGAGCGGGCTGGAACACCCGCACCGAGCAAGTGCAGGAGACGACGAACTCCGGCTGTCGTCTTCCCTGTACCTGCGGGGCCCTCCAGGAAGAGACTGCTCTCAATAGGGCGCTCGATGAGCATCAGTTGGTGGTTGGATAACAGAAGAGACGGTATCATCGCTCAACACTTTGTTAGGAGGATCTCGCTCTCACCGCCGCCGCTACTCGACCAGGTGCTTGCTGTCGTCAAGTCAGTCTCAGGCATGTGTAGTATAGCACGATTGAGGGTGCAGTGCAAGGTGTCTTGAACGCAAACCGGCGCCCCCGACAGGTCTGGGCAACGGCGCTGGTGTTGTGCAGAAGCCCCATCCCGTTTCTTGACAGGAGCACCGTCCTGTGGTATATTGTCGACAAATCAGACTAGCCCTATAGACTTTCTTCTGTTGAACAACCGCCATTGAACAACTGCCTATGAAACTCTCCAAGAGGAGCGAATACGGCCTGCGGGCGTTACAAGGACTGGCTTTTCACTACGGCCAGGGGCCGATGCGCACCCGCGATCTAGCCGAGAATAACCGCATCCCCCGGAAGTTCCTGGAGCAAATCCTGCTCAGCCTGAAGTACACGGGCATCGTGCGCAGTCGCCGGGGACCGAAAGGTGGCTACTACCTGGGCCGTCCACCGGAGGAAATCACCCTCGGTGAGGTCGTGCGCATCCTAGATGGGCCGCTGGCGCCCATTAGCTGCGCCAGCCAGACGGCCTACGAACCCTGCTCCTGTCCCGACGAGTCGACGTGCGGCCTCCGCCGAGTCATGCTGCGAGTTCGCGATGCGGTCGCCAACATCATGGATCGCACCACCCTGGCCGATGTGGTTAGGGGCGATGTTCCCGACTGAGTCCCTTTTTCTTTTCGATCTATTGTCTATTATTTCTGTAGGCTAACTACACATTTCAATAATGAGGAAGTTCCTCCCGTGAACACGCAACTGATATCTTTCCTGCCGCTGGCACTGCTGGCCTTCGTCTGTGAGTACGTGGATTCCTCCCTGGGCATGGGCTACGGCACCACGCTCACGCCGCTGCTGCTCATTCTCGGCTTCGAGCCGATGCAGATCGTTCCCACTGTGC
>Ga0075120_10000713_pt1 | contig 27580 bp, 26 predicted proteins | sample AntAceMetag02UKL_FD_69792 | JGI IMG/M metagenome (GOLD analysis project Ga0075120, IMG submission 69792) | Saline lake microbial communities from Ace Lake, Antarctica - Antarctic Ace Lake Metagenome 02UKL | ecosystem: Environmental > Aquatic > Non-marine Saline and Alkaline > Saline | place...
CAACCATCGCCCTAGAAAAGTGCTTGGATTTAGATCCCCGTATGAAGTATTCTTCGGGGTGAAAAAACGCTACACCAAAACACCATTAGCTGTTGCACTTCGAACTTGAATCCGCGGGTTTATAATCAACACCTAGTAACACCATACCCATCTAAAGGAGGAAATATTCATGAAGAAGCTACGGCCCATACTGATAATTGTTATTATGGCAATTGCAGCCTGCACACCTTCTACGCCAATCGCGGAGGCGAACTACGCAAAGAAAATCGTGGGCAACTGGATAGGTACTGTGGGCGACATGAAAGAGTCAATCACTTTCCGCGCCGACGGTGGCTTCATGGCGCAGGTGCGCCCCCGGGGTTTCTTCAGCAACACGCTCTCTCAGGGTACCACCGGTACGATTCGTGGAACGTGGGTCATCACCGGCACAACCATCACGCTAACAATCATTAGCGCCGAGCACGAGCGCGTTAAAAATAATACCACTACGAGCACCATTTTGGCCTTCAGCACGAATGAATTAAAGATGAAAAGCGACCGTGGCGAAATCTCTAATTTTATGCGCACAAGACCGCTCTGACCGTTACAGTATAAACCCCTGAAACCCCACCGAAAAAAAAGTACGGCCTGACCTTTTCACAAATAAGATAATAAGGAAATCAACCAAATAAAACTACTGTGACCTTTAAAACCCGACTTTCAGCATATGTGATCCCGGCTCTGCTCTGTTTTTTTCTATCCGGCTGCGGTCCCTTTGTAGTAACCGAAACAGAATACGATGCTTACGGTGAAGTCGGGTCAGAGACCGTTGAATATAACGATGGCGGTGCACCCCAGGTATTGTCGAAAAGCGGAGATGTGCCTGAAAGCGCTATCAGTAATCACGAAACTCCTGGGTACTATCCGACAGAAACGCAATAACGTTATACAGCTGTTCTTTTCCAAAAAAATAATATCCAGCTACTTTAAAACTGCATACGCTTGCTGATCCCGGCAAAAAGCAAGATGGCTCCCTTCCTCAGCAAGCCCCAACCGTCCTGCTCGGCATCTACCTGCGCTTCACCCTGCGAACATTTCTGGATAATGTGAAAGTAGAATAAAAAAGTTTGAAGTTCGAAGCGTAGGGACAGCCCCCTGTGACTGACCTTTGGTTCAAAGTTTAAGGTTCAAGATTGACAGGTTGACAGGCCCCCTTAAAAATCGTCACTCCGGCGCAGACCGGAGTCCAGTCTTTATGTAACTTCCTGAAAAGATTTTTGGGGATCATCTGCTGAAGCTGTGTCCGAAGCACAAGAGAATATGGTAAGTGTCCCTGTATTTCCTTGGACGCGCAAGGCTGTAAGGCAGTTCTTCTCACGTAGTCAGTTAGCTTTTTCTGGTTTTCAAATAACTGCTCAGATCTCGATAATAATTCTCATGAGGTCCGATCATAGTTAATTCAAGAGTATTTTTAATAACCCGGTACGATAATAAATACTGAATTGTTTCTATTTTAAATTTATAAACAAAAACCCCTCGGAGGTCTCCTTTTTTTTCCCGACCAATCGAAGGGCTGTCTAGTATTTTTCGTATTTGTTTATCTAAAGCATTTTTTTGTTTTTTTGAAAATCTTTTAACCTTATTTTCAAAAGAACGCGACTGTATAATTTCCATATTTTTATCCAAACGTGTACCCAGATGTTTCTCCCTGTTCCAGTTCTTCCAGACCGATAAGCATATCTTTTACCAAGCTGTAAGTCAGATCGGGATTTTCTTCTACAATCTTGCCTATTTTTGCCCAATGCTCAACTTGGCCTGTTATTGAACGGTTATCAACCTTTCCATACAGCTTGGCATCACACATTAATTTTCCCGAAATTCTTACTGCAATACTCATAATACAAACCTCCAAAATTATGCTTTTATTTTATCTCGCACAAGATGCATACAATATAGTACATTTTGTTGCATTATGCAACATTAAATTTTCAAACTATCGTAAGGCTAGGAATGCCAAGCGTTGACAATCCACTTGAACAGCATGTTATGACGCAGAGGTTGAAATCACATATGAGCCTTACGCTCAACTATGCACTCATAAGAACCCATTTCAAACTCTCGACAAATCAAAGGCCGATTCTCGTAAATTGTACACATCATAGTTTCTCGGTCTAAAGCTGAGCACCAACCACCTTCCAAGCGTCTTAGCGTTTGTACACCGCCTTCATCGACTGAAATGTATTCTTCTGGAACGCCTGTATCAGTAATCAGCATCACTTCCAGGCGACAGCAACACGCTTGACAATTTGCGCAAGTAACAACAGGTTCTGATGGTTCTTTGATTTCAATAATCATAGATTCATTCAACATATTTAATTTCCGCATAGTACTCTAAACGCCAAATTACTGATGCCTCTTCTGAAGAGTATGTTTGCGCCATAATGTTGTGCTCAGGTAGAGGTTTGTATGGGCCGTCATCTGGAGCGGTTTGTTATGTTAATTTTCGCTTACTATTGTCGGCTTTGTCTTGCGATCTACCAATTCTAAAAGAGTCAATAATGCCAATAATCCAACAGATGCCAAACAAATAAGTTACTACAGTAACTAAGTCTGCGCTGTCAGTTTGTTGTTTTGATAGTGCCTCTGTTATTTTACTTACATCAAGAGGAATTTCACCTGTTTGAATTTTTGCACTTATCTCTTGCGCTACTTCCACAGTGACAACCATTATCAAGCAAAGGCATACAATAGATACGATTGCCAATATAGCGCCAAAAATCCGCTTCTTCAGAAAAAAGTGACCGCTTCCTGGAAATACCAACGCTGACAATAAAGATGCTTTTACTGATTTACTCATTAGATTGACCAATGTTTAACGTAAGGTTTGTCTGAAAAATAACGCTGGAGCTGAGACGCGCGCGATTTTAAGCGCGTCGATTCTCAAGCGATTTGTTATGCTTTTCATTCTCCAAATCAAGTGCCATTTGAATAAAAGAACCAACAGATTTGCCTAATATGGCCATCCCTGCATCATGAACAGATTCTATTTTGTATCTCGCCTGTGCAGCACCATTTAATGCGTAATCTTTATTGTCAATTGTTACAACACACCAATGGTTTTCTCGGCATTCGATTGTGATGTTATCATGATAAAAGGGCCAGTCTCCTGCAAAGTCTGTCTTTGCAATATGCTTATAAACATAGCTTTGTTTAAATTTTCTTTTAAATTTATCTATAACTGTTCTGCGATGGACTTTCCTTTTTTTCTGCTTGTACCTAGTAGTTTCTTGTCTGTAATTCCTAGTCCCCAAGTCCTCGTCTGTTAGCATAATAAAGGGGTAATAAGTCGATGAATATTGAAGCGCGATTGCACCAAGCTTTCCCAAGGTAAATTGTCTACTTATGCTTCTTACAAATTTTTCAAGAATGATAACAATCCACCTTTGGACTGTATTGAGTGCTTCTTCGCCTAGATTGGAGCTCTCGATTTTTTTTAGTAAATCAGTATCTGAAGTTAACATTTTTGTTTCAAAATCTTCCCAAAGAGATTTTACATTTATACTGGGCTTAGCTGCATTCGTGACAACATCTAAATTGTGGTATCTTGCTAATTTTCCAAATTCAGAAAGCAAATATATAAGATGATCCAAATCTGTATCGCTTGACAAAAAATGATAGTCCTCTTTCAAAGCAGGAATATCATTGGTTGAAAAATATGATTGTAAAATATTCCTTTTTAATTCACCTAAATCATGCCCGTTATTGCCACCACAGTTTTTTAAGTAGTGAAAGTCTGGGAATTCTCCATTTTTCTCATGATAACCAAAGCATATATGGCACTTCATCAACCTTTCAAAACCGCTTGATAATAACTGGAAAGGAAGGTGATAAAAATCATTCCCCAAATCAAGGTTTTGGAATTCTCCAAACCCGAGTTCAATGAGTTTGAATGAATCTATGAACTCATCATGTAAGTGGATATTTTTTAATACATCTTTATTCATTTTGATTTATGCATAACATAGATTAGACGTCAAAAGTGTCCAATAACCTTCTGAAGGTTATATATCATTTAGGGGATATAACTCCGACCTCTTTTTTGTAATAACCTGAAATGACTTTTTAATTTTATCGTCAGATGTAGTTATATCGGTATAAATGAAATCACGAAATACTTTTTTTTGTCTGATCAGAATAATATCAAGTATAAATACATACGGTAAATATCGTCGGCCGCCACGTTCATTTTTGGAGGTCACAATCTGTGACCTCCAATCGGCAAACTCTGCAGGCGACAGGGATTCTCTGAAGAGTCAGCTTTTACGGTGCGCACGGCGCACCCTACATTTTCATACATAATTTTACGGTGCGCATGGCGCACCCTACATTCCACGCATGGTTTTCAATTTCTTGGTTTTGAATTTCAACCCCATCGTTTCGCAGCCAAACCGGGTGCATGAGAGCGGATAAGAACGGCAAGCTGTCTGAGCGAAGCGAGTTCTTGACGTTCCCGCAATTCATGTGCTCGGCGAGGGAAGCCCTACTTTAGTCAGGGCGTGAAACGCCGGGGCGGCTTTTCTTTGGTTCGTTTCTTTGTGCCGCACAAAGAAATGAACAATTGTTTTTTCGTTATAAAGAACCCCTGGATTCCAGTTTTCATCGGAATGACGAAAGGAGATTATCACAAACGCGCAGAGACGTGTCCCTCCAAAAAAAAGGTGGACACGCTGCGCGGGTCCACCCTACATCTTCATTAACCTTGAACGTTCAACATTGAACCTTGAACATCACTGTTTCCTGATCATCTCGACCGCCGCGTCAAGCGCTTCCTGCAAACCCTCTGGATTCTTCCCTCCGGCCTGAGCCATTTCAGCCTTACCGCCGCCGCGCCCGTCCACAATCGGCGCGATTTCTTTAATAATCTTGCCGGCTGAAAACTTTTTGGTCAAATCAGGAGTGACCATGCAAATGAGCTGAACACCACCAGAAGTTTTTGCACCAATCACAACAATGCCGCTGCCAAGCTGGTCACATGTTTTATCGCCGTAAGAACGTAAAGCCTTGGGATCGCTTTCATCCACAATCACACTCAATACCTTGACCCCATTGATCTCGCGCACACCATCCAGAATATCTGCGGCCTGCCCGGCAATCAGGCGGCTCTTCAATGTTTCAATCTCGCGTTCAAGCTGACGGTTCTGCTCTATCAAGCGTTCAACCTTGTCAACAACAGCATTGCGGTCGGTTTTCAACAAATCGGCTGCCGAACGCAGCTGCTGCTCCTGCGCAGCCACATACTCACAGGCCCCTACCCCGCTCACTGCCTCAATCCGGCGCACACCAGCTGCAACCGCACCTTCACTCACAATCTTGAACAAGCCGATTTCTCCAGTCGAACTGATATGCGTTCCGCCGCACAGCTCCATACTGAAATCACCAAGGCTGACCACCCGCACCTGCTCAGTATATTTTTCACCAAACAGGGCTGTTGCCCCGCGGCCAATCGCCTCTTCCTGCGTCATCTGTTCAGTTGTCACAGATGCATTGCACCGAATACGCTCATTAACCTTGACCTCAATATCGCGCAACTGCTTTTCGTCAACTGCCTCAAAATGCGTAAAATCAAAGCGCATCCGCTGGGGCGTAACCAGCGATCCGGCTTGCTTAACATGCGTTCCCAGACACTCACGCAAAACAGCATGCAAAATATGCGTGACCGTGTGATTACTGGCTATGGCTTTGCGCCGAACAGGATCAACCTTGAAAAGAGCTTCCACACCGGGCTTAATCGTACCGGAAGTAACCTCGCCGACGTGCACAATCAAATCACCAGCCGGTTTGATCGTATCAGTAATTGTTACCCGGAAGTTTTCACCCTCGATCTCACCCGCGTCACCGACCTGCCCTCCGGATTCACCGTAAAACGGCGTATCCTCCGATATCAATTGCACAACACTGCCCGGGCCAGCCGAATCAACTTCCTGCCCGTCACTGAGTAGTGTGACGATACGGGTCTTTAAATCACAGTTCGTATAACCTGCGAATACGCCATGCCGTCCCTGCTGCTCAAGTTCGCGATATACACCGACCACGGCCTCATCCCCGGAGCCCTTCCAGGCTTGCCGGGCACGTTTCTTCTGTTCCTGCATGGCAGTCTCAAAGCCCTGTTCATCAATTTCAAGATCCTGCTCAGCGGCAATATCACGGGTCAGGTCAACCGGAAACCCGCACGTATCATAGAGCTTAAAAACCGTCGCACCGGGAATGCACTGCGCGCCGTCAGTTTTCAAACGCGCCATTTCATCGGAGAGAATCCGCAGGCCAGATTCAAGCGTTGCTATAAAAGCCTGCTCTTCGTTAAGCACCGCCTTGCTTATAAAATCAATTGAGCGCTGAACCTCAGGATACACATCACGCATCTGTTCGGCCACCACTGCCACAATTTTATGCAGAAAGGGTTTGTTGATATCGAGCAGCTTGCCATGCCGCATGGCGCGCCGCATAATGCGGCGCAGCACATAGCCGCGGCCCTCGTTGGAGGGCAGCACACCATCGGCAATCAGAAAAGCGGCCGTCCGGGCATGATCAGCTATTACCCGAATTGAAACATCATGCTCATCCTTCTTGCCATAAGACTTTTTGCTGATTGATTCAATTGAACGAATCAGGGGCTGAAATAAATCACTGTCGTAATTGCTTGGCACCTGCTGCAGGACCGCGGTTACTCGTTCCAAACCCATGCCGGTATCGATACTGGGTTTGGGCAGGGGCGTGAGCTTTCCATCCGCATCGCGGTTATATTGCATAAACACGAGATTCCACAACTCCAAAAACCGGTCGCAATCGCAACCAACAGCGCAATCAGGGCGGCCGCAGCTAAAGTTCTCACCCTGATCAATATGAATCTCGGAACAGGGTCCGCAGGGTCCGGTATCGCCCATGGACCAGAAATTATCCTTCTCACCCAGCCGCACGATACGGCCCGGCGGCAAGCCCGGCATCTGTTCCCACAAATCAAAGGCCTCGTCATCCTTCTCGTATACGCTCACCCAAAGCCGGGCGGGATCAATGCCGAGTGTAACGGTCATAAACTCCCAGGCATAGGCAATGGCTTCCTTCTTGAAATAATCCCCGAAAGAAAAGTTGCCCAGCATTTCAAAAAAAGTGTGATGACGGGCAGTGCGGCCGACATTTTCAAGATCATTATGTTTGCCGCCTGCACGGGCGCACTTTTGAACCGATGTGGCCCGACTGTAAGCACGCTTTTCCTCACCCAGAAAAATACCCTTGAACTGATTCATACCCGCGTTGGTGAACATCAGCGTTGGATCTTTTTGAGGGACAACCGGTGAACTTTGTACAATGGTATGTCCGTTTTTCTCGAAAAAATCCAGAAATGCTGTTCTGATCTCAGCTGCTGTTTTCATCATCAATTCTTTCCTGTGTAATCTGATGTTTACGTGAAACGATCCGTAGGGTGCGCCGTGCGCACCATAAAACCGTTTCACAGTTGCTGGCGGTGCGCACGGCGCACCCTACAGACTATCCTTCAATATCGGGTTCTTCCCCGACTTTTTTCTTCTCCCACTCCTTCACAGCCGTATACACCACCTCGCCAATGAAGCCTCGCGAGCGCAGAAAATTAACAATTTTCGCACGCGGAACATCTGACGACCTATCACTGAAACGCCCGGCAAGAGCCTGCCGGGCGCCGTCTATCTGGGAAAACTCTCGCTGCACTTCATCCAAAGCCTGCCGGGCAAGGTCGCGCTCGATGCCGCGCTGCTGAAACTTCTGCTCAGCCTTCAATATCCCCCAGCAACGCTCACGCAGCATCACCTGGGCCCAGCGTCTGGCAACTTGCTCATCATCAAGGTATCTAAGCTCCTCCAAACGCTTCAAGCAGTTCTCAATCAGTTCACCGGAGAAACCCTTACGTTCAAGTTTCTCACTCACCTGCGTGCGACTGTGAGAACTGCGCGCCAAAATCGCATATGCCGCAGCCAACACGGACTTGGCATTCGCTTCTTCAGGCTTTGCCCGCATCAGCTTCACTTCCGGCCTTGTCAGGAGCGGTCTTCACCAGCCCGGCTTTCTCACGAATAATACCTTCAATCTCAGCGCAGATATCAGGGTTTTCTTGCAGAAATGTCTTCACATTCTCGCGGCCCTGTCCAAGACGGTCTTTTTTATAGGAAAACCAGGCACCGCTTTTATCAATCACACCTTGCTCAACACCCAGATCAAGCAGATCTCCATGACGCGAAATGCCTTCCCCAAACATGATATCAAACTCAACCTGACGGAAAGGCGGCGCCATTTTGTTCTTCACAATCTTAACCCGCGTACGGTTACCTTTAACCTGGTCACCTTCTTTGATAGCGCCGATTCTGCGAATATCCATACGCATGGTGGCATAAAACTTCAGCGCATTGCCACCGGGGGTTGTTTCGGGGTTACCGAACATAACACCGATTTTCATGCGGATCTGATTGATGAAAATAACCGCCGTACGTGAACGGTTAATTGAACCGGTGAGTTTACGCAGAGCCTGTGACATCAGCCGGGCCTGCAGACCCATATGCGAATCACCCATGTCGCCTTCGATCTCGGCCCGGGGAACCAGAGCCGCAACCGAATCAACCACCACCACGTCGACCGCACCGCTGCGCACCAGCACTTCGCAAATCTCAAGAGCCTGCTCGCCGCTATCGGGCTGACTGATCAGCAGCTCATCGGTTTTAACACCCAGGTTGCGCGCATAGGTCACATCCAGGGCATGCTCGGCATCGATAAATGCGGCTGAACCGCCCATCTTCTGCGCCTCGGCAACTATATGCAAAGCCAGGGTTGTTTTGCCGGATGATTCCGGTCCGTAAATTTCAATCACACGTCCGCGCGGAATGCCGCCAAGGCCCAACGCCAGATCCAGACTCAAGGATCCTGTCGGAATAACCGCGACATCTTTCACCAATGCGCCCTCCTCACCCAGGCGCATAATGGACCCCTTGCCGAACTGTTTTTCAATCTGGCTTACCGCCATGTCAAGTGCGCGTTGTTTGTTATCCTCATTTGCCATGCTGAGTCTCCTTCATCTGTGATGTTACAGCTTAAATTCTTCCAATAGAGTATATACCGGGCCGCTCGGCTGCAGATCGCTGTGTATAAATGCAAGCCGATCGGCCAAAAATTCGCCAAAGTGTTGATTGTGCCGCTCCTCAAGCAATGCGCTTAACGTGCTGCGCGCACTACCGTCACGAACACGTCCCAAGGTTATATGGGGCATAAACGGCGTTTTGTCTTTTTGAAAACCAAGCTCACCCAGGCCGTCCGCAAGCTGCTGCTGCAAGTCCAGCAACGCAGCGCAGTTCCGCATCCCGGCCCAGACAACCTTGGGACTGCGCACTGTTGGAAACGCGCCGATACCCTGCAAGGTGAAATTAATCGGTTTATAACAGGCCGCCACGTCCCGCACCACAGTACCAATCTTTGAAATGGCTGCGGCCGAAGTCGAACCGAGGAACACAAGCGTCACATGAATCGTGTGAGAATTGGCCCACTTAACACCGCTGACCCGACCGCCCAGATCCTGCTGCTCACGCTCAATCACACAGTACGCGGCTTCGGGCAACACAAGGGCAACAAAAGTTCGCAGTGTTTCCATGGTTTCCTCCGCACAAGCAAAGAAAAACAGGTAACACAGGTACTCCTTTTTGTCAACGAACCGTTATGATTCCCTCAATCCCACCATTTTTGAGCCTTTTTACCTTGCCAGACAAACGCAAAATACATACAATAACTGCGAAGAGGCGTACTGTAAAAAAAGTGCCTTTTTTATCGCCTTTTTGCACGTTTTTTTGAAAAATCATTTTACAGGCTGTTCAAAAATAACCGGATGCAAGGCGCGCACAATCGTGAGGAATGCGGCGTACTTTTCCGTACGCCGGCATAGCGCACCGCAACAGACGGGTGTTTTTCAACAGCCTGCCTAGAAAGAATAGTCGCATGCCACAGACAAAACTTTCCTTTAACTGCCCCGAGCCACATTCCCGCGAATATAATGCGGTAGTTACCGATCTTGGCAGTAGTACCAACGGCCTCACAAACAAAGATGCTGCCCGGCGACTTGCCGAGGCTGGCCCCAACCGTTTACCCTCGCCGCCCGGCCCCGGCCTGTTAAAGCGTTTTTTCAAGCATTTTAATGACCCGCTTATCTATGTGCTACTCGGAGCTGCAGTCATAACCTCCCTGCTGGCCCACTGGGTTGACACAGGAGTTATTTTGGGTGTTGTGACCATCAATGCCATTATCGGCTTTATCCAGGAAGGCAAAGCTGAAAAAGCTCTTGAGGGCATACGTAAAATGCTCTCGCTGCACGCGCACGTTCTGCGCGACACTGCCTGGACGAGCATTGATGCCGGAGATATCGTTCCCGGCGATATCGTACGCCTGCGCTCTGGCAACCGCGTGCCTGCGGACATGCGCCTGTTTGAGGTTCACAACCTGCGCGTTGAGGAATCAGCCCTGACCGGCGAATCTGTGCCGGTAGAAAAAAGCACCGCAGTTGTCGCACAGGATGCCGTGCCGGGAGACCAGTCCTGCATGGCTTTTTCCGGCACCCTGATTACGGCCGGACGCGCAGTCGGGGTGGTTACCGGCACAGGCACGGCCACCCAGATCGGGCGCATCAGCACCATGCTCGCCGAAGTGCAGACAATCTCAACACCACTCATGCGCCAAATGGCCCGCTTCGGCACGGTGCTTTCAATCAGTATTGTCGCACTGGCAGTCCTGATGTTTTTAACCGGATACCTGGTACATGGCCTTGGCATTGCAGAACTTTTTCTGGCAGCCATCGGCTTTGCCGTAGCCGCCATCCCCGAAGGCCTGCCGGCGGTACTCAGTATTACGCTGGCCCTTGGCGTTCAGCGCATGGCCCGACACAACGCGATAACCCGCAGACTCAACGCGGTCGAAACCCTGGGCTCAGTTACGGTTATCTGTTCGGATAAAACCGGCACACTCACCCGCAATGAAATGACTTCCCGGCATGTGATAACCCGAGCAGCGCACTATGATATCGACGGCACCGGCTATGCCCCGCAGGGATCAATCCTTTGCAACGGTAATCCCGTTACACCCTCCGAAAACGCTGATCTGCTCGCACTCATCGAGGTAATGGCCGTATGCAATGACTCCAGAATTGTCGAGGAAGAGGGACACTGGAAAATCGTGGGAGAACCCACCGAGGGCGCTCTATGCACGCTCGCACTCAAAGCCTCTTTCGACACCGAAACGTATGAACGTCTTGCTGTCTTTCCGTTTGAATCAGAAAACAAATTCATGGCCACCCTTGTCAAACAGGCCAAAGGTCAACGCCACATCTTGCTCAAGGGAGCTCCTGATCGTCTGCTTGACCGCTGCGAGTATCAGCGCGGCCCGGACGGCTCCCAACAGCCCCTTGATCGCGATTACTGGGAGCGGGCCATTGATGAGTTGAGTTCAACGGGCTTACGGGTACTTGCGGCTGCATCCCGCGAAGCCGACACACATCCTGATACACTGGTCATTGAAGATTTAAACCATAACATGGTCTTTCTCGGCCTGGTCGGCATTATTGACCCGCCGCGGCCCGAGGCAATAGATGCCATCAGAATCTGCCATAAGGCCGGCATACAGGTCAAAATGATCACCGGTGACCATGCCGGTACCGCTCTTGCCATCGGCCGTGAAATGGGTATCGCTTCGGAAGCGGGTGCCATTTCAGGCCGCGACCTCGAAAAGGCTTCTGACAAGGAACTACAGCAGATTGTGCATCAATATAATATTTTCGCGCGCACCAGCCCGGAACATAAACTTCGTCTAGTGACCGCCCTGCAAGCCGCAGGAGAAGTCGTGGCAATGACCGGTGACGGCATCAATGACGCTCCTGCGCTGAAACGCGCAGATGTGGGCGTGGCCATGGGCATTAAAGGCACCGAGGCCACCAAAGAGGCGGCCGACATTGTACTGGCCGATGACAATTTTGCCACGATTGAACGCGCGGTTGAAGAAGGCCGCACCATTTACGACAATCTGCGCAAAGCAATTTTGTTTATCCTGCCGACAAACGGGGCCGAAGCCTTCGTTGTGCTGGCTGCCGTTGTTTTCGGGTTTATGCTGCCGATTCTACCGGTGCAGATTTTATGGGTCAACATGGTGACTGCGGTTACCCTGGCGCTGGCCCTGGCCTTTGAACCGTCTGAGCCCGGCCTGATGCTGCGTCCCCCACGCAGACCGGACGCGCCCATACTGGGCGCCTACTTCCTGTGGCGCATCTCTTTTGTATCGCTACTGATCGGCACTATAACCATTGCTATTTTTCTCTTTGAAGTAAAAAAAGGCATGCCGGCTGAACTGGCCCGGACCCTGGCAGTCAACACGCTTGTAGTGGCCCAAATGTTCTACCTGTTCAACAGCCGCTACATGCGTGAATCCAGTCTCCGGCTTGACTCACTGTTTACAAACCGCGCTGCCTGGATTACGATCAGCTGCCTGACCATATTGCAACTGCTGTATGTGTACGCTCCGTTCATGAATCTACTTTTCGGCTCACAACCCATGTCAGCCGCACACTGGCTCGTGCCGATTGCCGCCGGAGCCTGCGTTTTTCTGATCGTTGAACTTGAAAAAGCCATTGTCCGCATGCTGCACCCGTTACCTGAACAACCCGTACATGATTCGATTGACAACAAGAAATAAAAAAAACTACTTGTTTATTCCTTTGTAAGGCACAAATAAATAAACCAAATAAAATCTCAATATTTAAACTTTGAACAAAAAAAGACCGGGTACCATATTCTCTGCCATTGGACGGCGGCGCAATCAGACTATTTGGGCATATTTGAAAGGTTGAAAAATATAACCAGCAGGATTACAGAACCCATTGATTTATACCGCATGTATTTGCTATAGTCTGCCCACAGATACACATATCTCAAACAAATCGAAGCGATGGTGGAATTGCCGGTTTTCATGAAGATGAAGAGGTGAATATGCTCATACGTACATTCAAGCAAATATATTCCTTCTGTTTACAAAACCGTTTTCTTTTTCTGCTGATCACACTCCTGTGCTACCTGCTGGTCTGGCCGTTCCTACAGCCTTTTTTCCGCTTTCGGCTGCTTCTATCCCTGAGCTTGACATTTGTCCTGATCAGCGCGGTATATGCCGTGAGCGAACACAAAAGAACAGCGGTGATTGCCAGCGCAATTGCAGTGGTGTGGGGTATTCTACAATGGTCGAGCAATATAGTTGAAAGCCCTGCACTAAATGTAGCGGATAGTGCCGTGGCAGTTATTTTTATGAGCTATATTATTTATAATGCGCTTCATTTTTTTTGCCACAGCAAAAAAGTTGATTTCAATATCGTTATTGCTTCCGTAGTTGTATACCTGCTGATGGCACTGATCTGGGCCGAATTATATAATTTAATAGAAATCGTCTCTCCCGGTTCATTTAATTTTGCCGTAGAGGTTTCCGAGGCAGGGACTTCACGTTTTACATATTTCAGCTTTATTACCATTACTACCCTTGGCTATGGTGATATTATACCAGCAAGCAACCTTGCCAGGGCGGTATCGATGCTTGAAGCTTTTGTCGGGCAGGTATATCTTGTCGTGCTGGTAGCACGGCTGGTGGGAATGCAGATAGCGCAGTCACTGAGGGAATCAAACGATACTTAGTTTAAAGTCTTATTAAGGCAGAAAATTTAAAAGAAATTATCAGGTGCGGTAAGGCTCGCATCTCTAAAAAAAATATTTCTTAAAACCAGCGAAAGGAACCAAACATGCAACATCAAAGAAACACCCTGGTATTCATTTGTACCCTGATAACCGCCCTGTGCCTACTCGGCGCTTGCGCAACGCATCAGGCCAAGAAAATAGACACGGCAGGATTTTTAGGCGATTATTCCCAACTCAAAGAAGGCGACAAAGAGGAAGCACAGCTCATATATATCAACCCGGATGCGGATATACAGTCATATACCAGCATACTTATGGACCCGATCAGGATTTATGCTTCAAAGGAGAATAACATGATGAATGTTTCCTCCGAACAGCAACGCAAAATCCTGAACTATGCGGATGCGGCAGTGCGTGAAAAGCTTGCAGCGGATTACATGTTTGTGGAGGAACCCGGCCCCGGGGTCATGCGCCTGCGCATAGCACTTACCGAAGCCGAAGGTTCCAGGGTCGTTCTCGATACCGTATCCACTATCGTGCCCATCGGACTCGCCCTCAGCGGAATTCAAAAACTTGCAACCGGCTCGTGCTCCTTTGTCGGCTCTGCCGGGGTTGAAGCGGAACTGCAGGACAGCCTGACCGGCACGCGCCTCATGGCAGGCGTTGACCGCCGAATGGGCGGCAAAATAACCGGGAAGTTCGATAAGTTCGACAAATGGCGCACGGTAAAAAATGCCGTCGACTACTGGACCGAACGGCTGCAGACACGTCTTACCGAACAGCGTGAGAAATAAAACACCCTGAACAGGGGTGGTGCGGAGAAACGCATGTCCATTTGTATTGACACGCACCCCCTCCCATTTTATACTCTACGGAAATAATACGACTGCTTATCAATAATAACAGTACAATGGAGGAAATTCATGATTAGAAGCACACTGTTGGTTTGTCTATCTATCCTTTTCTTCGCTGCTCCGCTGGCAGCCGAGGAACTCACCGGAACCCTCGCGCAGATAAAAAAAAGCGGGGAAATCAAAATCGGCTATCGTGCGTCCGAACCGCCTATGTCCTTTTTAGATGCCGACAAAAAACCCGCCGGTTACTCTATTGATGTCTGTGATGCAATCGCAGAGGCCGTTGAGAAAAAGATCGGTTCTGACATTAAGGTTACATACGTCCCCGTAACGGCTGAAGGAAGATTTAAGGCTCTGAATAATAACAAAATCGACATCCTCTGCGGCTCAACCACCAAAACGCTTGCCCGCAGTGAAATCGTCGACTTTACGCAATTGACATTCGTAACCGGCGCTGCTTTGATGATGCCAAGACAAAACGACACTCAGAAAGAAGGTTTCACCGGCAAAAAAATCGGTGTTATAAAAGGCTCAACAACCCTTGCCGCATTACAAGAAGTGCTTAAGGAAACAGAAACACAGGCAGAAATCGTTTTATTCAATACAGCAAGCGCAGGTGTTGATGCGTTGCACAAGAAAAAAATTGATGCTTTTTCCGCTGACCAGATCGTTCTTATTGGTATCCTTCTGGCAGAGAAGGATTCCGGGGCTTTTATGCTTGATAGAAACGTATTTTCTTTTGAACCCTTTGCACTTGCTGTCAGGCGAAATGATGCCGACTTCCGGCTTGTAGCAGATCGTGAAATCTCTTCCCTGCACCGCTCAAAAGAGATAGTTAAAATTTATGAGAAATGGATCGGCCGCCATCTCGGACAACCCCCGGTGCTCTTCGAAGCATTAATCAAACTCAATGCGACTCCGGAATAGGGTTCTCCCCCTACCCAGGCAAAGAGAGCATCTAAACGCTCCGAGCCTTTGCAATAAGATAAAACAAAAGAGCCTGAAAGCTGACATACAGCTTTTCAGGCTCTTTTTGAAAGTGTTCCGGGAAGCAGACCCGCAGCTCAACGCCTGCTACATCAACCGGCGTGAAATATAGATTAAGATAAGTCCAACACCAACCGCGACCATGCCGAATGCGCGCATGGATGAGGTAGGAATCAACGGTATTTTTACCAGCATCTGCTTCATTTTTTCAGGGAAGGCAAAATACGGTATCCCCTCAATGATGAGAACCAGACCGATGGCACAAAGAAGAAAATTCATAGCGTGCTCTGTTGCCGAATTAGACCGCCTGGACTGATTTAACTTCAGGCACCTGTTCCTTAAGTACCTTCTCAACGCCCATTTTTAGGGTCATCTGGGCACCGGGACAACCCTTACAGGCACCCTTTAGACGCACCTTCACGACACCATCCACGACATCAACAAGTTCAATACCGCCGCCATCCGCCTCAAGAGCCGGTCTGATAATCTTCAGTGCTTCTTCAACGCGTTCTTTCATGGTTTTCTCTCCTTATGATTATATCAACACTTTCATGCATTCGAAAAAAGTTCAGATACTGCGTTGCGTTCCATCCTCAATCACTGCGACGTAAAATAACTAGGACTCATTCTCTCGGATGTGCGCGTCTTGTCTGCGGCCTTTTTCCGAGCTCGTGTATAATCCGGGGCAATACCTCAGCCCAGGTATTCAAATTTCAAAAACTTCATGGTAAACGTGGCGCGGCCCTGACTTGATGACCTGAGGGCCGTTGAATAGCCGAACATTTTTTTAAGCGGCACATTGGCCGACACGATCCGCGCCGACCCCTTGTCGGCAATATGCTCAATTTTACCCTTACGGGTATTGATATCGGCAATCACGTCACCAATACATTCATTCGGCGTGACAATTTCAACATCCATGATCGGTTCCAGCAGCAGGGGTTCTGCCTTGGTAATACCGTTCCTTACAGCAGCAGCCGTGGCCATGATGTAACCCATTTCGGTTGATGAACCCTCGCGACAGGATCCTCCGATAAGGGTAGCTTGCATGTCAACAATTGGATAGCCTGACATCATGCCCGCCAGGGTTGCGTCACGGAATGCCTGCTCAATTGCCGGAACAAACAACGCAGGAACCGCTTCAGGTGATGCCGTACAGGCGAATTCTATCCCGCTGCCGCGCGACAACGGCTCAAGCTGCATAACAACATGACCATGTTGTTTGGCCTCATTGATTTCACGGTCAAACACACCCTCGCTTTCAACCATTTTCAAAATCGTTTCACGATACACGACCTGCGGCTTGCCGGTTCTGATTGGCACACGAAACTCGCGCTGAATGCGGTCGGTAAGTATTTCAAGATGCAGTTCGCCCATGCCGGAAATAACCATCTGCCCGGAATCATCATCAAGCCGGAAGTGAAAAGTCGGATCCTCCTCGGACAGTTTTGCCAGAGCAGCATTCATGCGTTCCTCATCACCGATGCCCTTGGGTTCAAGCGCCACTGAAATAACCGGTTTGGAAAATTCAATCGACTCCAGCAGAATCGGTTCCTTGGCTGAACACAGTGTGTCGCCGGTTGTAGTCTGCTTCAGGCCCATAACCGAAATCATTTCGCCGGCATGCGCCTTTTCGACCCGTTCCTTACGGTTGGCATGCATTCTAAAAATTCTTGCAATCTTTTCATGGATTTTTTTTGCTGGATTATAGAGGGCTTCACCAACGCTAATCGTTCCGGAATAAATGCGTAGATAGGTAAGCTTGCGGCCGTCATCCATGATCACCTTGAATGCCAGGGCGGCCAGGGGCTCTTTATCGCTGCAGGTGCGCTCGGCTACGGTGTCGGTTCCGGGAACGATGCCATGAACCGGCGGAACTTCCAGCGGAGACGGAAAGAAATCAATAACAGCGTCAAGGATGGGTTGAATGCCCTTGTTCTTCAAAGCACTACCGCACATAACCGGTATAATCTCGCGGGTGAGCACCGCAGCGTGCAACGCGGTCTTGATCTCTCGAACGCTGATCGGTTCACCGCCCAGGTATTTTTCCATCAGGTCATCGTCCTGTTCAGCGAGCGCTTCCAGCAACCGCTCGCGCCACTCATTGGCGGCATTGAGCATGGTTTCCGGAATATCCTGCTCGTCCCAGGCGTCGCCGAAGTCCTCCTCCTGCCAAATCATCACCTTCATTTCAATCAGGTCTATCACGCCGCTAAATGTGTCCTCGGCGCCAATCGGCAGCTGAATCGGCAGCGCGTTGGCACCCAGCTTTTCGCGCATCTGCTCAACGACGGCGAAAAAATCCGCCCCGACCCGATCCATCTTATTCACAAACGCAATACGCGGAACATGATAGTTATCAGCCTGATGCCAAACAGTTTCCGACTGCGGCTCAACCCCGCCAACCGCGCAGAAAACAGCTACGCAGCCATCCAGCACGCGCAGACTGCGCTCGACCTCAATCGTAAAGTCAACATGACCGGGCGTATCGATCAGGTGAATACCGCAGCCCTTCCAGATGAAATCAGTGACCGCCGAGGTAATGGTGATGCCTCGCTCCTGCTCCTGCTCCATCCAGTCCATAACCGCCTGACCGTTGTGCACCTCACCGATCCTGTGGGATTTTCCTGAATAATACAGAATCCGCTCGGTAACCGTGGTCTTACCAGCGTCAATATGGGCCATAATGCCCATGTTGCGGATTTTGTCTAATTTTATGCGCGCAGCCATAGGTTCATGCAGCCTTACTATAAAAAAATATTTTCCGGGGCATCACACCAATGGACACCAGGGATACGCTACAACAGCCAAATGCTGTATCCAAAAAATTTTTAAAAGTATACCAGATAGAGGTCGTTGAGAGGAACATCTATTTTATGATTTTTAAATTCGGTGCAAACGGCTGGCGACAATCCATATGTCCGGCAAGGGTATCAATAGTTTGGCCTTCAATTAAAATCTGTACCTTTTTGATGCCGTCAATATTAAAGACAAGCGTATTAACGATTGAATAGACGGTCAGCACTTCCGAGGAACTACCGCCGGGGTGATCAAGGGAGAGCTGTCCACTAAAATCAGCCTGCGCTACACCTCCTGAAGTGATTGAAACCGAGCGCAGCATGGTCGAGCCCGGAGTTGTGCGCACGGCAGCACCAGATGGCCCTCGCAACAGCTCCGTCAGCAGCCGCCGTGCCCGCTGCTCGGGATCTGTGGACCAGGGCAGCGTTCGTTTTTCAACAATCAGAGAATCCGTTTCTGTATCACCGAAAAAAATATCAGCCTCCCAGGAACCCTGCGTCGCTGCAGGGGTTTCAAGACGCAATTCCGACGGCAACAGACGACCCAATTCTTTGAGTGTGCCGCCTGAGCGCACATACAAAAAAGCTGCAGCGGCCAGCACCACAAACAGCATGAATGTCTTAAAACCGAAAAAACCCGCTTTTTTCTTGCTGCGTGTTTTGCTTTTTTTGGTTACTGTTTTTTTACGTGCCATACCGAGCCTGAGTTCTACATAATATCAATGAGTTGAACATCCTCAAGGGATTCTCCCAGAAACAGGGATCCAGTCGCAGCGAAACGATGCGGGATGTCGGTCACAAAGTACTGCGGCGGGGCGCCAGGTTTAGTACTCAGCAGATTATCACTGCGCAAAGTCTCCTCAACCTCCCGGGCAATTTGCTCGGCCGAATCTATCAGCGTGATCGTTTCACCCATAAACTGAGCGATCGCCTTTTTTAAAAGCGGATAATGCGTACAGGCCAACACAAGGGTGTCGATCTGGAAATCTAAAAAAGGCTCCAGGTAGCGCCGCACAATCATCTGCACAACCGGATCATGTTCATCCACCCAGCCCTGCTCCACGAGCGGCACAAACAGCGAACAGGACTGTGCAAAAATAACAGCATCTTTGCGCTGTGCGCTTATCGCACGCTGATAGGCGCCGCTGGAAATAGTACCCTCCGTGCCGATAATACCGACCCGCCCGCTGCGGGTCGCGCTGACTGCGGCATGTGCCCCCGGGCCGACCACGTCAATAACCGGCAGGCTGTGGACGCTGCGTAAATGTTCGGTTGCAACCGCCGAGGCGGTATTGCAAGCGATCACCAATAGCTTAATATCCTGCTGGTTCAAAAAATCAGTGTTAGCGCGGGCATATTTCAATACGGTTTGCGCGGAGCGCGTACCGTAAGGCACCCGCGCAGTATCGCCCAAGTACTTTATCGTCTCAAAGGGAAGTAGTTTTCGAATTTCCTTAAGAACCGTAAGGCCACCGATGCCTGAGTCAAAGATGCCAATCGCCTGTTGCGGATGTGATGCCATGAGTTTGAAATGCCGGGATGAGAGTGGTTTCTACACGATCTGAGATGATCTACCAGTCTAGGTAATAGCAACAATAAAGTCAAGATTAAAGGCCAGTTTAGAGTTAAGAGTTGCATGTTCGGAGTCTATGAACGATGTCCACCTGTAGCGTAAGCCCCATCAAAAGAAAAAAGGGGAAACATGAAAAAGAAATAGATTTATTTTAATGCATTATTTCACGGCATACGCCGCGCGTTTTCCTTTGGCCGTAAATCCTCTTTTTCGTTTCGGCTTGTCTTAAAACACCAACAGATAATCCAGTGTTTCAAACACAACCTGAAACCGGTCATTGATCTTGCGGTTCAGTTCTTTAAGCTCTTGGCGTAACCCGCTGCTTTCAAAAAACCTGTCAATTGTGTAGACTTGAACCCTTACCTAATCTTCACTTAATGGCTACGAACATATAATTACCGCCTTGTAAAGGAGCGTCGGGCAAAGGATGCTCCTGGCACTGCAAGCCTTGTCTGTAAAGGAGCCTTTCCGCACCTTTATAACGAACGCCAGCGACCGTATCCGTCGTTCCAGGTTGCGAGCGGGCCAGATATCTGAGGGCAGCATGAGTCATCGCGACCAGTTCAGAGTCCGGAAAACGCTGCTCAAGTTCTTCAATCAGGGCATCAAGACGCGCCACCAGCGGTTCCTGTGCGAATGAGCCGTCTTCGCATGTCAAGCCGATAAACGCTGCTAACCGCAGTTCCGAGACCAGACGGCTGAAGGCTTGCGCCGCCTGCTCGTCATCCATCCCAGGGCACTGCTGCTCGAATATTCGGATCAGCTCCAGCTTCACAGTTTCGTATTCTCTGGGTCCCGGAGGCTCTGCCCACTCTTTGGCAACGAACACTCCTCCGGGGAGCAGATAATCGTAGACCAACGCGAACAGTCGCTCCCACTGCCCGGGAAATTCCATGAACAACAACCCGCCGTCACAGACAATACAGTTAAATGCCGCATGGAACTCAGACTGTTTTTCGAGCCAGTTTCCAGCGATCATCTCAACATCTGACCAGTCTTCTTCGCCAAGTTGCCTCATCGCCGCCATGATTTCTGGGTTGCGCTCTATGCTGACCACCCGCGCTGCACCAAGCTGAAGGGCCATGTCTACAAGTTCCGGAGTTGCTCCCAAAACCAGAACATGTTTCCGGGCAAACCGGTTCATCTGTTCGCGGTAGAGGTCGAGACCCTCAAGGCCCGGACGCACTGGCACGGTCAGCTTGCTCCATACGTCCCTGAAAAACAGCGCCTTTACCTGAGAAATATCCGTCACAAGTCCTCTGTCATTTTTCATACATTCTGATACCTTTGGCCAGGATGTCGAGTTCATCTGCATACGCAGCGCAATTATCGTACCCCCCCACGGTCTTGTTGATGTCGAAAACGATCGGATGACCGTCGCGCACAACATAATCGAAACGGCCGTAATCAAAACCCAGTTGCTTCCGAAGGGCAACCAGTTCGCCTGGAACCGGCACGCGTTCCTCTGGCGTTACCCTGCAATTAAATTTCACAATCGGTTTTTTCGAGCCAAACCTGGCAGCCCAGCCCTGGTCTCCCAGGAACATCCAGTAGCGAATATAATACAGGTCGTCCTCTCTTTCGGGGAGGAATCTTTCCACGACTAGGTGCGGGTTCTTCCAGACCTTGCTGGGCACCAGCGTCTTGCTATTGTATATCGGGTAGTCCAATGGGTTGAGATAGTCCGTTTTCGCCCAATCGGTCTTACCCCGGCAAAAAAATAATTTCGACCAGCTGGATATTCGCGAAAGCTTTCTGCTGCGGGTCTCAGGCATGCCACCATAATTTGCATCGGTTTTGACGATAACTGGGCCGTCATATGGTTCGTCCCGAGTGACGAGACATTCGCTGAAGGCTGATTTTGAAATATCCATGACTCTGTGGTTCAGAACGAAGGGGTATGATTTCAGACGCGCTACATAAATGGGTGGAATTTTGGTTAGATCAACATGAAGGATGACGATATCAGCCGTCGGCAGATTTTCAAAACCGTAATGAGTCAGCACTTGATAGCCATTGTCTGACCATCGTTCTGCAATCGCGTCAATCAAATACAGGTGGTCGTGCGGGCTTTTCAGGATCAGGATCGTCTGCATTTTTTTCTCACTTTCGACCAAAACCGGCAGCTGTGAGTCTACTCTTTGCCCCTCCTTTTGAAAACTACAGTGTGATCAAAAAAATTCGTTTCGTTCTACATGTGCACCCGCTGTCAGCCCAAAAAGATATAATTTTTTATAAATCTATTTAAAAACAGCTCATGTGTCAAATAAAAAGATAGACGCTAATTTTAGGAAGCCAATTACGCTTACAAAAATTACCGTACGTCACTTCAAGATTTCTCAGTCGCTACGCTTCTTCGAAATGACAATGTTATTACTCAATATTTCCACCCCAGCGCATTGAGACCCTCCATAAACCCCCCAGCCCTCACACTAACTTGCTGACAAAATCGTCGCCCTCACCGATCATATTCGAGAACCCGAATTCTATAAATGCTACCCGCCTATAGCAAGCAGCAAATAGGCCAGAATCCCTGAAATTAAATAAACCATTGATATTTCTTTGTTTTTAATTGATTACTAAACAAAAAGTTACCTGTTTTAACTTTTAAGGCTATTTTTGCTATAATTCCTATTGATTTTTTTCTTATTTGTGTTAAATAGAATAACTAGAAAACAATCAAATAGATTGTTTTGATTATAGGACACAAGACCCCAAAAATTTTATATTTGATTTTTTTTCACAAATTCCGATATAACAATATAAAACAAACTAACACATATGAGGTCAATCATGAAAAACACCAAAGATGATGCACAGATAATGACGGTCGAAGAAGTCGCTGATTTCCTTAAGCTTTCAAAAATTACAATCTACAAGCTGGTCAAAAAAGGCGCCCTGCCAGGCTTCAGAGTCGGGAACTCCTGGCGTTTTAGAAAAGATAAAATTTACGAGATCATCTCACGGCAGGATGTTGAACTGAACTAACATAGCCACACGGGTTGCGCTCAGTGATGAAATGAAGCCATAAGGCTTCTTGTACGCTGCAAACTGTAACAAGGGATCGTATGAGAACACTTATAAATGCCGCCGGGCTGGTTCTGGTGTTGGCCGCTCTGGTCACTTTTTGTGTTTTAAACATTGGGCAGGTCGATCTGATCATGCCTGTCCTGAACGACTGGCAACTTGAATATATGGCATTGCCCCTGCCGCTGTGTGTCCTGGTGCTAGTACCAGTTGGTTGCGGTATCGTTCTGGGGTGCCTGCTAGACGCGCTAAAAATTTACCAACTCAAACGGGAAGTGCGTACCCTGAAAAAAGAATTAGAACTGCGCATCAGCCAAACCCAAATCCAGCCGGAGTAGTTCATTCCAACCAGCACCACGCCTGTTCCCCTCCATCTTCGGACCCCTTGTTCTGGTACACCCGTCAGGTAATGCAGCGCATGAACGCCCCGACACAATCAGTGCACAAGTCACTACCGCTCAGGTCCTCGATAATCTGCAAGGCCTTTCCCTTGGGTTTTTTTGCCTGATACGGTCGCTCGCTGATAATGCTGTCGTAGGTATCGGCCACGGCTATAATGCGCGCCAGCAGCGGTATCCGGCTGCCTTTTAGCCCCTCGGGGTATCCCTGACCGCCCATGCGTTCATGGTGATAGAGCACTCCGGGGATAATGGGCTTCAGGCTGGGAATCGGTCCCAAAATTTCAGCCCCAATCACGGGATGTCTTTGTATAAGGCTGAATTCAAGGCTGGTAAGCGGACCTGGTTTCAGCAGAACATCATCACGCACGCCGATCTTGCCCAGATCATGCAGGCGCGCGGCCATACGCATATTCTGAAGCTCTTCATCATTGAAGCCCATCTCGGTTGCCATGGCAACCGAAAGATCGGCCACCATTTCGGAATGACCACGTGTATACACGTCGCGCGCCTCCAGCGCCTGGACCAGACTGGTAATGCTGGCGATCATCAGACTACGCTCAGTATCAAGGCGTTCTTTTTCCTTCAGCAGTAGTTGAAAATGATCGGAGAGCAGCTTTTCTGCCATAATAACAAGCTGCTCAACATTGAAGGGTTTTTCAATATAGCCGCAGGCTCCGCGTTCAAGCATGCGCCGAATAACCCCGCGTTCTCCGGCGGTACTCATCAGCACAAAGGGAATCCCGGACCAGGCGCTGTTTAACCGCAGAGCCGCGCACAGCTGAGAACCGTCCATTTCAGGCATATGCAGGTCACAAATAATTAAATCAGGTTTATTTTTTTTCAGGAATTCGACAGCGCGGACACCATTTTCAGCCGTGGCGACCTTAAAGCCCGCCTGGACAAGCCCCTTGCAGGCGATCGCCAAGATCAATTTCGAATCATCAACAACCAGCACCAGCCGCTCGCGCAGAAACAATGCCCTGTTCAGCACTTCCGCAATGCGCGCACGCAGTTCCTGTCGGACATTGGTCTTAGTGATAAAAGCCGCCGCCCCAACCTTAAAGCCCTTTTCTATGGCCTCGTCGGAATCATAAGAGCTGAGCATGACAACCGGAATTGACTGCGTCGCGGGGGTTTGTTTCAACTGTTCGCACAGCTTGAACCCGTCCATGCGCGGCATCTCAATATCGGTAATAATCAGGTCAAAATGCTGCCCTCTCGCAGCAACAAAAGCCTGATACCCGTCATCAGCGGACGTAACCTCAAAGCCGAGTTTAACCAGCTCACGCCTCAACCCGTTGCGGATGATGCTGCTGTCATCAACGATCAGAATGCGCGACTTCTGAATAGTATGTTCGCTGAGTTTGCTCATAGATTCCCTTGTACCACGGCACAGCATGCGGTTGCAAGTGTGTTCCCGGACAACCGAACAGCCGGCACGAATCAACCACCAGCCCGGCATGCAACAAGAGGCGGTTTCGGGCGCGCTTTGCAATCTGCACCACAGAGCTCTTCATGCCCGTACCGACTCAAAAGCAGCAGCAGCCACTATAATCATACCACCGCAGACAGTTGCCGGGGATGGGATTTCACCGAGCACAATCCAGGCCAACGTAACACCGTATACCGGCATCATGCAGCTTATCAGACCAGCGGTTTTGGCCTTGAGCGCGCGCAGGGAACCCGCGAAAATACTGTGCGGCACAGCCGTAAAGACCAGAGCCAGCAAGCCAAATTGCAGCCAGACACCCAGGCTGAGGCTGGCTGAGGAATGTTGCACAAACGGCCATGCCACCAGGCCTGCAATCAGACACTGATAAAACATGGCTGTATCACCCCGATACGCACTGAGATAGTGACGCTGCACAAGATTGCGCAGGGTAAATGCAGCCGCAGAAACAAGACCCCACATCACACCAAATACTGCACCGGTTCGCAGGGAAATATCAGGCACCAGCAGGCACACGCCTGCCAGCACCAGCAGCCCGCAGCACACATCAGTGCGCTTAGGCCGCTGGCCCTGCCAAATCGGTTCCACCAGCACGGTCATTACCGGATATGTATACAGGGCAATCATGCCGATTGCCACGGTTGACACCTGCATGGCATGAAAAAACAGTACCCAGTGCACGCACATCAGCACGCCGCACAACAGCATCAACGCCCACTCCCGCAAATGCGTGAGTATAATTTTGCGCTTGAATGCCAGGTTAATTATCAACAGAAAAACTGCTGCCAGCAGGCAGCGCCGCGCGATTATATCGATAGCGGGAAGATCGATAAGCTTGGCAAAAAGACAGGTTCCGGCAAAAAGAATATTGGCAATGTGCAAGCCTGCCAGGCTTTTTTGTTTGTGATTCATATGGTCTGATCCCATGCACGCAATGCTAAAAACTTGACGAAGGCCTTTGGAAAATGTTACTGTTCCCTCCTGAAGTTACAATGGAGGGATGGCCGAGTGGCTTAAGGCGGCGGTCTTGAAAACCGTTGATCTACGGATCCGTGGGTTCGAATCCTACTCCCTCCGCCAATTTATAATCAACTACAGTGTAATACAGTTTAACAGCCCTGAAAAGTTAAGGGCTTTTTTTGTTTTTAGTGTTCACTGAAAAGAGCTCTTACACCTGACCGCGCATCATCCAGCCAAAGATAAGCAGGTCCATAGCTGCCAACCAGCTTCCGGCAACGCGAACCTCAATCAGCGCGCAACCTATACGCAACCAAAAAACGGATTAATAGATTAACTCGTGGGCAGGGCCGCAGTCGGCTCTACTTTTTTAGTTCTGTGCCCTCCTACCCATAAACTGGTTTCGTTTAGGGGGGGCATGCAACTGTACAGAGTATTTTTTTATTAATTTAAAAGCCTCTGTCATTACATATATAGGCAGAGGCTTTTCTTTAAAGAAACAATACGAAAATTTTAAAAAATTAATTTTCTGCTGTTATACATACTTTGATAGCAGGTGCTAACTGAAGGGTTTCTTCAACAATTTTTCACTTCGTCCTTGGCCTTTTTTCATCATCCACTATATCCATTGACTGAACTTGAAAATGCTAACATTTACTAAAAATCATAAAACGCTTATACCCCCAAATGTACCCCCTAATATCAGCGTTACCCCTCTTTTTTACCTGTTTCTCATCTGTATAGCAGGCAGGTACTCCGGCCCTTTTTATTTATGCCCGCGCAGCCTTCAGAATAACAATAAAAGGCAGAGCCGGTTAAGACCCCGCCTGTGTGGTTACTGTTTATGCTGCGCTCTCGTTACTGTAGAGCAGCTTTCATCGCCGATTTTTCTGATTTTTGCGTGACTTTGAGATCGGTTTTTTCTTCTTTTTGCCGGAGCTTAAGTAGCTTGGCATCATCTTTATCTACGTAGCAGTCATCGTTTAAATCCCATCCCATACCGCAGTCTTCGGGGAAACCTATAGCAGCTTTCATCGCCACTTTTTCGTCCTTCTGCTTGACTTTGAGATCGGTTTTTTCTTCTTTTTGCCGCTGCTTAAGTAGCTTGGCATCATCTTTGTCAACGTCACCGTCTAAGTCTAAGTCCCTTTCCTCATCGCAGCCCTCAATAAACGCAGCTATAGCCCAGTCACCTTCAAAGGGTACATGTCCCCAATCACGAGTAACTTGGTTAAGGTACAGGTTCCCTTTTTGGTTTGGATTCGTAAATTCGTCAATAAAGCTGGGATACTCACCTTCAATATGTGTTGCCGACCATCCAAACATTAGATCCTGGGTGTCGTTAATCACATAGGGCCTGTCAAGCACGACTTCAATATACTCATAAGCCATCGGTATAAAAGTCTGACTGTATTGTAACTCCATACTATTAAGATCACGGCCCTGCCAGATTTTCATAACCGCATTTGAAGGAAGATCTCCAACCGCCACTCTAATCTTTATAATTTTCCCGTTTCCGGGTAGATCCGAAGGATTAAAGTACACTGCAGAAGTCCATATGCCGCCGCCAATCCACCCGGCTGAACTATAAGGAATGTCGTCATCCCATTGGTACCAATCGCCTTCACTCTCACCACACTGGTCTGTCGTCTCATCGCATTCTTCGCCCGGACAGGGATCAGTACCAGGAACACATACTCCACCAGTGCAGATCTCATCACCGTTGCAGAAAACGCCATCGTCGCAATCAGCGTTGATCTCGCATTCGGCAGACGCATCACATACATCGGCATTCTCATCACAGGTCTCATCCGCCTCGCATGGATCAGT